>OLFS01000305.1_pt1 | contig 49104 bp, 35 predicted proteins | sample 1605491 | NCBI WGS metagenome assembly OLFS01 (sample SAMEA3888921, study PRJEB22519) | human gut metagenome | biome: human gut; feature: human-associated habitat; material: faeces | place: Denmark | collected 2011 | reverse complement strand
ATGGATAGCCTTATAAAGGACAGACGCTTTTAGGGACTTTTTCAGTGGCTTCCCCTTTGGGCGTCCCCTACGATATCGCATACAGGCGATGAAATGAATGTCGGTTGCCACAATTCTGCAATACGCAAAAACACGGCCATCGGCCTTGTGCGTAGGGGCCAATCTTTAATCTCTCAGACCGCCTTTGGCGGTCAGCTCCCCTATAAGGGAGCCTTGGGCGGCCCGCTGTGATATTTGACCACAGCCTATTCAGAATGATGGTGAGCTTTTACGAGCTACGAACCACGAGCAACGAGCCACGGCTTTTTTCATGATGATATACATAACAGGTCCATGAGGCATGGTTTTGCGAACTGCGACCGGCGACCTGCGGCCTGCGAATGGCGTTTTCTCTGCATAGCATTTTACGGGATTCCCACAACGGGACGCCAGCCACCGCTGTCCGTTTTGGCGGCCACCCTGCACTTCCCGTTGGTCAGTGCCTGGTGGGCCAAAAAGGCTTTCAGGACGTCCCCTACGATATCGCATACCGGCGATGAAATGAATGTCGGTTGCCACAATTCTGCAATACGCAAAAAACACGGCCATCGGCCTTGTGCGTAGGGGCCGACCTTTAACCTCTCAGACCGCCTTTGGCGGTCAGCTCCCCTATAAAGGGAGCCTTGGGCGGCCCGCTGTGATATTTGACCACAGCCTATTCAGAATGATGGTGAGCTTTTACGAGCCACGAACCACGAATAACGAGCCACGGCTTTTTTCATGGTGATATACATAACAGGTCCATGAGGCATGGTTTTGCGACCGGCGGTCTGCGAATAATGTTTTCTTTGAACGCCGTTCTACAGCAATTCGTATTTTTGGTTTTCTTGATATCTTATCATGAATACCCGGTCCTTTTCGTCGAACATGATGGTCAGGTAATAGTCCGGGTAGACGACGTCGGACAGGAGGTATTCGTTACCGATGGCCTTGAGTTCATACATGAATTTGAAGGCTGGACGCAGCTTTTTCAGGACATCGCTTTTTTTGTCGCCAATCTGCAGGCCGTAGAAAGAATGAGGGACTTTGTCATCAGCACTGATGATGAGGTCTTTTTTTTCTTGGCGCCTGTAATACAGGTCCTGCCATACCGTTGCTGGCTTGGCTTGTTGTACGTCCTCTTCCTGGCCCAGTACCAGGCCGGGAAGCCACAATAGGCCTAAGAGTCCGGCTGCGATAAGACGATTTTTTTTCATAAAGACACCTCCGCATTCAGCATAGGCCGGGCGGAGGTGTTTTGTCAAGGCGGCTGTCATCCATTTTGACAGCTATGCGTTTTGCAGCGATATTTTTCGGGAAGCTGGACGATGATGATGCCCAGGAGGATACAGATGGCTCCGGCTAATTGGACGGGCGTAAAGGTTTCGCCCAGAAAAATGACGCCCAGGACGGCGGCGATGAGCGGGTTCAGTGCTGTAAACAGGCCGGCTTTTTCGGCACTGGTATACTTTTGGGCGACGGGCTGGAAGGTGAAGCCAAAGACGGAACAGATGAAGACCAGGGCCAGGATGGCACCCCACGTCGTCGTATCGGCAGGAACGGCCGGGCTTTCAAATAAGACCATGCCTGCTGTACTGTACACGGCGAGGAATCCCATTTGCAAGATTCCCAGCAGCAATGGGTCGTACTGCCGGGCCAGGCGGGCGGTCAGGCAGATCCAAAGGGCGTAGAAGACGGAACCGGTCAGGCAGATGATTTCTCCCGGTGCCAGATGGAAGACGGCGCCTTGCAGGGTAAGACAGGCGATGCCGATGAGGAGCAGGCCCGTAGCCGTCAGGACTTGCTTTCCCGGCCAATGGCGGCTGACGACGGCCATTAGAATCAGGACCCAGACGGCGGATGTATTTTCCAGGAAGGCCGCTGTCGACGAGGGAATCGTCGTCAGGCTGATGAGTTCACAGGCCATGCAGGCGAAGAGGAAGGTCCCTAAGAGGCCGGCAGCCTTCCATAGCTGGCGCGTCAACAGCGGGAGGCGGCGGTGAAAGAGCAGCAGCAGGATAAGTGTCGTCAGGGCGAAGCGGATTGCCAGTAATTCTAAAGGCGGTATCCCGTTCAGTCCGATTTTCGACAGGAGATAGGAAATGCTGCGCGAAGCAATGACGATGATGAGCAGTATTTCTGCATTTCTTTGTTTCATGAAAAAGTCCCTCCTTACTTTTTTCTTGCTTTTATGATACGATAAAAGCAGTATGGAGAGAATAGCAAAATAATATATATAGTTTTGATAAAAAAGCAAAGGTGATAGACATGAATACGGAAAAATGCAGGCTCTTGCTGCAAGTCATCCAGGCGGGCAGTTTTTCTTCAGCTGCCGAACGATTGGGATATACTCCGTCTGGCGTCATGCGGTCCATTGCATCGTTGGAAAAAGAAATCGGTTTTCCCCTGCTGGGGCGGACGGCACAGGGCATTTATCTGACCCGTGAAGGGCAGGCGGTGCTCCCTTATCTGCGCCGCCTCATCCGTGATGAAGATGCTTTGTTGCAGTACAGTGCCCAGATCCGGGGATTGACGGCCGGGGATATTTACATTGGCTCTTATTTCAGTGTAGCCGCCAACTGGCTGCCGCAGATCATACAGGCTTTCCAGCAGGCCTATCCGGCAGTCCACGTCCACATCGAGGAATGCGCCAATAAAGTGATGTACAATGGATTGGAAGAAGGGCGCTTCGACTGCTGCATTACGACGTGGCGCCCTTTTTCCGGGGACTGGATCCCCTTGTGTGAAGATGAAATGGTCATGTGGCTTCCGGAAAATCATCCCTTGGCACGAGCTGAGGTCTACCCGTTGAAGCAGTTGTGTCATGAATCTTTTATTGAACCACTGCCGCAGCAGGATACGGATGTCGTCCGGATTCTCAAGGAAGAACATATTTCTTATGAAACGCGGTATACGGCCATCGATAACTATACGACCTATCGCATGGTCGAAGCCGGCCTGGGTGTCAGTATGAACAATCGCCTCATGACGGCACAGTGGCAGGGCCGCGTGGCTATCCTTCCCATGGATCCGCCCCATACGATTACCATTGGCATTGCCATTCCCAGCCGGGACGGAGCATCACCGGCAGTCAAGAAATTCATCCACTACGTGCAACAGGGAATCAGTCAGATCCTTGCGCCGAAGGATTCTCACTAGGCGTTCCATGGCGTTTGGGCAGGATGAGGTTCAGGCTGATGGCGATGATCGAAGCGATGACGACAGGGGCTTTGCCGAAAATCGTCGTCACCCAGGCCGGGAAGAGATAGAGCGATTCAGGCGCAGCCGACAGGCCCATACCCATGGCGACGGCCAGGCCGATGATGGACATATTGCGCGGTGTCGCTCCATCGGATAGAGCCAGGCGGATACCGGTCATGGCGATGGAGGCGAAAACAGAAACGGTAGCTCCGCCGAGGACGGCATAGGGAATGGTCGTCAAGAGGCCGGAGAATTTAGGCACGATACCGGCGATGAGAATGATGATGGCCGCCAGGGCCAGCGTAGCCCGGTTGATGACTTTCGTCGTCGTGACGATGCCGACATTCTGGCCGAAGGTCGACGTCGGCAGGAAGCCAAAGAAGGCGCCGAGGATATTCGTCGCCCCCAATCCCAGAAGGGCGCCGTGCAGTTCATCTGATGTCGGGGGCCTGTTCATGGCGCCCGATGTCGTCGCCGAGAAGTCGCCAATGGCTTGGACGGAGTTGATGATGAAGAGCACGGAAATGGCGATACAGGCGGGAATGTCGAATTCCAGGCCGAAGTGCAGGACTTGGGGGACCTGGAGATAACCGGCATTAGCGACGTTGTCGAATTGAACCATACCCATGGTCAGTGCCAGGATATAACCGGCCAGGATGCCGACGAGAATGGAAGCCAGGCGCAGCAGGCCTTTACCAAAATGTGTGAAAAATATCACAACAACCAGTGTGAACAAGGCGACGACCCAGTTCTTCCAGCTGCCGTAGGTCGGGCTGCCGACGCCGCCGGCCATATAGTTGATGGCAATGGGATAGAGCGACAGGCCAATGGTAAAGACGACGGTCCCGGCTACGAGAGGCGGGAAAAAATGGCGGATACGGCGGATGGCCAGGCCGACTAAGATGGCGCAGCTTCCGCCAAATATCTGGGCCCCTAAAATGGCGGCTACGCCGTATTCGCTGGCCAGGGACTGCATGGTTGGCACATAGGCAAAGCTGACGCCGAAGATGACTGGCAGACCGGCTCCGAAATGAAGCCCTGTCCGGCGGCCGATAGGATAGAGCTGCAAGAAGGTACCGATAGCCGCGGCAATCAGGGAGGCCTGGATGAGCAGGACCCGGTCGGGCTGGGGCAGGCCGGCGGCCCCAGCGACGATGATAGCTGGCGTGACGCAGCCGACAATCATGGCGACGACGTGCTGCAGGGCCAGGGGCAGGGCTTCAAAGAAATGAGGGATGCCATCCATGGAAAAGAGCGAGGCGCTCCGGCTGTTTGAAATAGGCAGTTTTTCCACAATGATGCGCCTCCTTTAGGCCCGGTAAATGCGGGTCCCCGTCTTTCCGAGGATGCCTTCTTTGGCTTTTTGGAGCAGTGTGATCAAGGCTGTCCGGCCGGGACGGGATTCGGCAAATTTGACGGCAGCCTGGACTTTGGGCAGCATCGAACCAGGGGCGAATTCATTTTGAGCCATATATTGCCGGGCTTGGTCGGTAGTCATTTCCGACAGCCACTGTTCGTCCGCCTGGCCAAAATGGATGGCGACTTTTTCCACGGCTGTCAGGATGATGAGGTAGTCGGCATGGAGGTCTTCGGCCAGGCGTTCGCTGGCGAAATCCTTGTCGATGACGGCGCTGGCCCCTTTGAGGTGGTTGCCGTGGCGCATGACGGGGATGCCGCCGCCACCGCAGGCGATGACCAGCTGACCGGAATCGACGAGGGTCTGGATGGCGCCGATTTCAATGATTTCCTGGGGCAGCGGCGAGGCGACGACGCGGCGCCAGCCCCGGCCGGCATCTTCCTTGACGATGTAGCCGTATTCTTTGGCAGCGTATTCCGCCTGTTCCTTGGTCATGAAATGGCCGATGGGCTTCGACGGGTTCTTGAATGCCGGGTCTTCCGGGTCGACGCGGACCTGAGTGACCATGGTGGCGACGGGGATGTCGAAGATGTCGCGGTTGTACATTTCTTCGCGCAGGGCATTCTGCAGGTCATAGCCGATGTAAGCCTGGCTCATGGCGACACAGACCGACAGCGGCGTGTTGGGCTGGTTCGGGTCTTCCCGGCTCAGGGCGGCCATGGCGTGGTTGATCATGCCGACCTGCGGGCCGTTGCCGTGGGCGACGATGACTTCACAGCCTTCCTGGATGAGGTCGACGATGGCTTTGGCTGTCGTCTTGACGGCCAGCATCTGTTCGTGCAGTGTATTTCCCAGGGCGTTGCCGCCGAGGGCAATGACGATACGTTTCTTTTTCTCGGTCATGGTAAAGCCCCCTTGCCGTCATTTCATTTTACGCAGGATGCCGCGTTCTTCTAAGGCTTTCAGGGTCTGAGCCGGATCCTGGCATTTGGCCAGCATGATCATGGCGGCGATGACATAGGGTTTGTAGCTGGCTTCTTTATAGAGGGAATCGCGATAGCGGTCAAAGACAGAGGCTTCGACTTCGCCGTCTTCACAGCTGACGCCGTTGATGTCGGCCGGCAGGCAGTGGAGATACATGGCTTTGCCGTCTTTCGTGGTCTTCATCAATTCTTCTGTACAGCACCAGTCTTTATGCTGCGCGTTCTGGGCTAAGAGTTCCTGTTCCAGGGCGTCGATACCGGCCTGGTCGCCAGCGGCATAGAGGTTGGTCCGCTTTTCCATGGCTGCAAAGGGAGCCCAGCTCTTGGGATAGACGACGTCGGCGTCTTTGAAGGCGTCGGCCATGTCATGGGTGATGCGGAAGGAACCGCCCGATTTTTCAGCGTTCTTTTTGGCGACGTCGACGACGTCCGGCATGACTTCATAGCCTTCGGGATGAGCCAGGACGACGTCCATGCCCAGACGGGTCATGAGGCCGATGACGCCCTGCGGGACCGAGAGGGGTTTGCCATAGGACGGGGAGTAAGCCCAGGTCATGGCGATTTTTTTGCCCTTCAGGTTTTCCAGGCCGCCCATTTCGTGGATGATGTGGGCCGCGTCGGCCATACACTGAGTCGGATGGTCGATGTCGCACTGGAGGTTGACCAGCGTCGGTTTCTGTTCGAGGATGCCGTCTTTATAGCCCTGCGTGACGGAATCGACGACTTCTTTCTGGTAGGCATGACCTTTGCCGATGTACATGTCGTCGCGGATGCCGATGACGTCGGCCATGAAGGAGATCATGTTGGCCGTTTCCCGGACCGTTTCGCCGTGGGCAATCTGGCTCTTCTTTTCGTCCAGGTCCTGGACCTGCAGGCCTAAGAGGTTGCAGGCCGAGGCGAAGGAAAAACGGGTCCGCGTCGAATTATCGCGGAAGATGGAAATGCCTAAGCCGCTTTCAAAAATCTTTGTGGAAATATTGTGTTCACGCATGAAGCGGAGGGCATCGGCCAGGACCCAGATGGCTTCCAGTTCGTCATCGGTCTTGTCCCAGGTGAGGAAAAAGTCGTTTTCATACATGTCTTTGAAATTGAGGGCATTTAATTTATCGATGTAGTCCTGTAAGGTTTTCATAGGGCAGTCTCCTTTTAATCGTTATGGGATGTGATCATTTATCGGTGTATACAGAAGGTAATGCGGCGTAGACGGCGGCACAGGTGACGAGGTCCTGTTTCCATGTCTTTTCGTTCGGTGCATGGGCCTGAGCTTCTGCGCCGGGGCCAAAGCCGATGACGGGGATGCCGTTGCGGCCCATGATGGAAACGCCGTTAGTCGAGAAGGTCCATTTATCCGTCAGGGGGCGGGCTTTGCGCATGGCTTCCGTTTCGGCAGTGCCGATGCGGCTGTCGCCGAAGAGGGAGGTATAGGCTTCTTCCAGGGCTTTGGTGACTTTGTGGTCTTTCGGGATGACCCATGTCGGGAAGTAACATTCGATGGGATAGGTCAGGCCGGTGTAGCTCGGGCGGGCGTATTCATACATGCTGACTTTGACATCGTCGCCGTACTTCTGGACGCTCGGCAGAGCCCGGATTTCATCGAGGCAGCTCTGCCACGTTTCGCCAGCCGTCATGCGGCGGTCCAGGGAGACGGCACAGGAATCGGCGACGGCGCAGCGGCTCGGCGAGGTGTAGAAAATCTGGGAGCACGTGACTGTACCGCGGCCGAGGAAGTTGGCTTCTTCCCATTCGGGATTGTATTTCTTGTCGAGCATCTTGACCAGGCCTTTGATTTCCGTCGTGTCGGCTGCGTCATTTTCGTTGAGGGCCCGCACGTCCTGGAGGATGTCGGCCATCTTGTAAATGGCGTTGTCACCGCGTTCGGGCGCGCTGCCGTGGCAGGATACACCCTGGACGTCGATGCGGATTTCCATGCGGCCGCGCTGGCCGCGGTAGATGCCGCCGTCTGTCGGTTCCGTAGAGACGACGAATTCCGGACGGACCTTGTCTTCGTTGATGATGTACTGCCAGCAGAGGCCGTCGCAGTCTTCTTCCTGGACCGTACCGGTGACCAGGACGGTGTACTTGTCAGACAGGAGGCCCAGGTCCTTCATGATGCGGGCGCCGTAGACGGCAGAAACGATGCCCCCGAGCTGATCCGACGTGCCGCGGCCGCCGATTTCCGTTTCCGATTCAAAGCCTTCATAGGGATCGAAATCCCAGTTGGCCTTGTTGCCGATGCCGACGGTGTCGATGTGGGCGTCGAAGCCGATGAGGGTCTTGCCGGTGCCCATGTAGCCCAGGACGTTGCCCATGGGGTCGATTTCCACTTTATCGAAATCGAGTTTGCGCATTTCTTCGGCAATGCGGTCGATATGTTCCTTTTCGCCGCAGCTTTCACCGGGGAATTTAACGATGTCCCGCAGGAAACGGGTCATATCCTGTTCATAGCCTTTGGCAGCTTCTTTGATTTTTTCGTACGGTACTGTCATGAAAATCACTCCTATATCTTATATAATGTTTTACTTATTCAAACCGCGCCAGACGATATTCTTATAGCGTTCCGGGTCCGTGTCGCCTTCTGTCGAGAAGACCAGGACCTGTGAATGGTCGTCGAGGCCGAGTTCAGCGCGCAGGTCCTTACATTCATCGGATAACATGATCGTAGCCAGGGTGCCGAAGGGGACGGCACCGGATTCACCGGATACGATGGGCGCATCGCCTTTTAGGGGCGCTGCCAGCATACGCATACCGCGGACCGTGATGGGGTCATCGGCTGCGATGAAGGTCGTCACATGGTTCTTGAGGATGTCCCAGGAAATGGTGTTCGGTTCGCCACAGGCCAGGCCGGCCATGATGGTATCCAGGTCACCGCTGACCATGCGGGGCTTGCCGTCACCGGCTGCGGCACCTTTATACAGACAGGCTGCGGCCGATGCTTCGACGACGATGAATTTCGGCGGATTGTCTTTATAGAGGTTGGCGAAGTAACCGACGACGGCACCGGCCAGGGAACCGACACCGGCCTGGACGAAGATGTGCGTCGGCCGTTCGACGCCTTGGGCCTTCAGCTGTTCGCCAGCTTCCATGGCCATTGTGCCGTAGCCCTGCATGATCCACGACGGGATTTCTTCATAGCCGTCCCAGGCCGTGTCCTGGACCATGACGCCATGCGGCGTAGCGGCGGCTTCTTTGGCTGCCTGGCGGACGCAGTCGTCGTAATTGAGGTCGAGGATGTCGACGTCAGCGCCGAGTTTCTTGATGTTTTCCAGCCGCGTCTGGGTCGTGCCTTTCGGCATGTGGACGACGGCTTTCTGGCCCAGCTTCTGGGCGGCCCAGGCGACGCCGCGGCCGTGGTTGCCGTCGGTTGCCGTGAAGAAGGTTGCCTGGCCGAATTCCTGGCGGAGCTCATCTGACGTCAGGACGTCATAAGGCATGTCCGATACATCGCGGTGCGTTTCCTTGGCGATGTACTTGGCCATGGAATAGGAACCGCCCAGGACTTTGAAGGCATTGAGGCCGAAGCGGTACGATTCATCTTTGACGAAAATCGAACCGACGCCCAGGTAGCGGGCCATCTGCGTGAGCCGGGTCAGCGGCGTTTCCCTGTATTGCGGGAAACTCTGGTGGAATGTCCGGGCCTTGGCGACTTCGCTGAGGGACATGATCGGCAAATTTTTATCATCTGATTTGGGCAGCTGGTTCATAGCCCATTTCATATCTTTCTTCATATCCGTACCTCCTAAAGATAAACTGAAAAAAATATTTTAGTAAATCTAAAAGTTTTTGTATACCTAGAGTATAACATGACCTTACAGATTTGCAATAGAAAAGAGCTAAAAATTTGTTAGGTATCTACACTTTTTTTGCAATGACAGAAAGGGAACTGTTACATTTGGGTATAGGAAAAGGCGCTGTCGCATAAAGACAGCGCCTTTTAAGATGGATGATTCAGGCGGGCACGAACCACGAACTACGAACCACTAGCCACTAGCCACGAACCACGAACCACGAACTACGAACCACTAATCTCACTCTTCTCCGCTGTCGATGTAGCTGTACAGGGTGTATTTGGAGATTCCGAAGTGTTTGGAGATTTTATCGCCGGCCTTGGTGATCAGCAGGGCCCCACGGTCGTTGAGAAATTTGATGGCTTTGATCTTATCTTCCCGTGTCATGAGGGGGACGGGTTTGCCGACCTGGCGCGTCGATTCGTCGATGAGGTCGTTGAGGAGGTCCGTGACATTCTGCGGGATACGGCTGACCTTATCTTCCTTGGACGTGACCGAGATGAGCGGTTTGATGGCATTTTCGACCATCATCAGTTCAGTGATGTCGTAATTGATGGAAAAGATGCCGATGATTTTTTGCTTTTCATTTCGGATGTAGATGGTCGTCGACTTGAGGATGCGGCCGTCTTTGGTCTTGGTCAGGTAACTCGTGTGGTCCTGGAGTTTGTCGGGATCGCTGCGCAGAGCGTCGAGGACGGCCATAGACGGGCCATCGCCTACTTTGCGGTTGGTGACGTGGCCATTTTCGATGGCGACGATGGAATTTTCCTTGTAATTATCGCTCAAGTCGTGGATGACGATTTCACAGTTCGGGCCGAATTGGTCTGCCAGGCCTTTGGCTAAGTGACGCAAGAAGTTGAGGACGACGTCGTCTAACATAAGGGGCACCTCTTTCTCATATCAAAAACAGATTATTAGCTTATCTGCTAAAAATTTTTTAGGTACTGTTACTATAGCATATTTTCGGGATAAATCAACGCCCTTGGTGAAAAAAGGTATGTCGAAAAAACATCTTTCCATTACAGGCTATAACAAAAAGATAATAAAAAATTTTTAGACTAAAAAAAAATTGACAGGTAAGGCGGAACGGGTTACTATTAAGATAGATACGAGAATGACACAAATAACATGCGTTAACTGCAAGAAACCTTATAATTTATGATTTGTATAGCATAGAGGAGGTATACTTATGTTAATCGTCGGAAATGGTCACGTCATTACCCGCGACGCGAAGAATCAATATTTCCCTGATGGCGCCGTAGCCATAGACGGTACGACAATCTGCCGCGTCGGCCAGATGGCAGAAATTCGCCGGGCCTATCCGGACGCCGCTTTTATCGATGCCAAAGGCGGTGTCATCATGCCGGCTTTCATCAACGTTCACGAGCATATTTACAGCGCCATGGCCAGAGGCATGAATATCGACGGCTATGCGCCCAAGGGCTTCCTGGACATCCTCGACGGCCTGTGGTGGAACATCGACCGTCACTTGACCAACGACCTGACTTATTTGAGCGCCATGGAAACGTATGTCGAATGTATCAAGAACGGCGTGACGACAGTCTTCGACCATCACGCCAGTTTTGGTGAAATCAAGGACAGCCTCTTTGCCATCGGCCAGGCAGCGCAGGAACTGGGCGTCCGCTCGTGTCTGTGCTATGAAGTCTCCGACCGCGACGGTCAGGATAAAGCTTGCCAGGCAGTCCTGGAAAATGAAGCCTGGATCCGCCACGCTCAGGCCGACACGACGGACATGATTGCCGGCATGATGGGCATGCATGCCCAATTTACCATCAGCGACGAAACGATGGCCCTGGCTGCCGAACATAAACCGGACGGCGTGGGTTACCACATCCACGTTGCCGAAGGCATCGAAGACTTGCAGGATTGCCTGAAGAAACACGGTAAACGCATTATCGACCGCCTTTATGACTGGAATATCTTAGGGCCCAAGACCCTGCTCGGTCACTGCATCCACGTCAATCCCCACGAAATGGACCTCATCAAGGCGACAGATACGATGGTCGTCCACAATCCGGAATCGAATATGGGCAATGCCTGTGGCTGCCCGCCGACCATGGACATGGTCCACCGCGGTATCCTGACCGGCTTGGGGACCGATGGCTATACGCACGATATGATTGAGTCCTATAAAGTCGCCAATATCCTGCACAAACACCATCTCTGCGACGCTACGGCCGCCTGGGCTGAAGTACCGCAGATGCTGTTCTATAACAACGCAGCCATGGCCAACCGCTATTTCAAGAAGCCCTTAGGCGTACTGGCAGAAGGGGCTGCAGCCGACGTCATTGTCATGGATTACATCGCTCCGACGCCGATGAATGAAGAAAACATCAACAGTCACATCTTATTCGGCATGAGCGGCCACGATGTCGTCACGACCATTGCCAACGGCAAAGTCCTCATGGAAAACCGCCGGCTCACCGGTGTCGATGAAGAAGCCCTGATGGCTAAGATCCGCGAAGGCGCAGCGACCCTGGCCGGACGCATTAATGGATATTTATAAGGAGGAATCTATCATGAGTGATCGCATGACATCCATTCCCTTTGGAAAATTGATGAACTGGGTCCTGACCGAAGCGCCGTCAGGGACGATTTTTGGCATCCACCATCGCCTACAGGCCGACCCGAATCGGACGTATACTATCTTTGACAGACCGCTGGAAATGCCCTTTGGCCCGGCTGCCGGTCCCCATACCCAGCTGGCCCAGAATATCGCTGCCGGCTATGCGGCGGGAGCGCGCTTCTTTGAACTGAAGACGGTCCAGAAAATCGACGGCGAAGACCTGCCTGTTCCCAAGCCCTGCATCAAGGCCGACGATGAATGTTACAATGTCGAATGGTCGACGGAACTGACCGTCCCCAAGGCCCTGGAAGAATACGTCAAGGCCTGGTTCCTGGTCCACGTCATGGCCGTCGAATACGGCTTAGGGAGTCCGGACGGGATGCAGTTCAACATGTCCGTCGGCTACGACCTGGCAGGGATACAGACGGCAAAAATCGATTCGTTCATCGAAAATCTGAAAGACGCATCCCATACGGCCATCTTTGCCGAGTGCAAAGCCTGGCTCCTGGCCCATCTGGACCGGTTCCAGAAACTCCGCCGGGAAGACGTCGAAGCCATTCCGGCAGAAATCTGCAACTCTGTCACGGTCTCGACCATGCACGGCTGTCCGCCCGATGAAATCGAACGGATTGCCCGCTATTTACTGAAAGAAAAACACCTCAATACCTTCGTCAAATGCAACCCGACCTTACTGGGCTATGACTTCGTCCGGAAATGCATGGATGATTTGGGCTATGGCCATATGGTCTTCGATGACAGCCATTTCAAGGCTGATTTACAGTACCGTGATGCCGTACCCATGCTCAAGGGGCTGCAGGAAGCGGGTAAAGAGGAAGGCCTGTTGTTCGGCGTCAAACTGACCAATACCTTCCCCGTCGACATTACGCGCCATGAATTGCCGGGGACAGAAATGTATATGTCCGGCAAGCCTCTCTTCTTCCTGTCCATGAATGTAGCCAAGAAGCTGAGTGAAGCCTTTGACGGCAGCCTGCGTATTTCTTACAGCGGCGGTGCTGATGCCCACAACATCAACGATATCGTCCGGGCCGGCATCTGGCCAGTCACGGTGGCGACGACGCTGCTCAAGCCTGGCGGCTATGAACGCTTTGCCCAGCTGGCACAGTGTTTTGAAGGTCAGCGTGGACAGACGTTTACTCGTGTAAACGTCAAGGCCCTGGATGACTTGCTGGCTAAGGCTCAGGACGATGCCCACTATGCCCGTCTGGACCCAAAGGCCCAGCAGCGCAAGAACGACCAGGCCCTGCCCTTGATGGACTGCTTCATGGCCCCGTGCAGCCAGACTTGTCCCATCCATCAGGATATCCCGGCCTATATGGACCTCGTAGCCGCCGGGAAATATGACCAGGCCCTGCAGATCATTATGGAAAAGAATCCCCTGCCCTTTACGACGGGGACCGTCTGCTACCATACCTGTATGAACAGCTGTACGCGCCATTTCTGCGATGCCCCTGTTGAAATCCGGCGCAATAAGCTGATAGCTGCTGAAAAAGGCTATGCCAGCGTCATGACGACTTTGCAGGCTGCGCCGTCCAATGGGAGAAAAGCGGCTGTCATCGGCGCCGGTCCGGCCGGACTGTCGGCGGCTTATTTCCTGGCCCGCGGCGGCCTGGATGTGACCGTCTTCGATAAGAATGACGAACCTGGCGGCCTGGTGCGGACCTTCTTGTGTGAAAAGAAAGGACAGATTTCACCAGAAGCCATCGACAAGGATGTAGCCCTCATCGAAAAGATGGGTGTCCATCTCGTCGTCGGCAGGGCCATCGCCTCGCTCGACGAATTGCAGGGCTATGACGTCATCCTGGCGGCCTGCGGCGTCAAAGGGAAAATCGGCGACACCCTGGCCGGTGCCATCGAAGGCCTGACCGTCATCGGCGATGGCCATTACGGCAAGACGACATCCGTCGTCGAATGTATTGCCGACGGCAAGCGGGCGGCGGAAGGCATTTTAGGCCAGATGGCCAGTGTCGATACCCTGATTCCGGCTGATGTAAACGACGTTTACTCGAAGCGGGGCATCCTGGAAGCAGCACCGGAAACGGGCTGTGACGGCCGCTGCCTCCATTGTGACAGCGTCTGCGAAGTCTGTACGGAAGTCTGCCCCAATCGGGCCAACGCAGCCATCCAGGTACCGGGCCATATGCAGGCTCAGATCCTGCATATTGACTACATGTGTAACGAATGTGGCAACTGCCGGACCTTCTGTCCCTGGGGCGGTGCGCCGTATGTAGATAAATTTACACTCTTCGCTAATGAAGACGATTTAGACCACAGCGATAATTCGGGCTTTGCCGTCCTCGACAAGGCCAGCGGCTTCTGCAAAGTCCGCCTGGATGGAGAAATCCGGACGACGACTTTAGGGACGGCTGATGAAGCGATCCCGGAAGACCTGCGGACCTTCATGGAAACGGTCTGCCGCGATTACGATTATCTGCTGATTGAATAGAGAAAGAAGGGAAAACCATGGATTACGTCATCAAAAACGGGACGGTCTGCCTGGAAGGGGAACATTTCCGGGCCGACGTTACTGTCCGGGAGGGAAAAATCCAGGCCCTAGGAAAGGCTGTCCACGATGGTCATGAAACGGTCATCGACGCCGACGGCCTCTATGTCTGCCCTGGCGGCATCGATGCCCACACCCATATGGACCTGCAGCAGTCGCCGCAGTACCGCGCGTGCGATGACTTTTACAGCGGCGGCGTGGCGGCGGCCTGCGGCGGCACGACGACCATCCTGGACCACATGGCCTTTGGCCCAGCCGGCTGTTCCCTGCGCTATCCCTTTGAACGGTACCGGAAACTGGCCGCGCCCTGCCCGGTCGACTACAGCTTCCATGGCGTCATCCAGCACGTCGACGACCAGGTCCTGCAGGAATTGGGCCAGCTCATCGACGAAGGTTTTCCCAGTTTCAAAGCCTATACGACGTATGGCTATCCCGTCGGCGAGAAGGAACTGATGCAGCTCCTGCCGGTCATCAAGAAGCATGGCGGCCTGCTTACGGTCCATGCCGAAAGCGACGGCATTACCAAGGCCCTGTGGGACGCCCTGGGACCGCAGGACCTGCAGCCCATCGGCCAGGCGAAGACGCGGCCCAACGTGGCCGAAGCCGCAGCCGTGAACCGTGTCCTGGCGGCAGCCCGGGCTTGTGGCGATGCGCCGGTCTATATCGTCCACACGTCGGCCCATGAGAGCCTGGACCAGCTGCGCCTGGCCCGGCGCCAAGGCCAGCGTCATATTTACAGTGAAACGTGTCCGCAATACTTATTGTTGACAGAAGAGAAGTTCCGCCACGGCGGCCCTATGGAAGGCATTAAATACATGCTGGCGCCGCCGCTGCGGAAAGCCGAAGATAACCAGGCCCTGTGGCAGGCCCTGGCCGACGGGACGGTCCAGACCGTAGCGACGGACCACTGCCCCTTTACGATAGCTGAAAAACAGGAGAATGTCAGCGATTTCCGGAACTGTCCCGGCGGCGTATCCGGCGTCGAAGAACGGATGCCCCTGCTGTTCAGTGAAGGCGTCCTGAAAGGCCGGCTGACCCTGGAGCGCTTCGTCCAGGTGACCAGTGCCAATGTGGCCAAAATCTTTGGCCTCTATCCGCGCAAAGGGACGCTGCTGCCCGGCAGCGATGCCGACATCATCCTCATCGACCCGCAGGGAAAACGGACCTTTGCCAAGGAGAACCTGCACACGACCTGCGGCTATTCGCCCTATGAAGGCATGACGGTCCAGGCGACGATCTGCCTGACCATGCTCCGCGGCGAAATCATCGCCAAAGACAATCAATTCTGTGGAAAACGCGGCTATGGGACCTTGTTGTATCGATTCCGCGATAAAAGATAATCTTGATTATAGGAAGGTGGCATTATGAGTGAATTATGTAAACTATGGGTAAACGGCCGTGAAATAGAAGCCGATGGAGAACGCAAGCTCATCGACGTCCTGCGCAATGACCTGCGCCTGAAATCCGTAAAGGATGGTTGCAGTGAAGGGGCCTGCGGGACCTGTACGGTCGTCATCGACGGCAAGGCGACCAAGACATGTGTCCAAAAGGTCAGCCGCATGGCCGGTAAACACGTGTTGACCGTCGAAGGGCTGTCCAAGCGGGAAAAAGACGTCTTCGTCTACGCCTTTGGCGAAGCCGGCGCCGTCCAGTGCGGCTTCTGCATCCCCGGCATGGTCATGTGCGGCAAGGCCCTCATCGACGCCAACCCGGCGCCGTCGCGGCTGGAAATCGCCGCGGCCATCCGCAATAATATCTGCCGCTGTACAGGCTATAAGAAAATCATCGACGCCATCGCCATGGCAGCGGATTTGCTGCGCACGGACCAGCCTCTTCCCGTCCGCGGCGGCTACCGCGGCGTCGGCGATCCCTGCCAGCGCGTCAACGTCAAGGCCAAAGTCCTGGGCGTCGGCAAATATACGGATGACCTGGATGCCGTCGACCTGCCCGGCATGTGTTATGGCAGTGCCATCCGCAGCGCTTATCCGCGGGCTGTCGTCAAAGCCATCCATACGGAAAAGGCCAAGGCCCTGCCCGGTGTCGTCTGCGTCCTGACGGCAGACGATATCCCCGGTTCCGTCAAAGTCGGCCATTTGAAGACCGATTGGGATACGCTCATCCCCGTCGGCTCGACGACGCACTTCCTGGGCGACGCTATCGCCCTGGTGGCAGCGGAAACGCCGGAAATCCTGGAACAGGCCAAGAAGCTCGTCGATATCGAATATGAAGAACTGCCGCCCCTGACCTGTGCGGCCGACGCCTTGAAAGAAGGGGCGCCGCTGGTCCACCCGTCGGCTGGTACGAACGTCCTGGCCCATGAACACCTGGTCCGCGGCGACGCCGATGCCGTCATTGCCGCATCGAAGTATAAGGTGACGCACCACTTTGAAACGCCGTGGACGGAACACGCCTTCCTGGAACCGGAGTGTGCCGTCGCCATGCCCTTTGATGACGGCGTCTTCGTTTATTCGTCGGACCAGGGAATTTACGATACGCGCCGGGAAACGGCACTCATGCTGGGCCTGCCGGAAGAAAAAGTCATCGTCGAGAACTGCTTTGTCGGCGGTGGCTTCGGCGGCCGGGAAGACGTGACGGTCCAGCATTTGGCCGCCCTCGTCGCCTATGTATGTAAACGGATATGTAAAGTGAAGTTGACACGCCAGGAAAGCATCCTCATCCATCCCAAGCGCCATCAGTTCAGCATGGACATGACGACGGCCTGTGATGAAACTGGGAAACTGACGGCTATGAAGCTCGTCGCCGTCACCGACAACGGGGCCTATGCCTCCCTGGGTGGACCCGTTCTCCAGCGCGCCTGTACCCATGCGGCAGGACCTTATAACTACCAGACCATCGACATCGACGGGACAGCCGTTTACACTAACAATCCGCCAGCCGGAGCCTTCCGCGGCTTTGGCGTCACTCAGACCATTTTTGCCACGGAATTAAACTTAAATAAACTGGCTGAACTGGTCGGCATCGACCCGTGGGAAATCCGATATCGCAATGCTATCCGGCCCGGTGACGTCCTGCCTAATGGCCAGATTGCCGACCCGTCGACAGGCTTGGCCGAAACGCTGGATGCCGTCAAAGAGGCGTACTATCACAGCGGGCCTTATGTCGGCATCGCCTGTGCCCTGAAGAACTCCGGCGTCGGCGTCGGCCTGCCCGACTATGGCCGCTGCCGTCTGGTCGTCAAAGACGACAGGGTACACATTTACTCGTCGGCATCCTGCATCGGCCAGGGCGTCGGCACGGTCCTGGTCCAGATGGTATCCCAGGCGGCGGGCCTTCCCATTGAAGATATCAAATGGCACATGCCCAATACGGCGACCTCACCCGATGCCGGCACGACGTCGGGGTCGCGGCAGACGACGTTGACCGGGGAAGCCGCCCGGCGGGCCGCCGTCCAGCTGCGGCGCGACCTCTTTGCCGCCAAGGGCCTGCCTTACGAAGAAACGAGCCATGCCAGCGACTACCTGGAAGGCGTAACGGTAGAAAAAGAATCGCCCGCTACGGCAGCGGTCCGCTTCAACCGCAGCGACTTGGATATCCTCAACGGTCGGGAATACATCGGCGAATACCTGGGCAAGACCGACAAGATGGGCGCTGACGTCCCTCATCCCGTATCACACGTTGCCTACGGCTATGCCACCCACGTCTGCATCCTCAATGACGACGGCACTATCCGCAAAATGGTCGCCGCCCACGACGTCGGCCGCGTCGTCAACCGCAAGAGCCTGGAAGGCCAGATCGAAGGCGGCACCGTCATGGGCTGCGGTTATGCCTTGACGGAACAATATCCGTTGGACCACTGTAAACCGACGGCCAAATTCGGGACCCTGGGCCTGTTCCGGGCCGATAAAGCCCCTGACGTCGAAGCCATTCCCATCGAAAAAGAAGGCGTCGACGTAGCCTACGGAGCCATCGGCGTCGGCGAAATCACATCCATCCCGACGGCACCTGCCGTAGCCGGAGCCTACTACAAATGGAACGGCCAGTTCCAGACAACATTGCCCTTAGAAGGGACGCCGTATAGCCGAAAGAAAAAGAAATAAAAGTTTGTAGTACGGAGTTTGTAGAAGAGGGCCTTAAATTTAAAGCCGTCTGCTAACCACTAACTGCTAGCCACTAACAACTCAAAAGAGCTTGTCGCCTTGCGGCAAGCTCTTTTTATGTCCCTTTTGCAACACATTAAATTGTATTATAATAATGATTATAGATAAATTATTAATATAATATAGATAAGATAATATAAAAGGACGTGTAAAAAATGAACAAGGTATTTAAGGTCATTTGGAGCAAAGCGAAATCTGCGTGGATTGTCGTATCGGAATTTGCAAAAAATCATGATGCTAAAAGTGGCAGCTGCCATGACGGACGAAAGGGCAATGCCTGGCTGGTGCGGCTCGTCATGCTGATGCTGGTCTTGGGAAGTACGGTTATCATGCCGGCGTATGCAGCTGAAGGAGATAAGGCTGCATCTTCTACGGAGAATTCCAGTGGCGATAATAGTGGTTCCCATTATTACAGTGTTAAATCTTCTGATACAGGTACTGATAGCAATTATAACAATGATGGGGCCAATGGGCTCAATTCCATAGCTGCTGGGTACAAGGCTAAGGCCTATGGAACGGGTTCTTTGGCTATTGGTTATTTGTCTTTTGCAGGAAATCCATTGGATGATACTACGGGTTATAGCTCAATGGCTATAGGTCCGTACGCACAAGCTAAGGGGACGGGAGCTATTGCTTTTGGCAACAGTTCCAAGTCCCTTGGTTTCGGCGGCGTGGCTTTAGGTGGCGGTGCTACAGTTGGCCAATACAGCATGGGCGGTGTAGCTCTGGGCGGCACTTCCAGTGTTACTGTTACCGGTGGCGTAGCCCTAGGTACCGGTTCTCAGGCTAGTACGGGCTCCGGCCAGACAGGATACCTCAGCGGCAGTAAAAAGCCAAACCAGGCTGATTCTGTATGGACATCTACCATAGGCGCTGTTTCTGTGGGCGGGGGAACGTTTAAGGTAGGCTCTGAGGAAAAAATACATACCCGCCAAATCGTCAACCTGGCAGCTGGCACCCAGGATACGGACGCCGTGAACGTAGCCCAGCTGAAAGCTGTGGAACAAGAAGGGATTTCCCTTACGGGCAATGATAATCAGACGATTACACAATCTCTGAAAAGCAATGATTTTACCATCACCGGCGGCCTCACTGGTGATGATTTGCAGAGCGCCAGCACGGCCAACTTAGGGGTACGGCAAAACGCGGCTGGTAACGGCCTGGAAGTAGTCATGACTACTGCGCCTTCTTTTAATCAAATTACTGTCAAAAATTCTTCTACGACAGACGGGACTTCGGATATTTCCATTACAGGTACGGGCCTTTCCATGGGTGGCAAGAAGATTACCAGTCTGGCTGCTGGGACAGAGACAGACGACGCAGCTACTTATGGACAGGTGAGTGCCATATCTACCGATTTGTCTGCTTTTGAAGCGAAGACTATCAGCGTAAGCGGCAATGAAGGAAGCCTTTCCCGGAAACTTGGGGACTCTCCTATTCAGATTAAGGGCGCAGGCAGAAAGGATAATGAAAATTATTCCGGTACCAATTTGAAAACCTACGTAGATTCCAATGGGGCGCTCCAGATCCTGCTGGATAAGGAACTGCTGGAAGACCGGATCGATGTGGGTTCGGCCCTGGCCAACCCTACGGACAGCCGGGTGAATTATCCCGTGGTCCTGGGGATGGATGCGACTGATGCCACCATCGGCTATGTGGGCATTAACGGCCGGAATGGGACCTCGGCGGTCATCACGTCTTATGCCGGTTCACCCATTCCGGGGAGTGATTTTAACTATACCGATAGCGAAGGCAAGTCTCGGATGACCCGCCTGGAATATACGGATCAGGCGGGTCATGCCCACCATCTGGCTACTCTGACTGATGGTCTGACCTTTGGCGGGGACAATTCCCAGGTGCAGATTGACAGCGATTCGGGTACGGTTTCCGGGACCAATGTCATTTCCCGGAAACTTCGAGCTACAGAGTATGGAAAAAACAACACCACCACCAATTATCTCCAGATCAAAGGCGGGGCCGACGCCAATAAACTCAGCAATGGCAATATCGGCGTCCAGGCCAGCAGTGACGACGGCTCTTTGACCATCAAGCTGAGCCAGGAACTGAAAGACCTGACCAGTGCCCAGTTCGGGACCACTACCATCAATGGCTCCGGCTTGACCTTGGGGAACACAGGGATTTCTCTCACCTCCAGTGGCTTGAATAATGGAAGACAGAAAATCACAAATGTGAAAGCGGGGGATATTTCCAGCACTTCCACTGACGCCATCATCGGCAGCCAGCTGGCGAATATTTTGAACGCTGACGGTTCGGCCAAGGGAATTTCCTTCGGGGCTGACAGTGCGGCGGGCTCCCATACGAACCCTACGAGTGTGGCCATCGGCGGCACTGTGACCCTGAAAGGGGCCGGCGGTGACAGCAGTCACAAGAACTTGAGCACCCAGGTCACCGATAAGGGCGAACTGACCGTGGCTATGGCATCGGAAATCCAAGAAAACAAGATTTACGTAGGAACCCAGATTTCCCAAGAAAGTAGTCCTACGGGGAAGGTGAACTATCCTGTTATCCTGGGCGAAAACACAGTGGGTACGGATACTTATGGCTATGTGGGCATCAAAGGGAAGAACAATTCCCAGCTCTACCTGACGGCTGATAAGGATACCAGCAACAACACCCGCCTGGATTATCTGGATGCCAATAACAACGCCCATCTGGTGGCCCTGACCAGTGACGGATATACCTTTGCCGGCGATGTGGGCACGTCTAATACCCTGGCCCTGAACAGTACCCTGAGCATCACTGGGGGTATAAAAGATACGGGGAACCTGACCACCGGCAACATCGGCGTGGTCTCCAGCGGCAACGGCGGCCTGACGGTAGAATTGGCCAAGAATCTGGCGAATCTTACCAGTGCTTCCTTCGGCAGTGGTACTGCCACTACTACCGTCAATGGCAATGGCGTGACGGCGCCTGCCTATAACGTGGGAACGAAGACCTATATCAATGGGGATGGAATCAATGCCAATGAACAAAAAATAACTAATGTCCAAGCAGGGGATATCAAAGAAAATAGCACTGAAGCCGTGAACGGCAGCCAGCTCTTCGTCACCAACCAGAATGTGACGAAGAATGCGGGTGACATTACGAATCTGACCACCCGGCTGAATGGAGCGGGCATGACCTTTGCGGGAGACAGCGGCAGTACGACTGTTACGCTGAATGGAACTTTAAATGTGAACAGTGCAGATAGCAACCTGACCGTTACCGGGGATACTGGCGGGCTGACCCTGGGCCTTGCCAAAAATCTGATGGGCCTCACCGGGTTGAATGTGGTCGGCAGTGATTTCACCCTGTCTGTGACAGGAGACGGACTGGCCATTTCTCCTGTGGAAACGGGCGATGGAAAGCAACCACTCCGGTTCAGTGCCACCGAGGGTGTCGATCTGGGGAACCGGAAGATCACCGACCTTGCGGCTGGCACCATTGGGGCCGGTTCCACCGAGGCCGTGAACGGCAGCCAGCTCTATACAGTCCAGGAAGCGGCCAGCCAGGCCCAAGCGGAAGCCCAGAAACATACTACCGTCAGCGTGGGAGACAATAACCTGGTGCTGACTCCTACGGCAGAAAGTAATACAGCAGGGGCCGATTACAGCCTGAAACTGAACAATAAAATCACCTTGGGCACCGGAGACAACCAGGTAGTCCTGGACGGCAGCGATACGGGGACTTCCTCTTTCGGGAAGCAGATCACTTTGAATGGTGCCACAGGAGCCGTCGGCGTCACTTCCTTAACGGCCAATGGGGCAGTAAGTGCTTCCAGTGTGACTGTGGGAGATATCATCCTCCACAGCGCAGCTGACAGCACAGCCAATCCCAAGGTTATGAAAGACACCATTACGGGCCTGGGGAATACTACTTATGATGAAAAGAACCTCGTAAACAATCGGGCAGCTACAGAAGGTCAGTTGCAGAGCCTGGTCTCCCAGATCAATGCAGGAAAGATTTCTGCCGGTTCCACGAATGTTGTTGGCAGTAGTAATATTTCTATCAGTGACAGCACTAGCGGAAAAGTTACGACATATACGGCGTCTTTGACACCCGCACTGACTGGATTGACCAGTGCCGTATTCACCAATGGCCAAACGGGACAGGATGAAGAAACGAATACCCTGACATCCGATGGTTTGTCTTTGGGAAAAGATATTGGAGCAGCCCGATTCACCCGCAGCGGTATCAGCGCCGGTTCCCAGCAAGTCAAGAATTTGGGCAGCGGCATCACCGGGACGGATGGGACGGTTACGACCTATGATACTACGGTCACCGGCCAGGCAGATTACAACAATGCTGCCAGCATCGGCGACGTGCACAAATTGGTCCAGGAAAAGGCCGGCGTCGGTACCAACATAACTGGAAACAACAGCACCCAGGCCAGCCTGACCCTAGGTGGGACTATTTCATTTAAAGGGGCGGAAGTGCCTCTTGAAGCAACGGAATCTTTGACAGATAAACTGACCAATGACTATTCTTCAGCCAACGTAGCCACCCAGGTCAGCGGCAGTGACGGTAATGTGATTACTACCCTGTATCTGAAGAAAGATTTGGTGGGTCGTTCCCTGACATTGGGGACCATCGGTTCTGATGGGAACGTGGCCAACAGCGACCGGACGGCATCCCTGTACCAGGCCCAGGACGATACAGCCATGGTGGGCCATCTGTTCCTTGCCGGGGAAAAACGGACTAAAACCGCAGGAAATCCGACGATTACCCATACCTCTGTCGATTTATATGTAAAAGATGGAGCCGAAGGGGACAAAGGGGACTTGAAACATCCGGAATTGCCCGTTACCAGGGTCTATTATACGGATGAAGGCAATGAAACGTACGCCCTGGCGACCATGAAAGACGGGTTCCATGTGGCCGGTGACAGCGGTACGGCCAGTGATCTATTTCTGAATCAGAAACTGACACTGCAGGGCAATGGTACGGCACAAACGGACTATACCAGCGGTAATATCGGGATTTATTCCGAAGGGAATGGAACCCTGGATGTACAGCTGGCGGACACCCTGACGGGATTGGAAAATATCGACTTCGCTAATTCCACTGTCAGCATCGGGCAAAACGGAATCAATGCCGGCGGCAAGGCCATCGGTGGTGTATTGGCTGGCACGGCGGAAACCGATGCGGTGAACATGAAACAGCTGGACGAGGCAAAGGCTGCCGCTTCTGCAGAAGTGCAAGCCGGAAATAACGTGACCGTGAGCAAAGACACTACAAGCGCCAAAGACGGCCATACAATCTATACGGTGGCAGCCGACTTCAAGGGAGCCGATGTCAGTGGATCCAATGCAGTGGTCTATGACAGTGAGGCCAAAGACCAGGTTACCTTGGGTGGCAGCAGTTCCACTACGCCGGTCAAACTGACCAATCTGGCAGCCGGGAACATCGACTCTACCTCTACCGATGCGGTCACGGGCAAACAGCTGTACGATGTAATCGCTTATCGGGACCAAACTATTAATGTAACTGGGAGTACCGGTTCCGCCGTGAAGCTGAACCACGGAAATACCCTGACCATCTCTGGTGACTCCAACATCAGCACCAGCTCCTCGGGCAGCGATACGGCTAGAGATGGCAGCCTACAGGTTTCCCTGGCGGATAACGTGTACCTGCAGGGCATCCACATCGGTAGCACCTATCCCACCCATGATGATACCAGTGTGGACAGCGTCACCTTGACGGCCGATGCTAATAACCAGACGGGCATCCTGACCCTGCGGGGCGATGCCACCCATGTCAGTGACGCCTATCCCCGGGCGCAGGCGGATATTTCCGTCCTCAGCGCCGCTCCGGATCAGACGTATGCGGCAGCCCCTTTCCTGCAGGAAGTGTACCAGACCAGCAATTCCGGAATCATTACACAGAATCAACCTGTGCGCCTTGCCTATCGGGATAATTACAACACAGCCCACCAGGTTGCTACCCTGGATGACGGCTATGTCTTCTCCGGTGACAACGGCGATAAGAACCTGACAGAAAAGCTGAACGGCACCGTAGCACTGCGGGGCATGGATAACGCACATGCGTCCCAAATCACATCGGATACGGCCAACACGTATCTGACGAAAAACAACATCGGTGTGGTGACGAAGCCCAAGGTCCTGAACGAAGACGGCACTACCCAGGGTGGGGAAGTGGAAATCCGGCTGGCCAAGAACCTGACGGGCCTGACCAGCGCTACCTTCACTAACGACAACGGGGATACGGCGGTGATCGATGCCAGGAACCTGAAGTTGACGCTGAATGCGCAGACTGAGGGCAAATCGCCTGTCAGCCTGACTAGCAACGGCCTGGACAACGGCAAGAATAAAATTACTAATGTGGCAGACGGGACTTCGGACCTGGATGCGGTGAATTACGGCCAGATTAAGTCCATCATCAATTCTGGTGACGGAAAAATCAAAGGGCTGACCTTCGCGGCCGGGGACAACACGTCGGCTACGGTCCATCTGGGCGATACCTTGAAAATCGCCGGTGCTACCGATACGGATGGTGCTCAGAATATCCATACTACGATTAAGGATGATGGGACTCTGACTCTCCAGCTGGACCGGAAGGTACAGGTAGATGAACTCCACGTAGGCCAGAAGAACAGCGATGTCGCTTCTCTGACGGCTGTTCAGCTGGATGGAAATGCCGGTTCCATTGGCCAGCTGTATTTGAAAGGAATCAATGGTGCACAGGCCGCTGTCTTTACGACTATGGGGTCGCCTTCCCTCGACAGTACGAATCAGAATACTACTACCCGATTGGTCTATAGTAACGGCATGGCAGGGAATATTCAGCATGAAATTGCCACCTTGGAAGACGGCCTGAAGTTCACAGGTGATAACTATACAGCTGCCAGCGGAGAAAAGGCCGAACAGAACGTAGTGAAGACCCAGCTGAACCAGACCCTTCATATTACCGGTGGCCAGACCGATACTCAGCAGCTCACTACCCTGGAAGACAAGAATATCGGCGTAGTGGCTGAAAACGGCGGTCTCAGCGTTCGCCTGTCCAAAGTCCTCGATGGGATGACGGACATCTACATGGGTGATACTCGTGAAAACTCTTCTCATCTGACGAAGATGGGACTTTATCTGAGCCCCAAGAATAGCACGGATTTTGCCGTCAGATTCACTGCCGATGACGGTATCTCCGCCGGCAGTCAGCCCATCAGCAACGTAGCAGATGGGGTAAACGACAGTGATGCAGCCACCTACGGCCAGCTAAGGAAAATCGAAGACAAGGCCAGTGTAGCTACCAAACTGACGGTCAATCACGGACAGCCGAACGGGAATCTGATCCTGACGGATACACCAGATAAGGACGGCATCCACCATACCTATGATGTGGCCCTCAGCGACAAGGTGACCGTAGGTAGTACCGGCAATTCCATCACATTGGACGGCAATGCCAATACCATCAACGGCGGTAGTTATGTACAGTTTGGAGGACAGACTTCGGATACGGGCGATGTCATCGCCAATCCGCTGTCTATTGGCTGGCAGTCGGCAGGCTTGCAGGATGTACTTACGAACCAAGATAAAGGTTCTCAGACAGGAAACTACCTGACAGGCTTGAGCAATACCCGCTGGGATCCCATGAATGTGGGCTACAGTCCCAGCCGGGCCGCTACAGAAGGTCAACTGAAGGATTTGGAAAGCCGGATTTCGAATAATATGGAAGTCAAACAGGTGACCGTCAGCGGTGTCAATGACAACATCACAGTGACGACGGCAGCTGACAATCCCAACCACTATCAGGTCAAGCTCAGCGATACCTTGAAACTGGGCCAGGATGCTAAAGTGACTATCGATGGCAACAACGGTACCATCACTGGCCTCGCTAACAAGACCATCGATGCTCCGGGATTTGCTACCCAGGGCCGGGCTGCTACGGAAGAACAGCTGAAGCAGGTAGCTGATTCTGTCGGCAATCTGGATAAGGCGGCTTCTAAGACTGACTTCCAGATGGTGGGAGAAAAGGACAAGGACGGGAACTACACCGGGGACTACAAGGTTTCTGATGACAATAAGGTGAAGCTCCATGTCCAGGACAAGATGCATCCGAATCAGGTAAAGGACATCACCATCGACAACGTGGCTAAGGCTTCGGATATTGGCGATGTTTCCCGAATCAGCGAAGACATACAGAACAAGGAACACAATACGGTAGTCGATTCGCTGAATAAGCTGAATGAAAAGGTAAAGGATGCAGCCAACGGCAGTTGGGAAAGCCAAATCGACGGCAAGACGGTGAAGAAAATCAAGGCTGGCGACGTCCAGAACTTCACCAGCGGCGACAACATTCAGCTGTCCGACGACAACGGTGCCATCAAGATTGCTGCCAAGAAGGATGTATCCTTCGACAAGGTGACTATCGGCAGCGGCGACAGCCAGATGACCCTGGACAAAGACGGCCTCCAGACTGGCAAGGTCAAAGTCTCCAGCAGTGAAATCAACGCCGGCGGCAACCGCATCCAACACGTGGCTGATGGGACGGAAAAGGACGATGCGGCGACCGTTGGGCAGGTAGATACTAAAGTAAATGAGGTGAATACTAAAGTAGACAAAGTAGCCGATGCCGCCGGGACGGCTATCAATACCTTGGGGAATCACATCAACCGTCTCGACCGACGCATCAATAAGGTCGGTGCCGGTGCGGCTGCCCTGGCAGCACTCCATCCGGATCCCAATTCTGATGATGATTTGAGCTTTGCTGCCGGCATCGGGAACTACCGCGGTTCGACAGCAGCTGCCCTCGGGGCCTTCTATCGGCCTAGCGACAACGTTACGGTCAGCATGGGGGCAACGATTGGCAATGGCGAGAATATGGTCAATGCCGGCGTCACCATCGGCGTCGGTGAAGGCGTCGGCCGCAATCCGACGACGCGCAAGGCCATGGCCAAAGAGATTTCCCAGTTGAAAGAGGCCAATGCCGCGAAAGATGCGGAAGTCCGCGATTTGAAGAAACAAGTCCAAACGTTGCAGAAACAGAATGAAGACACGCAGGAAAAATTGAAGCGTATTATGGAAAAACTGGGAATATAAAGTATAATAGACATGTTTGATGTTTGATGTTTGATGTGGAAAGGTGGTCTTATGGAAGATAAATTGGTCATTATCCGCGGGGCTGGGGACCTGGCGACGGGCGTGGCCCAGTCTTTGTATGAGGCTGGGTTCCGCCTGCTGCTGCTGGAAGTGGAGAAGCCGTCGGCTATCCGGCGTCAGGTGGCCCTCTGTGAAGCCGTCTACGATGGGTCGGCTGCTGTCGAGAACCTGACTTGCTGCCGCTGTCGGTCTTTGGCCGAGGTCCGGAAGGCCTGGGAAGGCGAGGCCATTCCCTTGCTGGTGGACCCGGAAGGGGAGTCGATTGCGGCGCTGAAGCCCTGGGCCGTCGTCGATGCCATCCTGGCCAAGAAGAACTTGGGGACAAACCGGCGTATGGCACGTCATACCGTGGCCCTGGGACCGGGATTTACGGCCGGTGTCGATGTCGATGCCGTCATTGAAACCAAGCGGGGCCACCAGCTGGGGCGTATCATTTGGCAGGGCACGGCTATCGCCAATACGGGGATTCCCGGATTGATTGCCGGCTACGGCAGGGAGCGCGTCATCCACAGTCAGCAGGCCGGGTTCGTATACGGATTGGTCCACATCGGCGATAAAGTAAAAAAAGGACAGCCCATGGCTGTCCTGACAGACGAGCCCATCCCTTCTGAAATGGCTGTGACGGAAGGGATGGGGACGCCGATTCTGGCGTCGCTGACGGGATTCGTCCGGGGACTGATCCGTGACGGCTATCAGGTGCCGCAAGGCTTCAAGATAGCCGACATCGACCCGCGGGATGATGAACGGGAGAATTGCTTTACGATTTCCGACAAGGCCCGCAGCCTCGGCGGCGCCGTCCTGACGGCCCTGCTCTGGATGGGGAAGGGGGAATTTTCGTGAAGATGAATCAGAATGACTTACATTTTTCGTCGTGCCGGGAGCTGCCCTATATCGACTATTACCAAGGCGCAGCAGCTAAGAAGCAGTCCATTGCCGTCGAAGTGATGACGCCGCTCTATCTCGATGGGCGGTGTATCAGTACCCTCATTTCTTCGCCGGAAGATATCGATGTCCTGGCTGTGGGTTACTGCCTGGCCGAAGAGAAAATACCGTCTGGCCGCAAGCTGGCTGGTGTCTGCCTGCACGATGGGGCGGCCTGGGTCACGACGGAAGCTGGGACAGCACGGGCAGCAGAAAAGCCGCCTTTTGTGCCGATTACGGCAGAGCAGCTCTGTTCCTATGGAGGCCTCTTGGACAGCTTATCGACGGCACATCACGCCTCGCACGGCGTCCACGAAGGGGCCTTGGTCCAAGGCGATGAAGTCCTCGTCTATACGGAAGATATTGGCCGTCACAATGTCCTCGACCGCCTGCGGGGCTTCGTCGAATTACAGCACATCGACGTCAGTCAGGCCGTCCTGGTCTTCAGCGGCCGCGTTCCCCAATCGGTCATCGAAAAGGTCCATGGCCTGGGCGTTCGCTTCCTGGCATCGCGGGCCTTGCCGACGAGCCTGGGCGTGTCCCTGGCAGAGCAGTACCAGATTACCCTGGCCTGCGGCTTGCGGCCTGACTCTTTCAAAATATTTGCTCATCCAGAACGGGTTTTGCTATAGTTTTTGATTTCATTTTTTGTTATAATATGAAAAGAGATAGCTTGATGGTGGTGCATCGGCTTTCCCTGTTGATTTTGTAGGTTGAATAAAGGGACTGTCGCACGGTGGTTTTTTGCCATCATGCGAGGTCCCTTTTGCTTTATAGTTTGTAGTTTTCAGAGAAAACCTTTAAATTTAAAACCATCCGCTAACCACTAACTGCTAGCCACTAACAACTTTAAAGGGCTGTCGCTGTGCGACAGCCCTTTTTATAGGAATATTATTTCAATGGGAGCGCCCTTTGGCAACGGGGGCGTTCCTTTTTTTATATACGCCAGGGCATTGGTGTGGGCAAGGCCCAGCAGGGCACTGGACGTCAGTGTCGTATTGGGCGTGAAGACGGGCTGGCCCTGTTCGTAGGTCAGGCGGCCCTGGACGAAGCGGTCGACAGGATTTTTCTTATGGATCGCGTCGCCTAAATGGCAGGTAACGACGGGAAATTCGCTGTTTCTTTCGCCGTTGAGGCGGCGCAGGATGGGGACGCCCAGGAGATGGAAGGCATTGAACGACGCCGAAGGATTGCCGGACAGGCCGAGGATGAGCGTCCGGCGGCCGTCTGTTTCAATGACGCCGCCATAGGAAGCCGAACCGGGCCGCATAGTGATGCGGTCGTAAAGTTGGACGGCACCGAGGGATTGGTAAATCTGGGGCATCGTGTCATAGAGGCCGACGGAGACGCCGCCCGTGCTGACGATGAGGTCCTTGTCCCGGGCCAGGCGGCGGACGGCTGCCATTTCATCGGCCAGCTGGTCCGGTCCGTCCGATACGTGATAGAAGGTGACTTCTGCGCCGTACTGTTCCAATAAGGGCTGGAAGAGATAGGCGTTGGAGTTGTAAATCTGGCCATGGCGCCGCACTTCTCCGGGCAGGACCAGTTCTCGGCCTGACGTCAGGAAGAGGACTTTCGTTTTGGCGTAAACGGGAAGGCGTTCATTTCCCAGGCCGACGGCGACGGACAAGGCACCGGCTGTGAGCTTCGTCCCTGCCGGGATGATGACGGCGCCGGAGCGGCACTCTTCGCCTTTGGGGATGATGTTGCTGCCCGGCGGGATGCTTTCTGTAACTCGTATATGGTTTCCCTGACGTTCGACGTATTCCTGGGGGACGACGGTATCGCAGTCATCCGGGACGGCGCAGCCCGTCATGAGGCGCACGGCCTGGCCGGCTGCAACAGGGCCGTCATAGACGATGCCGGCGCCGATGGTCGCCACGACTTCATAGGCATTTCCGCCATGGCTATGGATAGCATAGCCGTCGAAGGGCGATTTGCGGTACGGCGGATAGTCGCAGGCCGCCGTAATGTCCCGGGCTGTGATGCGGCCCAGGGCCTGGTTTGGTGTGACATATTCTATTTTCGCTTCATAGGAAGGCAAGGCGCCGTCGAGACGGCGCCTTGCTTCGGTCATCGTGACGATTTCCATAGTTATGGCTTTCCTTTTTTCAATGCTTTTTCATAAGCGGACTGTGTTTTGGCCGCTTCTTTTTGGGCTTTCAGTTTAGCCCGCTGAGCCGCGACGACGGCCGGGTCGAAGAGGCTCAGGGCTTCTGTTGGGCAGGCCGGGATGCAGGCTGGTTCACCCGTTTCCGTATTGGCACAGAGGTCGCATTTGTAGGCGACGATGCGGAAGGGCCGGCCTTTGGTATCGCCGTGGTAGATTTTGGTCATGTTGATGGCCTGGAAAGGACAGGCGCGGGAACATTTCCCGCAGCCCCGGCAGGCCTCTTCGTCGATGACGACCGAGTCGGGCCCCAGGGAAATGCAGTGGAACGGACAGGCCTCCATGCAGCGCGGCTTCGGGCACTGCTGGCATTGGACGGCCTTGGTGACTTTCGACGTGTAAACGACGTGGACCCGCGGCGTGAAGTCGAAGCTCTTGGGCTTGAGGGCGAACAGGGCCTTGCCTGTATGGCTGGCCACACAGGCGGCCATGCAGGTCTTGCAGCCGATGCACAGTTCCGGGTCCGTCTTGACGTGTTTAAACATCGTTTACACCTCCTTTACTTCAATGCCCATGCGGCTGCGGATAGCGGCGTATTGGGCTTTTACATCGCGTTCGGCCTGTTTCTGGTCGTCGATTTTTTCGACGCGGCAGGCACAGTATTTGAATTCCGGCGTATGGCTCTTAGGGTCCAGGGCGGCCGACGTCAATTCGTTGCAGGCGCCGATCCACCACTGATAGGTCATATACGTCGCCCCTTTGGATACGCGGTCTGTTTCCTGGCAGCGGGTAATCGTGTGCCCCCGTTTGGAAACGACGCGGACCAGGTCGCCATTGGCAATGCCCAGTTCCCGGCAGTCTTCGGGATTCATCTGGATATAGCCCGGTTCATCGGCCAGGTCGGCCAGGAGGCGGCAGTTGCCGGTCATAGTGCGGACGGAGTAGTGGCCGACTTCGCGGACTGTCGACAGGGACAGGGGATATTCGGGACTTTCCAGCTCTTTGGCCGGCGTCCAGGGATAGTAGTAGAAATGGCCTTTGCCGTCGGCCGTGGCGAAATGGGCGTCTTTATGGAGATACTGTGTACCCGTGTCATCCGGGCTGTCTTCCGTACAGGGCCATTGGACGCCGTGGTTTTCGACCATTTTTTCATAGCTGGCACCGGCGAATTTCGGGCACAGGGAACGCATTTCATCCCAAATCTGTTCGGTATTGTCGTAGTGCATGGGATAGCCCATGGCCGTTGCCATGAGGCAGAGGATTTCCCAGTCCGTCTTGCAGCCAGGCTGGGGTTCGATGAGCTTGCGGACGCGCTGGAAGCGGCGGTCGCAGGAGGTATATACGGCATTGTGTTCGCCCCAGGCCGTAGCCGGGAAGATGACATCGGCATATTCGCAGGTCTTGTTGAAGAAGATGTCCTGGACGATGACCAGGTCGATAGCCGACAGGGTGCGGCGGATTTCCGGCAGGTCCGGATCGGACTGGGCCGGGTCTTCGCCGATGATGTAATAGGCGTGGATCCGCTTCTTCGGGTCCGGTTCGCGCAGGACTTTGTCCGGTACATAGGTCAGGGGCAGACCGACGTGGGATGGCAGGGAAACGCCCCAGGCTTTTTCGAATTTATGGCGGATTTCATCGTCCGTGACGTCCTGATAGCCAGGGTACTGGTTGGGCAGGACGCCCATGTCACAGGTCCCCTGGACGTTGTTCTGGCCGCGGACCGGGCCGACGCCGGTGGCGTAATGGCCATAGTTGCCGGTCATGAGACTCAGGTTGGAGCAGGCGATGACGCATTCGACGCCTTGTGAGAACTGGGTGATGCCCATGCCCCAGAGGGTCATGGTATGTTTGGACGAAGCGAACAGGCGCGCTGCCCGGCGGATATCGTCGGGATCGAGGTGGGTCGCTGCGGCGACGGCTTCGGGCGCGTATTTATCCTGGGCCACTTCTTTGGCATAGTCGGCAAAGCCTGTCGTATGCTTTTCGATGAAATCGTGGTCGACCAGGTCCTCCGTGACCATGACGTGGGCCATGGCGTTGAGGAAGAGCATGTTCGTGCCGCCCTTGATTGGCAGGTAAATGGTGGCGATGCGGCCCGTTTCTGTTAGGCGCGGATCGACACAGATGATCTTGCAGCCCTTCTTCTTGGCCCGGACGATATGGCGGGCGACGAGGGGATGCGAGACCGGCGCGTTATAACCGATATCGAAGATGACTTCTGCGTCTTCGAGTTCGGGAACGCTGAAAGACATGGCACCTTCACCGACGGACTCACCGAGTCCGGTAACCGATGGAGCGTGTCAAATGCGGGCGCAGTGGTCGACGTTGTTCGTGCCGACGACGGCGCGCATGAATTTTTGCGTAATGTAAGCGGCCTCATTGCCGGGACCGCGGGCCGAACCGGCGCCCATGACGGCATCCGGGCCGTATTCCTTGATGATGGCTTTGAGGCGGGCCGCTGCGTATTCGATGGCTTCCTGCCACGATACTTCGACGAGGGGCGTGCCCTTGCCGTTTTTGCGGATCATCGGTTGGCGGATACGCTTGGTCAGGATCTGAGGGTCATTCAGATAGTCCCAGCCGTACAGCCCTTTCAGACAGAGGCGGCCTTCATTGTTGACACCGCGCGGCGAGCCCTTGGCTTCGATGACCTGGTTTTTTTCCGTGTCGACCGTGCAGGTGATGACGCAGCCTGTGCCACAGTAGGGACAGACCGTGTCGATTTTCTTATAGGCACACATAGGAACACCTCACTTTTACATAAACTGGAGATTTTTAGTATACCACGGACGGGGTACGCTTTACTAGTCTCAGTGTAGGACTTATTTCAGCAGGGTGCAAGACAGAAAAGAACAAACTGCTTATATCACCGACGAGCGGTAGCCAGTGAGGAATAAGATGTCATTGACCAGCCGGCTGTCATCGGCCTGGGTCACGTCGATTTGTGGGAACGGCCCGTGACTGCGGCTTTCGACGAGGACCAGGTCGGCCAGCTGCTGCTGGGACAGGGCCAGAATATAATCTTCTTTCCGCGTCCCTATGGGATAGTCTGCCGGGCCGCAGAGACAGACGGAAACAGCACCGGCTTTGCGGGCCCGGTCCGTATCAGAACCGGTCTTGCGGCGGGCCACGGTGTGATGGCTGCTCTTGATATAGGCGACTTGATAGCCGCGGTGCGTCAGTTCCGTAATGGCTGCCGCAGCGGCTGTCGTCTTGCCATCGCCTGATTTCGGTGCTGTCAGGGTGACGACGGGTACCTGGCGGCGGCTGTTGGTGTCGCGGCCTTTGGCAGCTTCATAGGCTTCAGGCGTATTGATATTGAAATATAAGGCCGAACGGAACGACTCATCGACATAGGCTGCCGGCACGTCTTGATACAGGTGGCGCAGGCGGTAATTGCCCTTTTGCAGATGGTCCGTAATGGCTGGCAGGAGCTGACGGCTGTATAAGGCGGCCAGGGGCTGGTCCTGGTCGTTTTCCGTCCTGGGTATGATGGCCTGCAGGCCGGGCTGGCGCCGAAGTAATTTGACCAAATCCGGGACGGGGGCAAAATCATAGAAGGGAAGGTCGACAGATAAGACCAGATAGAAATCGCACTGGCCGCTGTACAGGGCGGCCTCCATCCCGCCCAAGGGGCCGCAGTCGGGATAATTGTCTATGACCAGGCGGACTGTGCGGGCTAATTTGGCAGGTAAATGGGATGATTCATAAGGACGGTTGATGGAAAGCAAGCGCTCTGTAAAGGGATAAGCCTGGCTGCGCAGGAGCAGATCTGTCAGCAGATCCGTGTCGTGCCAGGGAAGGGCTGTTTTATCGCGGCCCATGCGGGTACTGCGGCCGCCGGCCAGGATAATCAGTCCCAGTGATAAAGGGCGAAGTATTTTTGTCATTCTATCACATCCTTTTATGTAATAAGTATATTATAGCATGACTATCAATAGCGGATAGGCAATTACAAAAAAAGTATGGCCAGCTAACAGATTTTCATGTATAATGAGCTTAGTAGGTTCGTTATTTGTAAGCGCGAATAACGCTTGAAGGAGGTGGATCCATGGCAGAAGGGAAGTTACATTGCAAAGTGACACTGTGCCTCATGGGCGATAAACGGGCTTTTGGGCCCGGTGTGGCCGAACTGCTGGAAGGTGTCCGCCGCCACGGTTCCCTGCAGGGCGCAGCCCGGGATATGGCCATGTCGTACTCCAAAGCCTGGACGGTCATGCGCAACGCTGAAGAAATCTGGGGATTTCCCCTCATCCGCCGCTATGTCGGCGGCAAAGACGGCGGCCGGTCGGTCCTGACCAAGCAGGCCGACATCATCCTGGCCCGTTACGAAGAGATGAACGAAGTCCTGCACGACGTAGCAGACCGCCAGTTCCGGCAATGGTTCAATGATGAGGAACTGCAGAAATTACAAAAAATGGAAGGATAGATGAGTATGAAAATGATGAAAACTGAAGACGCTGTCGGCCATGTCCTCTGCCATGATATTACGCAGATTATCCGCGGCGTCACCAAAGGCCCGGTCTTCCGCAAGGGCCATGTCATTACCCAAGAAGATATTCCGGTCCTTTTGTCGGTCGGCAAGGACCACGTCTATATTTGGGAAAAAGATGATACCCTGTTCCATGAAGATGAAGCCGCTGCCATCCTGCGCGACATCTGCATGGGGGCCCATATGCACGGCAGTGCGCCGAAAGAAGGGAAAATCGAACTCATCGCCGACTGCGACGGCGTCCTGACCATCCGCCGGGATGGCTTGAAAGCCGTCAATTCCCTGGGCGAAATGATGATTGCCACCCGTCACGGCGGCTTCCCGGTCCGCAAGGGTGATAAACTGGCCGGCACGCGCATCATTCCCTTGGTCATCAAGAAGGATAAGATGGCCGCTGCCCAGGAAGCAGCCGGTCCGGCACCGCTCCTCGACGTCCATCCCTTCGGCCAGAAGAAGGCCGGCGTCGTCACGACAGGGAATGAAGTCTTTCATGGCCGTATCGAAGATACGTTTACGCCGGTCATCGAAAGCAAGCTGGCTGAATACGGCGCCGTCATGGACATGCATACGACCCTGGCCGATGACCTGGCTGCCATTACGGCGGCTATCCAGGATATGTTGGATAAGGGCATGGATATGGTCTTCTGTACGGGCGGCATGAGTGTCGACCCCGATGACCAGACGCCGCTGGCCATCAAGAATACGGGAGCCCGCATCGTATCGTATGGTGCCCCGGTCCTGCCAGGGGCCATGTTCCTTCTGGCTTATAGCGGGGACAATCGCCCCATCGTCGGCCTGCCGGGCTGTGTCATGTATGCCAAGCGGACGATCTTTGACCTCGTCCTGCCGTCGCTCATGGCCGATGTCCCCGTGACGGCCGATGACCTGGCCGGTCTCGGCGAAGGCGGCTTATGCCTGGGCTGTCCTGTCTGTACCTTCCCGAACTGTGGTTTTGGAAAGTAGGTGATCCTGGTGAACCCGTTTACACACATTGACAACAACGGTGACGCCGTCATGGTCGACGTCAGCGGCAAAGCCGTGACGGCCCGGACAGCTGTGGCCTGCGGCCGTATTTCCATGAGCCGCGAGTGCTATGAAGCCGTCAGGGCCGGTGCCGTGAAAAAAGGCGATGTCCTCGGCGTGGCCCGCATTGCCGGCATCATGGGAGCCAAGCGGACGAGCGACCTCATCCCGCTCTGCCATATCCTCAATTTGACCAAATGCGGCGTCGAATTCATCTTCCACGACGATGCTTGTGAACTCGAAGGCCGTTGTACTGTCAAGTGCGACGGCAAGACCGGCGTTGAAATGGAAGCCTTGACGGGCGTATCCGTGGCTTTGCTGACGGTCTACGACATGTGCAAAGCCGTCGATAAGCGCATGTGTCTCAAGGATATCCACCTCGTCGAAAAAATCGGCGGCAAGAGCGGCCATTTCCAATATGACGGAGGGGAGCACCATGAAGGATAAATGGGGACGGACCATCGACTACCTGCGCCTGTCCCTGACGGACCGCTGCAACCTGCGCTGCCGCTACTGTATGCCTGAAGCCCTGACCAGCGTCGGCCACGAAGCCGTCCTGCGTTATGAAGAAATGCAGCTCATCTGCCGGGCTGCCCTGGCATTGGGCATCGACCGCTTCAAGATTACCGGTGGCGAGCCGCTGGTGCGCAAAGGGGCCGTGGCCTTCATGGAATCCCTCAAAGCCATGAAAGGCGTCCGTTCTGTGACCTTGACGACGAACGGCCTGCTGTTGTCCGAAGTCCTGCCGGACTTGGTCCGTATGGGCATCAACGGCATTAACATCAGCCTGGACAGCCTCGATGCCGGGCAGTATGCCGGGCTGACCGGAGGCGGCCAGCTGTCCGTCGTCCTGGAAGCCTTGGAACGGGCCACGGCTGCTCGGGTAAACGTCAAAGTAAACGCCGTATTACTGGAAGAAACGCAGGACCAGATCCTGCCGCTGGCCCGCTTGGCCGGCCGGTTTCCCGTCGATGTGCGCTTCATCGAACTCATGCCCATCGGCTACGGGACGACGCTGAAAGGCCTTACGGAAGAAGCGGCCCTGGCCGTCCTGCGCCGGGCCTACCCGGATTTGGCTGCCACAGAAGAACGGCGGGGAAACGGACCAGCTTCGTATTACCGGAGCGGCCAGCTGCAAGGTCGTATTGGCTTCATCGCTGCCAATACCCATGGCTTCTGCTCGTCCTGTAACCGCCTGCGCCTGACGAGTACGGGCTTTCTGAAGCCCTGTCTCTGCTATGACGACGGCGTCGATTTGCGGGCCATCGTCCGCAGCGGCCAAGGGGAGGAAACTATCTGTCAGGAGCTGCAGCGAGCCATGGCCAGGGCGGTTTATGACAAGCCGGCCAAGCATTGCTTCGCCGAACAGAACCATATCAGTGAACATAAGACGATGAATCAGATCGGAGGATAAAAAATGGGGAAAGTACATGCTGTTTGCATCAGCACCATCCGCGGCGTGGCTAAACAGGCCGTACCGGAAGGGAATTTCATAGTCAACTGGGGCATTGAAGGCGACGCCCATGCCGAACACTGGCACCGCCAGGTCAGCCTGCTGGGCCTGGAAAGCATCGAGGCGTTCCGCCGCCGCGGCGGTCAGGTGGAATTCGGCGCTTTCGGCGAAAATCTCGTCGTCGACGGCTTCAATTTCTCGGCCCTGCCTGTAGGGACACTGCTGCGCTGTGGCGACGTCCTGCTGGAAATGACCCAGATCGGCAAGGAATGTCACAACCATTGTGCCGTCTATGAAGCCGTTGGCGATTGCATCATGCCCAGGGAAGGCGTATTTGCCCGCGTCCTCGAAGGCGGCGTCATCCGCCCTGGCGATGTCATGACCGAAGTCCCGTGGCAAGGGAAACGGCCTTATCAGGCGGCGGTCATCACTTTGTCGGATAAGGGTAGTAAAGGCCTGCGCAAAGATACCAGCGGACCCGTCATTGCCCAGCGGCTGGAACAGGCTGGGTTTGAAGTCATGGAACAACTGCTCCTGCCCGATGGCAAGGGCCCTTTGGAACAACAGCTCTGCCGGCTGGCCGACCAGCGCCAGGCTGACCTCATCTTGACGACAGGCGGTACTGGTTTTGGCCCTCGCGACGTCACGCCCGAAGCGACCCTGGCCGTTGCCGACCGTCAGGCGCCGGGCATTGCCGAAGCCATCCGGGCCGCTTCCATGCAGATTACGCCGCGGGCCATGCTGTCCCGGGCGGTCAGCGTCATCCGCAAGAAAACGCTGATCGTCAACCTGCCCGGCAGCCCCAAGGCCTGCCAGGAATGTATGGATGTCTTCCTGGATACGATTCCCCATGGTTTAGATTTGCTGCGCGGCGAAACTCAGGATTGTGGCCGCAAGTAAATGCATATAAACTTAATTTACGTTATGTGAAGGAGATGCATGACGATGACATGGAAAAAAGTAGTAGCTGCTGTATTGGCCGGGACACTGGCTTTTGCCCTGGCCGGATGCGGGTCGGACAAGAAAGAGGACAAAGCCGCCGGGAACGGCGATAAAGTCCATCTGACGGTCTTTGCTGCAGCCAGCATGACGGAAACGATGAACCAGATCGCGGCCCAGTATCAGAAAGAACATCCGAACGTGGACATTTCCTTTAACTTCGATTCGTCGGGAACGCTGAAGACGCAAATCCAGAACGGTGCCGACTGCGACCTCTTCATTTCGGCAGCCCAGAAGCAGATGAACCAGCTCGACGCCTCGAAAGATGCTAAAGCCAATCCGGATAAACTGGACTTCGTCAAGAGCGGCAGCCGCATAGACCTGTTGGAAAACAAGGTCGTCCTGGTCACGCCGGAAGGCAACCCCAAGGGCGTCCAGAATTTCAATGACATGGCGGCGAAATTGAAGGACGGCTCCATCCGCTTGGTCATGGGCAACAGCGACGTTCCTGTCGGCCAGTATACACAGAAAATCCTGAAATTCTACAATCTCGATGAACAGGCCATCGCCCAGGCCGGCCACATTACCTATGGCTCGAACGTCAAAGAAGTGACGACCCAGGTCAGCGAAGGCAGTGCCGACTGCGGCGTCATCTATGCGACCGATGCCTTCAGTGCCAAGTTGAAACCTGTCGACGAAGCGACGAAAGATATGTGCGGCCAGGTCATTTATCCGGCGGCTGTCATGAAGAACAGCAAGCACCCGCAGGAAGCTCAGGATTTCCTCAATTACCTCAAAGGCCAAGAAGCCATGAAGATTTTCCAGAGCGTCGGTTTCAGCCCGGTCGGCTAAGGACGGCTGGCTATGGACTGGTATCCCCTTTGGAACAGCCTGCGCATTGCCGCTATTTCCTGCGTCCTCGTCTTCTTTAGCGGCATTGCCCTGGCTTATTATGTCGCCCGCCTGCCGCGGGTCCTCAAAGGGCTCCTCGATGTCGTCCTGACACTGCCCCTGGTCCTGCCGCCGACGGTCTGCGGCTGGCTGCTGCTCCTGGTCTTTGGCTTGAAGCATCCTGTCGGCATCTTTCTCAACGACGTGGGCATCCGCTTCGTCATGACCTGGTATGGCGGCGTCCTGGCGTCGGCTGTCGTCGCCTTCCCGCTCATGTACCGCACGGCCCGCGGGGCCTTTGAGAGTTTCGACGAAACCCTGGCCTGGAGCGGCAAGACCCTGGGCCTGTCGGATACGTTCATCTTCTGGCATATCCGTATGCCTTACTGCAAGCAGGGCATCATCGCCGGGACGGTCCTGGCCTTTGCCCGGGCCCTGGGCGAATACGGGGCGACGAGTATGCTCATCGGCTATATCCCCAAGAATACGGCGACCATTTCGACGACGGTCTACCAGTTGTGGCGGACCAATGACGAATACAGCGCCTTCATCTGGGTCCTGGTCAACATCGCCATCAGCGCCGTCGTCCTGCTGACAGTCAATCTCTTTGAAAAGCGCAGCCGCGAAAGGAGGCGCCTGGCATGATCGATATCGATGTCCATAAGGACTGGGGCTCTTTTACGCTGGATGTGAAGCTCCATCATGAGGGCGGCATCCTCGGCCTGCTCGGCGCTTCGGGCTGCGGCAAGAGCAAGACCCTGCAGTGCATTGCCGGTATTGAAAAACCTGATGCAGGCAAAGTCGTCGTCGGGGCGCGGACCTTGTTCGACAGCGGGCGCCGTATCAATGTCCCCGTCCCGCAGCGGCGCGTAGGCTATCTGTTCCAGCACTATGCCCTGTTCCCCAACATGACCGTCGAAGACAACATCCGCTGCGGCGTCCGCTCGGCTTCGTCCAAGGCTGACGCCTGCCGGCAGGTCCGTTCCATGATGGAACGCCTGAATTTGACGGGCCTGGAGAAACAGAAACCGGCCGAATTGTCCGGTGGTCAGCAGCAGCGCGTGGCCCTGGCCCGCATCCTGGTCAATGAACCGGACATCCTGCTCCTGGACGAACCCTTCAGCGCCCTGGACAGTTATTTAAAAGAAAAGGTCATGACAGAACTCAAGGACTTGCTGCGTCAATTCCCGAAAGACGTCGTCCTGGTGACACACAGCCGCGACGAAGCCTATCAACTCTGTCAGTCCATCGCCGTCCTAGACGACGGCCGCGTGTCGGCCTGTGCGCCGACAAAGGAACTCTTTGCCGATCCCCAATCCCGGGCGGCAGCCGTCCTGACGGGCTGCAAGAATATCGTAGCGGCCCGCAAAGCCGGACCGACGGCCGTCTTCATCCCGTCGTGGCAGATTACGCTGCAGACGGGACGGCCTGTCGGCGACGACCTCTGCGCCATCGGCATCCGCGGTCACGCCTTTTGCGGTGGCGACGGCGAAAATGCCCGGCCCATCGTCGTGACCGAGGAAATCGAACAGCCCTTTGAATGGATCGTCAAGTTCCGCTATGCCCATCAGGAAGACGGGACGCCGGATATCTGGTGGCGTTTCGCCAAACCCGACCGGCCGGCTGTCCTGCCGGACTGCCTCACTGTCGATGGGCAGGCTATTTTACTCTTATATAGGTGATATCATGGAAGCTTTCTATACCCGATTATATGAAACTTTGCAGTCTGGCCAGCCGGCTGTCCTCCTGACCGTCGTCGCCAGCCAGGGCTCGACGCCCCGCGGCATCGGCAGCCACCAGGCCGTCTTTGCCGATGGGACGACGGCCGGTACTGTCGGTGGCGGTTATCAGGAATATCTGGCCATTCAGGCTGGCCGGCAATGCCTGGAGAGCCGCCAGTCGGCTTTTCGCCGGCTCATCCTCCACCCCAATGACGAAGAAGATATCAACGCTGCCTGTGGCGGGGAATTGACCGTCTTCTGCCAGTACCTTGACCCGGCCCTGCCGGGCCTGCTGGATGTACTGGCCGCTATCATCCAGGCCCTGCGCCAGAAGACGGCGTCGTGGCTGGCCCTGGATGTCAGCGATGAAGCCCATTGGGGCATGGCCCTGGTCCGGGAAGGCCAGGTACAGGGCTGCGGCCAGATGGCGTTTTTGCAGGCCGTCGATGCGGCCTGGTGCCGTCAGAATGTAGCCGGCCTTGCTGCGGATGGCCAGCGGCGCTGGTACAGCGAACCCCTGGCTTATCCGGGACGGGTCTTCGTCTTTGGCGGCGGCCACGTGTCTCAGGCCCTGGTCCCGGTACTGGCCAGTATCGGCTTTTCCTGCATCGTCGTCGATGACCGGGCGGAATTTGCCAATCCGGCTCTGTTCCCCCAGGCCGATGCTGTCTATAAAGCTGATTATGAAGCCCTTCCGGCGGACCTCGGCGTAACGCAGGATGACTATGTCTGCATCATGACCCGCGGCCACGTCGGCGACTACGATGTCCAGCGCCAGATGCTGGCCATCAAGCCGTATTACCTCGGCGTCATCGGCAGCCGCCGCAAATTGGCCTTTGTCAAAGAGAAACTCCTAACCGACGGTTTTTCAGCTGCCGAAATCGATGCCTGCCACGCGCCCATCGGCCTGGCCATTTCAGCCGTGACACCGGCGGAAATCGCCATCAGCATCGCCGCCGAACTCATTGCCGTCCGGGCCAAGCGGGAAGGGCGGGAAAAGAGCCGCTACCGTAAACCATGACGGCCGAGGTATACACCTATATCGGTGCCGGCGGCAAGACGACCAGTATCTTTGCCCGGGCCCGGCAGGAACGGGCTGCCGGGCGCCGCGTGGCCGTCGTGACGACGACCCATATGAAGCACCCCAGCCGATGGTTCGTACCGGCCGCTTTGCCGGCAGGCTGGCAGGGCCAATGGCAGCGCGACGGCATCATCGTCGTCGGCCAGGAAGGGATGGACGGGAAAATCACCTGGCCCGGCGAGGATGTTTACCTGCGTTTATGTGCGGCTGCCGACGTCGTCCTCGTCGAAGGCGATGGCTCACGGCGCCTGCCCTTGAAGGTCATGGGCCCCCATGAACCGGTCATCCCGGCCAACAGCCGTGATGTATACTGCCTGGCCGGCCTGTCGGCCTTGGGACGGATTGTGAAGGACGTCTGTTTCCGCTGGGAGCTGCTGAATCTCGATCCGGAAGCCGTTGTAGACGAACGCCTCCTGGCCTATATCGTAGAAGCCGGCTGCCTGGCCCGCATCGGATTCTGGAAAGACAGGACGACCGTCGTCCTCAACCAGGCCGACGATGAACGGCGGCAGCAGGCGGGGAAGCGGATTTTGAGCGGCCTGTCCCGGCCAGGAATAGTGACGACGTATCCAGTGGAAATGAGGGAAGCGAAATGAAAATACAGTTAGTCTTGATGGCGTCCGGCTTCGGCCGCCGGTTTGGCAGCCATAAATTGGAAGTGCTCGTTCATGGACGCCCTTTATATACGTATGGAATGAAAAGCCTGTGCCAGGCGGCACAGGCTTTTTTGCCACCTTCCGGTATCGACTGCCAGGTGACGGTCGTGACGGCCCATGATGCCATTGCCTCAGCCTGCCGGGCTCAGGGAATCGACGTCATATGGAACGGTCAGGCGGGAGAAGGTATGGCTGCGTCTTTGCGCTGCGCCGTCCAGGCTCATAGTGAAGCCGACGCCTGGGGTTTTTTCCCGGCAGACCAGCCATTGCTGACAGCAGAAACGATTGCCGACTTCCTGCGGCAGTTCCTGGCCTCTGGCGCTGCCTTAGGCTGTATGCATAATGGCGAGCGGCGCTGCAGCCCTGCTGTTTTCCGCCGCCCTTATGGACCGGGACTCTTGGCCCTGCGCGGCGATACGGGAGGCCGGCAGTTTCTGAAGAGTCCTCGGACCTGGGTCTATTATCCCAAAAGGAAAGGTGAATTATTTGATATAGATTACCAGGGTGATTTAATCTTTTTAAATAAAACGCTGGATAAATAGATTATGATTTAAGCGTATTAATATTATAGTTTACCTCAACTTTTTGATTGAATATATTTTTGTTATTTTTAATTTTAAATATAAAAATATAATTAATTTAGGATAAAACCTTTACAAATTAAAATGAGCGAGTATAATAAAAGGCAGTTGAACGATTGACTATCCGGTCAATCCATAGGGGAGTCAACGATACTTTACAATCATAAGGGGAGAGGTTCTATGACGAAACACATCTTTAGAACCAAAAGTATCAGTGAATTTATTTCGGAAACGAAACAAGACGGCGGCATGAACCGCGTCCTCGGTACTTTTGGCCTGACCATGCTCGGTATCGGCGCTATCGTCGGTACAGGTATCTTTGTTCTGACCGGCGTTGCTGCTGCCAATTATTCCGGTCCTGCACTTATCATTTCTTTCATCATTGCAGCTTTGGCTTGCGGCTGTGCCGCCCTGTGTTATGCTGAATTTGCCGCCATGGTTCCCGTTGCCGGCAGTGCCTATACTTACGGCTACGTCGCCCTCGGTGAATTTTGGGCCTGGGTCATCGGCTGGGACTTGATACTAGAGTACGCCTTTGCCGTATCGGCCGTCGCTATTGGCTGGTCCGGGTACTTCAATAATATCCTCACCAATTTGGGCATCGTCCTGCCGAAAGCCTTGACGCTGGCTCCGTATGACGGCGGTATCGTCAATCTGCCGGCTGTCCTCATCCTCTGTGTCATCGCCTTCATCAACATCCACGGCGTCCGCCAGAGTGCGACTGTCAACAACATCATCGTCGGCATCAAATTGGCCGTCGTCGCCTTGTTCCTGGCTTTAGGCTTCAGCCACGTCGATGCTGCCAACTGGGTTCCCTTCATGCCTTATGGCTGGTCGGGTGTCTTCGCCGGCGCGTCCATCATCTTCTTCGCTTATATCGGCTTCGATGCCGTTTCCACAGCAGCTGAAGAAGTCAAGAATCCGCAGAAAGATTTGCCCCGCGGCATTATCTTATCGCTCATCATCTGTACGGTCCTGTATATCGCCGTATCGGCTGTCCTTACCGGCATGGTTCCGTACCTTGAATTCAAGACGACAGCAGCTCCGGTTGCCTTTGCCCTCCAGGCCGTCGGCTATCACTGGGGTGCTGCGGCTATCTCCGTCGGCGCTATCTGCGGCCTGACTTCGGTCCTCCTGGTCATGAGCTTTGGCCAGAGCCGCGTACTCTTCGTCATGTCCCGTGATGGCCTGCTGCCGAAATTCTTCGGCCACGTCCATCCGAAATATAAGACCCCGGCCCGCAGCTCCATGCTGGTCTGCGTGGTTACGGCTATTACGGCAGGTTTCCTGCCCATCAACATCGTCGCTGAAATGACCAATATCGGTACACTCTGTGCCTTCATTATCGTTTCGGCTGCCGTCATCGTCCTTCGCAAGAAGAACCCGAATCAGGTACGCGCCTTCAAATGCCCGCTCGTTCCCCTGGTTCCGCTCCTGGCTATCGCCTTCTGCGGTGTCCTCATCTACATGCTGCCCCTGGTTACACAGATCCGCTTCGTCGTATGGCTTCTGTTAGGCCTGGCCATCTATTTCGGCTATGGCTACAACCACAGCATCATCTCCCAGGCACGCCGCGGACAACTCGGTGCCGCTCCCATTCCGGGCGCTGATGCACCGGCTGGACAAGGCGTCCACGAAGGCCATCCGGCTAACCATTAATCAGCTTTCCAACCCAATACCAATACAGAAAAAGGCTATCACTCTGTGACAGCCTTTTTCAAGTTGTTAGCAGTTAGTTGTTAGTGGTTAGCAGGTGGGAAAAAACGCAGTTCGCAGGCCGCAGGCCGCCGTTCGCTCGGATTCAAATGCGGCTGCGCTGCGATAAACTCAAATTGACAACATCGCTTCGAGTAACTCTCAGCTCGTAAAAAATGCCCCGACTGGGGATGCGTAGGGGACGCCCAAAGGGCGTCCCGCCGCGAACAGTCAGCCAATATATGTAACTGGTCAATGAGGCATGATTTTGCGAACTGCGACCGGCAGCCGGCGTTTTCTTGGACTCAGATGCGGCTTCGCCGCGACAGACTCAAACCGACAACGACGCTTCGGGAAGCCCTCAGCGCGTAGCGGTACGCCTTGACAGGACGTCCCCTACGGAATCGCAACCAGGCGATGAAAAATTACGCGGTTATATGCCGCATGCGTAGGGGACGCCCAAAGGGCGGCCCGCTGTGAGATTTGGATTGAAACCCCATTCTGGTATAATGGCAGGCTTTTGCGAACGACGGCCTTTCCTCGGACGCAGATGCGGCTTCGCCGCGACAGACTCAAACCGACAACGACGCTTCGGGAAGCCCTCAGCGCGTAGCGGTACGCCTTGACAGGACGTCCCCTACGGAATCGCAACCAGGCGATGAAAAATTACGCGGTTATATGCCGCGGTCGTAGGGGCCGTCCCAACGGGCGGCCCGCTGTGAGATTTGGATTCAAACCCTATTCTGGTATAATGGCAGGCTTTTGCGAGCCACGAGCCACGAGCCACGAACCACTGATTCTGTGTTATACTATGATGTATATGGTTTATCATGAATAAAGGGGGTCTCCTCATGAAGTGTGTTGTTTTGCTCAGTGGCGGCGTCGATTCTACGACGTGTCTGGCCATGGCTTTGACGAAATATAAAAAGGAAGACGTCTTGGCGTTGACGGCTTATTATGGCCAGAAACATGCCAAGGAATTGGAAGCGGCCCGCAAGGTGGCGGCTTACTACGGGGTGCAGCAGCAGGAGGTCAATTTGTCTCAGGCTTTTTCTCTGAGCGATTGTTCGCTTCTGCAGGGCAGCCATAAGGCGATTGCCCATGAATCGTATGCGGATCAGCTGGCCAAGAAGGGCGGCGAAGGGACGGTTGATACGTATGTGCCTTTCCGCAACGGTCTGTTCTTGTCGTTTGCCGCAGCCGTTGCCGTCAGCGTCGGCGCGGAAGTCATTTATTACGGTGCCCATGCCGATGATGCCGCTGGCCGGGCGTATCCGGACTGCACACCGGAATTTGAAACGGCCATGAACACGGCCATTTATGAAGGTTCTGGCCGGACCTGCCATTTGGAAGCCCCTTTGTTATCGTGGAACAAAGCGGGCGTCGTCAAGGAAGGCCTGCGCCTGGGCGCGCCTTATGAATTGACCTGGAGCTGCTATGAAGGCGGCGACAAGCCCTGTGGTGTCTGCGGGACCTGCCGCGACCGGGCGGCCGCCTTTGCTGCCAATGGGGTCAAGGACCCGGCATTGTCATAAAACGGGGAGTCAGGGAGGAGACATATATATGGAATATAAGGTAAAGACGCGGCTGACGACGATGGTACTGTTGGCGCTCATGGCCTTCGGGTCCGTCCAGGCCAGCGACGCTGTGTCCGAAAAAGATAATTTTTATCAGGCTGTCAATGGTAAGACGTTAGCAGCGCAGCAAATCCGACCGACGGAAGCTTCTTGGTCCTGGTTTTCTGAACGGTCTTTAGAAAATAAGAAGGCCCTGGGCAAGGAACTGGAAACGGTCGCCGCCAAGCAGGGAACTTATGCCAAGGGGACGCCGGAACAGAAAATCGCCGACCTCTACGCCTGCGCCATCGACAATAAACAGCGCAACGCCACGGCCCGCGCCCATCTGCAGGAACTGACCGGCCCCATTGAAAAGGCCCAGACCCTGCCGGAATTGACGGCGGCCTTGCAGGCTGTCAGTGCCAAGACCGGGACGGATATCTTCGTAGGCTACACCGTCGACCGCCTGCCGACGGGCCTGCGTTATGTGCCGCGCATCTTGACGGTGACACCGTCCTTTACGAAGGATGAATTGGAAAAAGAACCCCAGCCCGGAGCCTGGAAGGCTTATCGGGAATACGTCGCCCATATCCTCGAAGAAGCCGGAGAATCGCCGGACCAGGCTGCGGCTCACAGCGAAGCCATCTTCGCCATGGAAAAGGGCCTGGGGCCGCACTTGCTGACGAGCGAACAGCGCAATGACGTGACCGTCCAGAACCGCCTGATGTCGCGGGGGAATCTGGAAAAACTCATGCCCAATATGGGCGGCAGGACGGTCCTGACCAACTTGGGCCTGAATAAAGAAAAACAATTCTTCTTATCGAATCCGGAGTATTTACAGCAGTTCGACGCCCTCTATGTGCCTAAGAATCTCGACCTGCTCAAGAGCTATGCTGTCTATCAGGTCTATAGCGGCTTTGCGCCCAGTGCGGATATCAAATTGCGGGATCTGCAGCGCAATTATGCCCTCCAGCGCTTCGGCATCGCCCAGGCGCGGGATGACAAGGAAACGGCGAGCCGCATGGTCCAGAACATGCTGTCTTATGAATTCGGCCAGATTTATATGAAGAATCACTGTACGGCGGCCATCATCAACGATGTGAAGGCCATGATCAATGAAATCCGCGACGTCTATCAGCAGCGGCTGGAAGCCAATGACTGGCTCAGTCCGGCGACGCGGGCCAAAGCCGTCGACAAGCTCAGCCACCTGCGCGTCTTTGTCGGCGGTCCGGCTGAAGATGACAAACCTATCATCGAAAGTATGCCTGACGTCATTGCCCCACAGGATGGCGGCGATTTGCTGGCCAATGTCATGCACAACGGCGTCCTGGAAAAACAGCAGGTCCATGCGTTATTGGGAACGAATTTTAATCCCGATAAATGGTATGCCTTTGACCCGCAAGATGTTAATGCCGCTTATATCCCGGAAAATAACAGCATCACCATCCCGGCCGGTATCCTGCAGCCGCCGTTCTACGATGCCAAAGCTTCGCGCGGTGCCAATCTGGGCGGCATCGGCGTCGTCATTGGCCATGAGATTTCCCATGCTTTTGACCCGAATGGCAGCAAGTACGACAGCGAAGGCCGCTTGAAGAACTGGTGGAAGGCAAAAGACTATGAAGCTTTCCAGAAATTATCGGCTGCTTTCGGCCCGTATTACGATCGCTATACCCTCGGCAAGGGGCTCCATGAAAATGGCAAGCTCGTCAGCAACGAAGCCATTGCTGACTGCGGCGGCCTGTCGGTTGCGACGGAACTGGCCCATGGCGACCAAGGGATGTTGCGCGATTTATACCGCACCTTTGCCACGGTCTTTGCGACCAAGATGACCGACCAGCTGCTGCTCTACCTGGTCCAGAATGATCCCCATCCGACTGGCGAAGCCCGCGTCAACGGGGCCTTGTCGTCGACGAATGGCTTCTATACGGCCTATGGCATCCAGCCCGGCGACGGCATGTATGTCGAACCGCAGAAGCGCGTCCATTTGTGGTAAAATCTTCGTGGCTAGTGGTTCGTAAGGCCGTCCTGCTGCGGCGGCCTGCGGCCTGCGTCCTCATAAAGTATTTACACAACTAATCCTTGCATTATCGTGGGGAATACGGTACAATCGCAGTGAGCAATAGCCGTATATTGCACTGGTGGGACAAAAAACGTACCACTAGGAACAGAAATGTCAATCGTTACGTGTACGTGAGTAGAAAAGGAGAAATCTGTATGCTGAAAAAAACAAAGATCGTCTGCACCTTAGGCCCCAGTTCCAATACCCCGGAAATTATCGAAAAGATGATTAAAGCCGGCA
>OLFS01000297.1_pt1 | contig 49997 bp, 33 predicted proteins | sample 1605491 | NCBI WGS metagenome assembly OLFS01 (sample SAMEA3888921, study PRJEB22519) | human gut metagenome | biome: human gut; feature: human-associated habitat; material: faeces | place: Denmark | collected 2011 | reverse complement strand
ACTTTCGACGCTTTTCAACACCTGGTCAAAAGTCACTCGTTTAAACAAATCTGCTTCCCCCATCGTTCAGAGATGGGGGTTTTGAAGAGCTTCCTGAAAATGCCGTTCTTGAACAGCTGCAGCCGTGCATTCGCGCCGCGATGACGCAATTGTTTGCCGCATGACAGGCGACAATGCTGGGGCCTACGATCAACAAATGTTTCACTTGCTTCGTATTTTGCGTTAAGCGAAAAATAGTTTTGCGCTTTATGCATTGAAAAATTGTCTCAATGCGCGCAAAGTGCTCCATAATGTCCGCGGCGACTGGCATTGTTCGGGTTGCTGTACAGACAGATGCCATCATTTTGGAGAGAGAAAACAAGTTATGAAGAAATTTGCTCTTGGCCTTTTGGCCGCTGCCTGCGCGTCCGCTCTGTGGGCCTCAGATACGGTACGCGATGAATTTTTCTGGCTTGGCGAAATGAACAAAGCCACGACCGTCATCAACACCGATGAGAAGCTGCTCGACAAGGCTGTTGTCAAAAAGGTTGCGCATGGTCTGCAGACCGTGATTGCAAACGGCAATAAGCAAGGCGGTCCGCGCCCGAAGGAAGTCATCAAATTTGAGCCCTTCCTCATTAAGGAAGCCGGCATGGACGTCACCATGCTGCATATCGGCCGTTCCAGCCAGGACATGCACGCAACGTATCGCTCTGCCATCATGCGCGACAATGTGCTTGCTCTTTCCGAGAAGCTGGCAGAAGTGATGAGCGTCATCAACGACATTGCTCGCAAAAACCAGACGACGATTGTGCCCAACTACACCAACGGAGTAGCCGCTCAGCCCAACAGCTACGCGCACTACCTCATGGGGTATCAGGCTTCGTTTGAACGTACCCAGCAGCAGCTCAGGGATTTCTACGAAAGGCTCAACTGGTGTTCGATGGGAACCACCGTTCTCAATGGCACGAGCTGGCCGCTTAATCGTGAGCGCATGGCCAAGTATTTGGGCTTTAACGGCCCTGTTCCCAACGCATATGATGCGAGCCAGATGAAGTCTGTCGATGAACCGATCGAGCTGGCCGGCATCATTACCGGGATGGCAGTGCGAGTCGGTTCCTTCATTGAAGATGTCTTCGTGCAGTATGCTCAGCCGCGTCCCTGGATTCTCCTTGTTGAGGGAGGCGAAAACACATACGTTTCTTCAGCCATGCCGCAAAAGCGCAATCCCGGCATTATGGTGAACACGCGCAAGGCTGCCAGCAAGGCCATTGCGCAGGCTCAGTCTACCGTGTGGCTTGCGCACAATATTCAGCCTGGCATGTCTGACAATAAGAGCGTTGCAGACAACAACAAGATGGCTCAGGCAGCCATCGAGATGCTCGATAAGTTCGAGCGCGTCCTGAAGGCTCTCAAGATCAATCCGGAGCGCGCGCTCGAAGAGCTCAACAATGACTGGACGGCAAGTCAGGAAGTGGCCGACGTGCTCATGCGCGAATACAAGCTTCCATTCCGTGTTGGACACCATGTTGCCAGCGGCATGGTTTCTTATGCGCGCGCCAACAACATCCAGCCTCTTGACTTCCCTTACGCTCAAATGCAGCGCATCTATGCTGAAGTGATTGCCAAGGAATATCCGCAGGGACCGGCACAGTGTCCGATGAGCGAAGAGCTCTTCAAGAAAACTCTCGATCCTCGAGCCATTGTGGCAAACCGCAAGACTGCAGGTGGTCCGCAGCCCGAGGAACTTGCAAAGGCTGTCAAGGCAATGGACAAATCGATTGCCGGTCAGCGCGAATGGGTTCAGGAAAAGCGCGAACATATCGACAAGTCGCTCAAGAAGCTCGATCGCGATTTTCAAAAGCTTCTCTAAAGAAGTCCCTGTGACGCTGAGCCGGTAGTTTTTCGATTGCCGCCGGCAGCGACGAATTGCCCGCAGGCACGCTTTTGCCTGCGGGCAAATTTCATGAAGCTTCAGCACCTGCTTTGCGCCGATCGATTGTGCTTCGGCACTTCTTGCTTTGGGATTTCCTTTGTTGGGCAGCGTGCCGCAGACTGCTTGCTCTCTTGCAATCTTGAGCCAGTACGAGATCGTTGATTTGCCGATCGAGTACCGCTCCACGGCTTCAGAGATGCTGAGCTCCTTGCTCAGCAGGCGCGCTACGACGTTGTCTTTGAACTCCTGCGAATATCGCATGTTTTGCCACTCCATGAAAAGTTGAAGGGGTGGCGAAAGGTAGTATGACATCTAATGGAGTGACCGGATTGAAGCTGGCTGCACAGTTGAAGACGAGCCATACAAGTTGCTTGCGCGAGATGCCGAAAAGTCTATTTTGGCGGGTCCATTGAGTTCTCCGTCGGAGCAATTACCATTTCCGGCATCCTTGAAGGCTCCAGTGCCTCCTACCCATGACGCAGTGACTGTACCCGTTATGTTCGGGACTCGGATTTGCATGTCATAGCCTAAAAGTCGTCTAATGCGGCCACGATTCAACTGACACCAAGCAGCTTGAGGAATAGCTGATCGCGTTTGGTTGTTTCCGTGGCCCATTTGGAAGCACTGTCGTTACCTGTCGTAGCAACGTAGTCGACGCAACGGAACCAATCAAGAATTTGAATCAGTGAGTGCTGATCGAGCCAAGCAAGCAGCTTTTCTTCGAGATTCAACTCTTCCTTCGTTTTCTTTTCAGTGCTCTTTTGGGCAAGCCCCTTTTTCACATCCTGAATTCTCTTCGTCAGGAAGCAGTGATAGCCCAGCCCGACGAATTGTGCGAATTGTCTGCCGTAAAGGTTTTCCGGATACCACGTTCTGGGCTTGCGTCCGTCGAAGCTGTCCTTGTAGGTCGCGAACAACTCTTCAATCTTTTTGCGGGAGCGGTATGCTTTCAGAGCTTCAAAGGGATCGCGAATTTCGTTGCTCACGAGGACAAAGTACCCCCAGTATCGCTTGGCTTCTTCGATCTTTTCATTCTTGAAGGAAACCTTGACGCCTTTGCTTGTGCGCTTCACGATGAGGAAGTTGTCGATCAGCTTCTGGGCGGCAGGTCGGAATTCTTCAACACCATCTTCCAAATCTTTCTTGATTGAAAAAAGGCTCTCCTTGAGACGTCTTTCTTGAATCGGAGCTGCTTCCAGCTTGTAACAAACATGAACATACAATCGCCGGGTGAATGTTTCAGTCTGTCCTGCTTCGTAGTTGCCGCGCGTGCGCTGACGAACGATGCTGAAATCGTGCTGGCGACGACGCATGACGGCATTGACACCGACATCAAACGGACAGGAATTTTCGAAAGCGCCAATCTCTTCGCGAACAGCATCAATTTCTTCACGAACCCATTTGTCGGTGCTGTTGGCGAGCATCAGGAACTTCACGTGCTCCCGCGCGAGGTAAGTCATGTTGGCCTGACAGTAAAAGCCGTTGTCAGCCACGATAACCGGTGCAGAGAGGCCCAGCACCTCAAGCTGCCGTAGAGAATTTGCCAGCGAGATCTTGTCCGGAATGTTTCCCGGCTGCTTGCTGAAAGCTACCGGTTCTCGATTCTCAACTGAATACAGGACCAGAAGCTTGATCGTATCCAGTCCGTCGCCATCCTTGTTGAATCCCTGACGCGCTTCGATTTGATTCTTCGAATATGTAGAAAAGGTCGTTGTGTCCAGAGCCAAATTCAAGCCCGACGAGGAAACTCTTTGAGCACGGTTTCGAAAATAGGCTTGCACGCCTGACTCATTACGTCCGACAGACGCAAAAAGCTTGCCGTACACATCCTGCGTGATGGGGTACTCGTAAGGCAACGGATTCATCATCTGCCACGTCTCCATGCGAGGCAGCGTATCACCATCAGTGGCAACCCAATATCGGGCGATTGAACTCAATTTCTGAGCATCCCCAATCTCGAAGCATGTCTTCAGATCCTCATCGATGCCCGATTCCTTTCCGGCCCATTCGAGAATTTTCTGCAGTCCGACATGCGTGCGCACAGCTTCAACCGGAGGCTCTACAACCTCAGAACGCGATTTTTTGGGGCGAGTCGGGATCATTTCCGTCGTTCCGGCCAGGATTTTTCCAAGAAGTCGGGTAGAGATCGTCTTGGTTTTCTGCGTCTTGGCGTCATATCCGGTAACGCGTTCATACACGTAAACATCGCCATTCGGGCGGGTGTCACGACGAATTCCAACATGCTTTTTTCCAGTGAGAGGACGTCCCATAATCTGCTCCAATGGTGTACCTGTATTATATTATAGGTGCACTATTGAGGTCAATAAAAAAAGTCCGTGTGTTTCATGGACTTTTAGTTTGAAAGACCTACTCCCAACAGGGTTTCGTGGGGTCTTTCGACGACTTTTAGGATCCGACTGACGACTGGGAAGTTAGAGGAAACGAGGACGCCTCCGACACGAATGGCGTCTCGGGGACGTGTATCAGGCACTGTCGCCGCGATGGAAAACACATCGCTTTCCAGCTCTACTACATCAAGCACTATCGTCTATTCGGCAGGCCGTGCTGCGTGCGCGCGAATTTTGGGTGGAAGCTGTGGGCGTCTCGCGACAAGGTTGCACAGTACGTCGGCATCTACTTCAACCCCGTGAAGGGCTTCGAGTTCTGAAGCACAAAAGGAAAAGCCGCTCGGTTGTGGCGACCGAACGGCTTTGGGGAGACCTTTTGAGACAGAGGTTCTATGGAGAGTATTTTATCAAACTTGATCGTCGCTTTGCGACTCGGAGAATTGATGATGGTCGAGAATTTGACGTGGCAGGCGATTGGGACTTACGCCGTGTTCTTTGGAATTGGTGGCGTAGCTATCGCGTGGGGGTTTGCTAAAACGGTAAAGGCGTGGAGGGATGCCTTGAAATGAAAAAGAACTATGAGGCAGTGGCCGTTGGCTTTTTAGCGGGCATCTGGTTCAGCGCAGCCGTGGTGGCCTTGGTCGCATTGGTGTTGAAATGAGCGCCAACAGAAAAGGCTCCCAGATAGTTGGAAGCCTTTTCAGTGTTCTAAACGAAGGGGGTGAAACGAACCAACGGCAAGTGATTTTGCCGCAGACTCGAGTAGTCAATTTCAACCGTTTAGGGAATAGATTGTCTTTGCGAGAAATCCGGAGCGTGACTCACCAGATTTAGCGGCAAGAAGATCAAGACGTCGAAGGGCGCGAGAAGGAAGGCAGATATTCAGGCGTTCAGTCTTGTCGGACAGCTTGGACATATCAATGTCAACAAGCATCCAAGTGCAATCTTGATAGTCTTCGTCAGAAAGATAGTTTTCGATACAAGTGGGAGACGGAATGGCTCGACCGTCGTCAAGTTCGCACTCCATCCAACCAGATGCGGCGTCTTGAACCATTGTTTCAAGCTCTTCAATAGAGTCGGCTTCAGTGATGACGCCAGGGAGATCGGGGACTTCGGCGGAATAAGCTCCGTTTTCGACCCATACGGCCACTGGATACCTCATGATGATTACCTTTAGCGTAATAACGCAAAAAGGGAGAGGAGTGTACAGTCCCTCTCCCCGATCAACAATTACCTCAAAGACAAACCACTTTGTCGCTCTATGCTTTTAAGGGTTTTCATCGTCAGATCCTTTCGGGGATGCGGGACGGTGACGTGCCCTGGCTTTGTGGGATGCTTGAAAATGTGATGGCTACCAGTAATCCGTACCAGAACCCATCCGTTTTTCTTGAGGATGTTGATCACTTCTTGACTAGTCATAAAACACCTATAGGTCGTGATCAACATTGTGTATATTACACAATGTTGACAGGAGAGTCAAGTGACAAAGCGGGAATTGGTTGCGGTACTCGCGATGGGCGTCGCTCTTTTTGTCGGTGGTTACCGATATGCAGCGGCCATCTACGGCGAGGACATCGCCGAACTGCGGGAGGACTATGCATCCCGCGCACAGCAACTTGAGGAGAAGTACCGTGAGAAAGAGAGAGCCACTGCGCAGAGCTTGGTTGACGCATGGGAGGCGCGCGATGCGGCACTTGCTCGCGCTAGTGACTTGTCTGGCGACTTTGAAAGAGAGCGCCTTGCCAGATGCTCAGGCCTTGTCGTCAGAGGCGCAGAACTGGTTAAACGAGGCGTCGAGCTTTCTGAGCGGACTGCGATAGACAAGGACGCTCTGACAAAGATCGTCACTGAGTGACAAAGTTGTAGACGAATTTGGCCGAAAATTTAGACGAAGGGGTGGCGTCAAAATGGGTTGAAATCACCCGCAATCGTTCTGCCCCAACAGTTTGAGAGGTGGCGTCAAAAAACTTAGTTAGACGAACCTTTAGCCGAAGACCAAGTTACCAACGCTGGTAAAATGGTCGTAACAACACCGCGCAAGCCTAGCCGGGGACAATCCGTCCCCGGGAAGCTCACTCCGCGCGGTTTCCTTTTTATTCGTAATTGATAGCCTGGGGCATCGGATCTGATGCGGCTCTAATTATGTAGAATTCTACGTAATTAGAAATTTCCGCCGCTCCGCGAGGCAAATTTATACGGGCTACGAGAGTATTGATGTTCGATCATATGGAGCGTCGAGAAATCCTGCCCCTGAAAACGCCCCGCCTACCATCGGTAGGTGGGGCGTTTTTCTATTTGTGGTCGCTCAGCAGGCTCATCGGCAGGATCGCATCTGCCCATTGCTGCATGACGGGTCGTCTGCGCTCAAGCAAGTCGTCTCTCTGATATGCGGCCTGCACTGACTTGAGCGAGTGCATAAGGCACTTTTCTGCCACTGCGGTGTCGATGCCTTCGCGCGCGCACCAGTCGCGAAATGTAGACCTGCAGCCATGCATTGTTGCCGTGCTGCCAGAGGCGTACTGCACCATTGTCGAGACATAGTAGCGAGCCACTGAGCGATTGTTGTAGTAGCTGCCCGAAAAGATGTACTCGCTCTCTGGCGTAATGCGCTTGAGCAACGCGATCGCTTGGTCAGACAGTGGGACGCGGAATGGCTCGGGCTTGCGGTCTTTCCTTCGTTCGGGCGGAACAGTCCAGACCTTATGCTCAAAGTCGATCTCGGACCATTTTGCGTCATTGAACTCAGCTTGTCGCGTGGCGGTGAGGACGCCGAAGACGAAAGCATTGTGCACGGGCCTGTCGACACGAAGACTCGCCTTCAGCTGATCGGCGAGCGCCTCGATGGTGTAGGCCTTCTGATGTTCGCGCCTATGGACCCTCGCCGGCGGCGGGAAGTACGCCTCCAGATTCCCTTTCCATGTGGCGGGATTCTCGCCAATGTAGACGCCTTCACGCTTCGCGAGCGTGAAGATCGCTTCCAGTTGTCCACGGATCCTCGATGCGATTCTCGTCTTCTTTTCCCACAGTGGGTCTAGCACTTCGCAGATGTCCTGCACCGTGATGTCTGCGACTAGTTTGTGCCTGAGCACTGGCAGGATGTGATTCTTCATCGGCCCTCGCCAAGACACCTTGGTCGCTTCGGACAGGTGCTTGAGCTCGAAGATCGTTTCGAGCGCGTGCTCCGCGTAACTTGCAAAGTCGAGCGCTCGCCTGGCGTGCTCGGCGCGATGCTCTGCTCTGACATCTAAAGGGTCGATGCCGCGCGCGAGCAGGGCGCGACACTTGGCAGCTTCTTGCTTGGCGGCCGTGACGGTGACGGTGGGGTGACTGCCGAGCGACAGATCTCGCCGGCGGCCCGCAAACTGGTAGCGAAAGATGAAGGACGCCTTGCTTTTCGTAACTCGGACTTGGAGATTCGTTTCGATCGTGTACCTGCCGTCCGGCAGCAGGCCGATGTTTTTTGAGGTGACTTGCATTTTGCGAAGTGAGGGAGAGAATATGAAGCCCTTCTATTTTGTCCCTCAGTCAAATCCGTAGTTTGCAAGCAAATGAGCGGTGCGCAGAAAGTAAAAACCCCGCAAGATGACTGTGGCGCAGTCAATCTTACGGGGTCTTCAAGTATTTAGCTGTTAGTTAGCCAGTCATCAGTAGTTTTCAGCGCGCACTTCGAAATAGGCCTGGCTGTAACCGCAGACGGGGCAGACTTCAGGGGCCTTCGTGCCGACGACGAGGTGGCCGCAGATGCGGCATTCCCACATGCATTCGCCGGCCTTTTCGAAGACCTGCTGCATCTCAACATTCTTGAGGAGCTTGAGGTAGCGTTCCTCGTGGGCGCGTTCGATGGCGCCGACGGCGCGGAACTTGGCGGCGAGTTCGGGGAAGCCTTCCTCTTCGGCGTCCTTGGCGAACTGGACGTACATGTCGGTCCATTCGTAGTTTTCGCCTTCAGCGGCGGCCTTGAGGTTGGCGGCCGTGGACTGGATGCCGCCGAGGGCGGAGAACCACAGGCGGGCGTGTTCCTGTTCGTTGCGGGCCGTCGTCAGGAAGATTTCGGCGAGCTGCTCGTAGCCTTCACGCTTGGCGACTTCGGCGAAGTACGTGTACTTGTTGCGGGCCTGGCTTTCGCCTGCGAAGGCGGCCTGGAGGTTCTTTTCGGTCTTGGTGCCGGCGAGGGTCTTTTCGCCGGTGGCGGCGGGCTTTTCCTCAACCTTTTCGAAGACCTCGACGCCCTTGTGGCAGAGCGGGCAGATGTAGTCGGCGGGCAGTTCGTCGCCTTCGTAGATGTAGCCGCAGACTTTGCAACGGTAAGACATTTTCTTTTCTCCTAAATCCGACCGGCGGTCGGTGTAGTTGGTGTGAAGCAATTCCTCGGCGAGCTCGCTGAGCGGTTCGCCGTAGAAGTCACGGTAAAGGGCCTTGATTTCCTCGTTTTCGTCGCTCGTGCGGCAGTCCATCTCCTCATCGCGCTTGTAGAGGCTCGCAATGCGGCCCTCGCGAAGCACGTCGGCCTTGTTGCCGAAGGCGGAGGGCTGGCCGCCGCCGGAGATGCAGCCGCCGGGGCAGGACATCACCTCGACGAAGTGATAGGGCTTGTCCGTCTCGCTCGCGTTGAGGCGGCGGATGAACTCGCCTGCGGAGGCGGTGCCGTAGATGACGGCGACGTTGATGTCGTTGCCGGCGATCGTGACGGTGGCCTCCTTGACGTCCTGAAGGCCGCGGACGGGGGTTAGGTGATAGAGCTCGGCGGGGGCGGTCTCGCCCGTCAGGTGGCGGTAGGCGGTGCGAAGCGCAGCCTCCATGACTCCGCCCGTGTTGCCGAAGATGACGCCCGCGCCGGAGCCTTCGCCCATCAGGCGGTCAAAGGCGCCCTCGGGGAGCTCGGCAAAATTGATGCGGGCGGCCTTGGCCCAGTCGGCGAGCTCGACGGTCGTGATGACGTAGTCGGTGTCACGCATGGCGGGATCGCCGAGTAGGCGGCCCGCGGCGTTCATCTCCTCGCGCAGGATCTCGGCCTTCTTGGCCGTGCAGGGCGTCACCGCCACGTGCACGATGCGCTTTGGGTCGAGGTTCATCTTCTTCGCGAAGTAGGTCTTGACGGTCGGACCCTGCATGCCGATGGGGCTCTTCGCGGAGGAGATGTGCGGAATCATTTCGGGATGGAAGGTCTCGCAGTAGCGGACCCAGGCGGGGCAGCAGCTCGTGAACTGGGGCAGCGGACCCTTGGCCTTGGTGATGCGCTCGATGAGCTCGGCAGCCTCCTCGCAGATCGTAAGGTCGGCGGCGAAGTTCGTGTCGAGGACGTAGTCGCCGCCGAGGCGGCGAAGGAGCTCGACCATCTGTCCCTCGACGAAGGCGCCGTCGGCCATGCCGAAGGCGTCGCCGAGCGCCACGCGCACCGACGGGCTCGTCGAGAAGATCACGATCTTGTCGGGATCGGCGACGGCCTTCCTGACGGCGTCGCAGGAGGATTTGATCTGAAGGGAGTTGGTCGGGCAGACGGGAATGCACTGTCCGCAGTGGATGCAGACGGATCGTCCGCCCGTCTTGGCAAGATCGTAGGCGTTGTTGACGCCGACATACTCGTTGCAGATGCCGGCGCAGAGGCGGCATTCAACGCAGAGATCCTCGTCGCGGACAATGGCGGGATTGTTCTCGTCGATGGCGACGCGAACCTCCTGCCGAATGTGCTTGGACATACGCTCTCCTAAACTGGGTGGTCTGAATGGGGTGTTCCGCAACCGCCGGGGGAGCGGACCTGGAACGGGCATCCTCATTGTAGCCCGTCGCGTTCCCGACTGCGGCGCGGTTTTCCCGAAGCGGCGGCTGCGCGGAACGATGATGCATTTCCATCCTGCGTGAGCCGGAGCGGGTTTTCGCTAGGTGGGGATGCCGTTTACCCTGAGAACGATTGCGAGCGTGAGATCAACTCAACTAAGATGATCTGCCTAGACGACAGACAGACCGACGGTTCGACGAACGGTCCGCGTCCCGTCGCCGTCGCACCTTCGCAGGCGTCCGCCGCCACATATATAGAGGCGGATGCAGCGCGCCCCGTCAGAGGACAGGGCGCGCGGCCCCATGCATATTCCGAACCGCCGGACGTCGCACGGGGCTTGAATACGAAGGAGCGGGCGCCCGATGCAGACGGTTCACCCACAGCCCCGCCCATCCCTTTTGACCACTCGGACGGGACTACGTGAAACATGAGGAGACCAGCCATGTTCTTTCGCAAGCTTGCCCTGACGCTCGCCGTCACGACCGCGCTTTCCGCCTCCGCCCTCGCCTGTACCACGGTCGTGGTGGGTGAAGGCGCCACCGCCGACGGTTCCTTCCTCGTCGCGCGTGCGGCCGACAGCAGCGCCCTCAAGGCTCAGCACTTCGTCATTCATCCGGCCAAGAAGAACCAGTCCGGCATGTACCGCACCAAGGACCATGACGGTGCGACGAACTTCGAATATCCGCTCCCCAAGGAGAGCATGCGCTACACGACGGTGCCCAACTGGAAGACCCAGCTGCACGGCGCCGTGGGCTTCAATGAAGCCGGCGTCGGCATCTCCGGCACGGAATCGATCTTCGCCCGCGACGACGCCCTGAAGCTTGACCCGTACAACGAAGAGACCGGCATCACCGAAGACGACATCCATGACGTCGTCCTGCCGCGTGCCAAGACCGCCCGCGAAGGCATCGAGATCCTCGGCTCCATCGTCGAGACGATCGGCGCCGGCGAAGGCTTCGGCGTGGTGTTCGTCGACCAGAAGGAAGTCTGGTACTTCGAAACCGGCACGGGCCACCAGTGGATGGCTCACCGCACCCCGAAGGACACGTACTTCGCCTCCGGCAACCAGGGCCGCCTGCAGCAGTACGACGCCAAGAGCGCCGACTTCATGGCCTCCAAGACCCTCGTGAGCTGGGCTGAAAAGAACGGCTTCTACGATCCGAAGAAGGACGGCGAGTTCAACTTCTCGAAGGCCTACTGCCGTGACGACGCCCGCGACCGCGTCTACAACGACCCGCGCGTCTGGCAGATTCAGAAGCTCTTCAACCCGAGCCTCGAACAGAAGCCCGACGAAGGCCGTACGTACCCGGTCTACCTCAAGCCCGAAAAGAAGCTCACCGTCGACGACATGAAGACGATGCTTCGCAACCACTACGAGGGCACGGACCACGATCCGTACAGCCCCGTCCTCAACGGCAACGAACCGTGGCGTCCGATCAGCGTGTTCCGCACGTATGAATCCCACGTCATGCACGTCCGTCCGTGGCTGCCGAAGGAAATCGGCGAAGTCGCCTACGTGGGCATCGGCATGGCCGACCTCTCCTGCTACGTTCCGTACTACCACGGCCTCGAATCCTACCCGGCCCACTACGGCATGGGCACGGACAAGGCCGACAGCAAGTCGATCTACTGGAAGTACCGCAAGCTCCAGACGCTCGTCATGACGGACTACCAGAAGCTCGCCCCGGTCGTGAAGGCTGCCTACAAGACGTTTGAAGCCGACACCGCCAAGGCCCAGGCCGACATGGAAAAGAAGTACATGGAAGTCGTGAAGAAGGACCCGAAGGCCGCCAGCAAGCTCCTCAACGAGTTCAACCTCAAGGTCATGAACGACGCCGAGGCGCTCACGGAGGACCTGACGAACCAGGTCTTCACGATCCGCACGACGGACATCCAGGCCGCCAACTTCTTCGCCAACAACAAGCGCAAGGACTAAGCGAGACCATCTGAGCCGCCTGCGCCTCGCCTGAGGCGCGGACGGCGTCCGATGAAAACAAAATGGCCCCGCAGGACATCAAGCCTGCGGGGCCGTTTTGTTTCGTGCGGTGCAAGTCAGAGGAGCTTCACGATCGTCCAGCGCGCGCCGAAGGCGAGAAGCGCCAGACCCGCGATGATGAGGATCGGCCCCTGAATGCCGAGCGGACTGCCGTTGACGGGAGCGGCCACCGAGGGATCGTCGTGGCGGTAGCGGATCTCGATCGGGTCGCTGGGCCTGCCGCGGGCCTCGTCGTCGTTCTTCTCGGGCAGACGAGCCTCGACCTTGCTGCCGTCCCAGGCCGTGAACGAGACGACCTCGGTGTAGTAGTGCACGATCGCAGGCGCATCGTCCTTCCTGACGTGGGCCTCGCGAACCTCGACGCGCTCGATCGTCGCGGTCGTCTGCTCGCCGCTCGTCTTGAGCGTCCAGGCGGTGGAGGTGAGCTTCACGCCAGCGTAGAGGAAGGCGGAGCCGGCAAGGAGCAGCGCGGTGGCTAAGATCCAGGGAAAAATCTCTTTCATGACTGAGTCCCAAAATGTCACCGCAGGGCGCGGTACCTGAGGCTACTTTAGCAACTTTCAGAAGGGGTGGAGCCGCAGGACGGTGCGGGCGGATGCTTCCCGCGCAAAAAGAGAAGCCCGCCCAGCATCGTTGCTGGGCGGGCTGTCCTCAGACCCATCAAAACACGATCTCGAACGCAGGAGAAAGAACGTTCGGTTTGTTCGAGGCGGTGCTCATCCGCCTGCCACTCAGCGCGACCCCTCACGCTGTTTTGCAGTGGAACCGTGTTTCGTTGAAATGAACTATATCGAACCTGAGAATCGTTCGCAAGGCAAATACCCGAGTAAATGACTCGGGTATTGTAAGAAAGTTTTTCCAAGGGTTTGCCCTGAGGCGGCGTTTCTTAAGAAAGCGGGCTGAACGCCTGCAGCACAGTCGTTTTGGATTAAGTCGGGCGGCAAGATGCCGCAACATTTGCGAGGGGAATTTTGAGGGCGGGAGGCGGTCGGATGGGGAGAAAAGGGGGCGCGAGTTGCGGACAATCTCGGTATGATGGACGGACATTGAGAGAACCCGAAATGGGAAGGAGACATAAATGACTCTTGTCCGCACCGCGGCCGCCCTGATGGCCGCCACGTTCGCCCTCGGCGCCCTCGCTGCGGGAAACACCACGAACGAAGACTTCCGTGACTCGAAGAAGATGCTCGAGCGCAAGGTCTACTTCGACCATCGCGTGACGCTCTACTGCGGCTACGCCTTCGACAAGCAGAAGAACGTCAGTCTGCCTGCGGGCTTCGTCGCGCCCCAGCACAAGGAGCGCGCGGGCCGCGTCGAGTGGGAGCACGTCGTGCCCGCCGAGAACTTCGGCCGCGCCTTCAAGGAGTGGCGCGAAGGGGACGGTCGCTGCACGAATGAAAAGGGCCACTTTTACAAGGGCCGTCGCTGCGCCGAGAAGATGTCTGCCGAATACCGCCTGATGCAGGCCGACATGTACAACCTGTTCCCCGCCGTCGGTGCCGTTAACGCCATCCGCTCGAACTACAACTACGAGCTCCTGCCTGGCGTGCCCAACACCTTCGGCACCTGCGAGATGAAGATCGACGGCCGCCGCGCCGAGCCGCCCGAGCGCTCCCGCGGCGAGATCGCCCGCGCCATGCTCTACATGGAGGGCGCCTATGCACCCGTCTTCCGCATGAGCGACCGCCAGCGCCGCCTCGCCCAGAATTGGAACGAGCAGCATCCTGTCGTGCAGTGGGAGTGCACCCGCGCCGCACGCATCGAGAAGCTCCAGGGCAATGTCAACCCCGTCGTGAAGGACGCCTGCCTGAAGGCTGGTCTGACCTATCGCCCCTAATGGCTGAATCCGGCCTCGCCCGAGGCCGGGATCCTGCCCGATCCTTCAAAAGGGAGTTGAGCTCGCGCTCGGCTCCTTTTTTCGCATCCGTTCCTCTGACGGGTGACGGTTCCGGGAGGTGACGCATCGGCATCCTCATGGATGCCGGCGGACAGTTCGCCGCGAGACGTCACCGCCTCGCGTTCCATTCGGGCTGAGGGACGCCCGCGCCGTCTGAAAGCGTCAGGGTTAACCCGGGTCTCTTGGGGGCGTCATCTAGGCACTTACGCCAATGCAGGTTGAGCAATGCGGTGTTGCGGCGCTTTTTCCCGTTGAAGTCTGTTACGCCTTGCTACACTTCGCATCAGCCTAAAATCCGCCACTACGTCCTCGCGGGACCGACACCTGCGGGGAAGAGGATTGAAGGACTTACAACCCAATGACAAACAGCGGCATCAGCTGCCTGCGTGCGGTCAAAGAGAGGCGCATGCGGGCCGCAGGGCTCCGGGACAGGGGGTCCTGCCGCACGAAAACCAAAGGACAGCGATTCTCATGGAACCGTTTAACGCCGGATGGCTTTCGATCGTCCCGCCGATCGTGGCCATTGCTCTTGCGCTCATTACGAAGGAGGTTCTCTCCTCCCTCGTTCTGGGCATTCTGACGGGTACCCTCATTTATACGATCGGCATGGACGGCAACGTCCTGATGGGCACGCTTGAAAGCGCGTTCACCGTGATGGGCAACAAGGTCGACTTCAACATCCTGATCTTCTGCTCGCTTCTCGGCGCCCTCGTCTACGTCGTCGCCATGTCGGGCGGCACGAAAGCCTACGGCAACTGGGCCGTCAAGCGCATCAAGGGCCGCAAGAGCGCCCTGGCAGCCACCACGGGTCTCGGCGCGCTCATCTTCATCGACGACTACTTCAACTGCCTCACGGTGGGCACGGTGATGCGTCCGATCTGCGACCGCTACAACATCGCCCGTGCGAAGCTCGCCTACATCATCGACTCGACGGCCGCTCCGGTGTGCATCATCGCGCCCGTTTCGAGCTGGGCCGCCGCCGTCGGCTCCTCACTGCAGGGCTCCACGGCCTTCGAAAGCGACATGGCCGCGTTCATCGCCACGATTCCCTGGAACTTCTACGCGCTGCTCTGCCTGCTGCTCATCGTCTTCATCGTCGTGACCGACTTCGACTTCGGCCCGATGCGCAAGAGCGAGGAGCGCGCCGCCAAGGGGGAACAGTTCACGTCGACCGCCGCTACGTCCTCCGCCGAGCCGCCCAACGCCAATCCGCACGGCACGCTCTGGGACATGCTCGTGCCCATCGCCTCCCTGATCGTCTTCTGCGTGCTCGCGCTGATGTACTCGGGCGGCTACTGGGGCGCTGATCCGAAGTACCACACCTTCGCCTCCGCGCTGGGCAACTCCTCCGCCGCGCCGTCCCTCGTCTGGGCCTCCTTCGGCGCCGTCGGCATTGCCTTCCTGATGTACGTCCCGCGCGGTCTCGTGCCGTTCACGGACTTCATGAGCGGCCTCGTCGAAGGCATGAAGCTCATGCTTCCGGCCAACATCATCCTGGTGCTCGCCTGGACGCTCTCCGGCGTCTGCCGCGACCTTCTCCAGACCCCGCTCTTCGTGCAGTCCATCGTGACCTCGGGCGGCGCCGAGTGGTCGATCTTCCTGCCGGCCGTGATCTTCGTGATCGCCGCCTTCCTGTCCTTCTCTACGGGCACGGCCTGGGGCACGTTTGGCATCCTGATCCCGATCGTGGTGCCGGTTGTCGAGGCCATCGATCCGGGCCTCACCGTCGTCGCGCTCTCCGCCACGCTCGCGGGCTCCGTCTTCGGCGACCACTGCTCGCCCATTTCGGACACGACGATTCTCTCGTCGGCAGGCTCGGGATGCAACCACATCGAGCACGTCTCGACCCAGATGCCCTACAGCCTCACGGTGGCGTTCTCCGCCTGCCTGGGCTACGTGGTCGCGGGCCTGACGGGCGGCAACTGGATCCTCTCGATTACGACCGCCGTCGTTGCGCTCATCGGCACCGTCCTGCTGCTTCACTTCTGGAACAGCCGCAGGACCGCCGCGACCTGATCCGCAGCGTCCTTTGATTGAAAAACGGCGCCTTCGCACCCTGAAGGCGCCGTTTTTTTGCATTCGGAGCGGGCGATCACGCTCTGTTGTCAAGCCGAAAGGCTGTGAAAGCCGCTTTGCGGCCACAGGAGGAGACTTCATCTGTCGCCTTAAGGCGTCGCCCGCTCATTTCTCCTTGTCCGTCAGGTGATTGGCGGGGGTGCTATTCGGGTTCTCCCTCGGCGTCGTTGGGGTTTGTCCTCTAGGGTGTGTACGGGCTCGTTTGGCAAAATGAATCGTCCGTCGCACTCCGACAAGGGCGCGGACATGACCCGGGACCGCAGAGTCCGGATGTTGACCCAAACCAAAGGACAGACAGACATGAACTTCAAGAAGACGCTTCTCGCCGCCGCGCTCACGCTTTCCGCAGGCTTTGCCATGGCCGCCGACCTTCCGCAGGTCGCGATCCTCGCCACGGGCGGCACGATTGCCGGCACCGCCGCCTCCGCCACGCAGACCACGGGCTACAAGGCGGGCGACCTGGCCATCCAGACGTTGATTGACGCTGTTCCGCAGATCAAGGACTACGCGACGGTGACGGGCGAGCAGATCGTGAAGATCTCGTCCAACAACCTGACCGACCAGGTCCTCCTGACGCTGGCCAGGCGCTGCAACGAGCTTCTCGCCGATCCGAAGGTGAGCGGCATCGTCATCACGCACGGCACGGACACGCTTGAAGAGACCGCTTTCTTTCTCAACCTCACGGTCAAGAGCAAGAAGCCCGTGGTGGTGATCGGCGCCATGCGTCCCGCCACGGCCATTTCGGCCGACGGTCCGATGAACCTTCTCAACGCCGTCAAGCTCGCCGCCGATCCGAAGGCGCAGGACCGTGGCGTGCTCGTGGCCCTCAACGACCAGATCTCATCCGGCCGCGACGTCACGAAGTCCAATACGACGAACGTCGCCACATTCAAGTCGCCCGACCTGGGCTACCTCGGCTACATCGCCGGCGGCAAGAACTACTTCCTGCGCAACCCCGCCATGCGTCACACGCACCAGAGCGAATTCGATGTCTCGAAGCTTGACAAGCTGCCGCGCGTCGACATCCTCTACACGCACGCCAGCGACGACCGCGTCCTTGCCGATGCCGCCATCGCCGCGGGTGCCAAGGGCATCGTGCACGCCGGTTCCGGCAATGGTTCCGTTCACGGCCAGACCGAGCCCGCGCTTGCCGAAGCCGTCCAGAAGGGCATCGCCGTGGTGCTCTCCTCCCGCACGGGCTCCGGCGTGGTCTGCCCGAACGTGGAGCAGTACAACAAGGCCGGCTTCATTGAAGGCCGCACGCTCAATCCCCAGAAGGCCCGTCTCCTTCTCCAGCTCGCTCTGACGAAGACGAACGATCCGAAGGAAATCGCCCGCATGTTCGAGGAATACTGATCCTTTCCCGAACCCGCCGGCATGACGCCGCCCGTAGGGTGAAAACCTCCTGAAGGCGGCTTCCCGAGCATTCGGCCGTCCTGCTCCCATGCGGAGTCGGGGCGGTCTTTTTCTTTGATGCGGAAAAAAACGAAGGTTTGCATGGGAATGGCCAGAATCGGCGCCGGAGCAGGGTTTGAGGAAGGCAAAACCCTCTATAATGGCGACAACCTTTTTTCTTTTATTTTCCACCCCGTCACGGCCGTCGGAAAATCCGGGCCTGCTGACGATTCAGAGGAAACTTATGTCGACCTGCAACGGTATGGTTTTTGAACTCAACGGCGCCCGCGCCCTCTCGGACTTCCGCGCCGCGCGCGTGCTCGCGGCCCTGCAGCGCGTCTCTTCCAACATCGAAGCGGTCTCGGGCCGCTTCGTGCATTTCGTGCATGCCTCCCGCGAGCTCACGAAGGCCGAAGAGGAACGCCTCGCTTCGCTTCTCACCTACGGCGACGCCGCCGAGGACGTCCGCGCCGACCTGGCCTTCATGGTGGTGCCGCGTCTTGGCACGATCTCGCCCTGGGCCTCGAAGGCCACGGACATCGTGAAGAACTGCGGCATCGAAGGCGTCCTGCGCGTCGAGCGCGGCACGGTCTACAGCCTTGCCCTCAAGGCTCCCCTCACGGAAGAGGAGGCCGCTCAGGCCGCCGGCGTGCTTCATGACCGCATGACCGAATCCGTCGTCGCCCGCGACTTCCCGGCCGAAAACCTCTTCGTCGAGCTCGAAGGCCGTCCGATGGCGACCGTCGCCCTCGTCGAGGAAGGTCGTCCCGCCCTTGAGCGCGCCAACGTCGAGATGGGCCTTGCGCTCTCTCCCGACGAGATCGACTACCTCACCGACGCCTTCACGAAGATCGGCCGCAACCCGACCGACGTCGAGCTGATGATGTTCGCGCAGGCCAACTCCGAGCACTGCCGCCACAAGATCTTCAACGCCCGCTGGACGGTCGACGGTGAAGAGCGCGAGGAAACGCTCTTCGGCATGATCCGCCGCACGCACAAGATGGCCCCGCAGGGTACGATCACGGCCTACGCCGACAACGCCGCCATCTTCGAAGGCGCCGAAGTCACGCGCCTCTATCCGCGTCCGGGCTCCGGCAATGAATTCGGCCGCGTCTTCGAGCGCAAGGACGAAATGACCCACACGGTCTTCAAGGTCGAGACCCACAACCACCCGACTGCCATTTCTCCGTTCCCCGGCGCCTCCACGGGCTCCGGCGGCGAAATCCGCGACGAAGGTGCGACGGGCCGCGGTGCTCGTCCGAAGGCCGGCCTGTGCGGCTTCACGACCTCGAACCTCAACCTGCCGGAACTTCCGCAGGGTTTTGAAAACGACTCCGACACGGTGACGGGTGAAAAGACGGATGCCAAGTACGGCGCCCCGTCCCGCATCGCCACGCCGCTCTCGATCATGACGGAAGGCCCGCTCGGCGGCGCCGCCTTCAACAACGAGTTCGGCCGTCCGAACATCCTCGGCTACTTCCGCACGTTCGAAGCCAACATCGGCGGCACGCGCTACGGCTACCACAAGCCGATCATGCTCGCCGGCGGCATCGGCAACATCCGCGACGACCAGACGAAGAAGGACGTGCCGCCCGCCGGCAGCCTCCTGATCGTCCTCGGCGGCCCCGGCATGCGCATCGGCCTCGGCGGCGGCGCCGCCTCGTCCATGACGACGGGCTCCAACTCCGAAGCCCTCGACTTCGACTCCGTGCAGCGCGGCAACCCCGAAATGGAACGCCGTGCCCAGGAAGTCATCGACCGCTGCTGGTCCATGGGCGACGAAAATCCGATCATCGCCATTCACGACGTCGGCGCGGGCGGCCTCTCCAACGCCATGCCCGAGCTTGCCGACCTTTCCGGCAAGGGCGCCACGTTCGACCTCTCCAAGGTTCCGGTCGAAGAGTCCGGCATGAGCCCGCTCGAAATCTGGTGCAACGAATCTCAGGAACGCTACGTCATCGCGCTTGACGCCGCCAAGATCGACATCTTCCGCGACTTCTGCGAACGCGAGCGCTGCCCGTTCGCCGTCCTCGGTACGATCACCGAGGAGGCCGACCTCAAGCTCACGCGTCCCGAAGAGACCCCGGCCGTCGACATGCCGATGGAAGTTCTCCTCGGCAAGGCCCCGCGCATGCACCGCGACGTCGCCCACGTCGAAACGAAGCTTTCCGCCTTCAAGAGCGAAGGGCTCGATCTCGCAAAGGCTGTCACGGACGTCCTGCGTCACCCGACCGTCGGTTCCAAGTCCTTCCTCATCACCATCGGCGACCGCTCCGTGGGCGGCCTCGTCTCCCGCGACCAGATGGTCGGCCCCTGGCAGGTGCCCGTCGCCGACTGCGGCGTGACCACGCTCGGCTTTGAAACGAACCGCGGCGAAGCCATGTCGATGGGCGAACGCACCCCGATCGCCGTGATCGATGCCGCTGCTGCGAGCCGCATGGCCGTGGGCGAAGCGCTCACCAACATCGCCGCCGCCGACGTGAAGCTCCCCGAAGTCAAGCTCTCCCTCAACTGGATGGCTGCCTGCGGCGCCAAGGGCGAGGACGCCAAGCTCTTTGACGCCGTCAAGGGCGCGAGCGACTTCTGCGTTGCGCTCGGCATCTCCGTGCCCGTGGGCAAGGACTCGCTCTCCATGCGCACCGCCTGGGAGGACAACGGCGAGAAGAAGTCCGTGACGAGCCCCGTCTCGCTCATCGCCTCCGCCGCCGCTCCCGTCGGCGACGTGACGCTCACGCTCACGCCCGAACTCAGGAAGATCCCGTCGGTGCTCGTGCTTGCGGACCTCGGCTGCGGCCGCGCCCGCATGGGCGGCTCCATCCTCGCCCAGGTTGCCCAGCGCTTCGGCGACACGGCGCCCGACTGCGAGGATCCCGCCATGCTCGCCCGCTTCATGGGCGCGCTGCGCACGCTCGTCAATGAAGGCGCCGTCGTGGCCTACCACGACCGTGCCGACGGCGGTCTCGCCGCCACGGCCTCTGAAATGATGTTCGCCTCCCGCCTCGGTGTGAAGCTCGACCTGACGTCCCTCACGAAGGACGCCGACGTCTTCGCCGCTCTCTTCAACGAAGAGCTCGGCGGCCTGATGCAGGTGCCGGCCGAGAAGGCCGCCCGCGTGGCCGAAGTGATGCGCGAAGCCGGTCTTGCCTCCGTCTGCCACTTCGTGGGTGAAGTCGTCGACGACGATGCGCTCACGATCAGCGCCAACGGTGCCGAACTCGCCCGACTCGACCGTGCTGACCTCCAGAAGGCCTGGACGGAAGTCTCCTGGCAGATCGCCCGCGGCCGCGACAATCCCGCCTGCGCCGACAGCGAGTTCGCCCGCATCGAGCGCAAGGAGGACACCGGCCTCTTCGCAAAGACGACCTTCGACGTCAATGAAGACGTCGCCGCTCCGATGATCCTCACGGGCGTGCGTCCGAAGATCGCCATCCTGCGCGAACAGGGCGTCAACTCCCAGACGGAAATGGCCGCTGCGTTCACGCGCGCCGGCTTCGACGCCTATGACGTTCACATGACGGACCTCCTCACGGGCCGCGCCGACCTCGCCGAGTTCACGGGCCTTGCCTGCTGCGGCGGCTTCTCCTACGGCGACGTGCTCGGCGCTGGCGGCGGCTGGGCCAAGACCATCCTTCACAACGACCGCATGGTCGAAATGTTCCGCACGTTCTTCAACCGCGAGGACACCTTCGGTCTGGGCATCTGCAACGGCTGCCAGATGATGAGCCATCTGCGCGACCTGATCCCGGGCGCCTCTCACTGGCCGGAATTCGTGCGCAACACGTCCGAGCAGTTCGAGGCCCGTCTCGTGAACGTCGAGGTTCTCGAGAGCCCGTCGATCTTCTTCGCGGGCATGGCCGGCAGCGTGATGCCCGTCGTGAACTCCCACGGCGAAGGCCGCGTGCAGTTCCTGCGTCCGGAAGACGCCGCGCTCGTGAAGGCCGCCGCCCGCTTCGTTGATCCGTGCGGCAACCCGACCGAGGTCTATCCGTACAACCCGAACGGCTCCAAGGGCGGCCTCACGTCCGTGACGACCGAAGACGGCCGCTTCACGATCATGATGCCGCATCCGGAGCGCTCGCACCGCGCCCAGCAGCTCTCCTGGCACCCGGCCGAATGGACGGACGCCTCGGGCTGGATGCGCATGTTCCGCAACGCCCGCAAGTGGGTCGGCTAAGAAGCCGGCTCCGCTCCCGACGGAGGGCCTTCGGGCCCTCCTGATGGAGGACGACGGAAAGAGATGGGGCCCCGATTCGGGGCCCTTTTCACAGGGTGACGCTCAAATGTGAAAACGCCCTGCAGGTCTTCGTGTCCTGCAGGGCGTTCGCGTTTCCAGAAAATCACATCGTCTTCGCGGGAACCGGCGGGCGGTTTTCCCAGGCGGCGGTTCCCCAGAGCGGGATCGTCGAGAGGCTGTGCTTGAAGCTGCCCGTCGTCTCCTTGGTGGAGTAGGAGATGTAAAGGAGCGTCTGCGTCTCGGCGTCGTAGATGCGGCGGATCTTCATCGTCTTGAGCAGAATGCTCTTCGATTTCGTGAAGACCACTTCTCCCGACTTCGACCGGTCGATCGAGGCGATCATCTCGGGCGTGATTTCGCCCGTCTGGCGGCAGGAGACTGAGCTGTCGGACGGGTCCGCAAGCGAGAGGTTGGCCTCAATGCTTGCGACATGGCAGGTGACGCCCGGAACCTTCGGATCCTGGAAGGTGTTGATCTTGATGTCCTTGAGCGTGAACAAGCCGAGTGAGACGTCGCCCACTTCGTCGCCGCCCGAGCAGCCGGCGAGAGCGAGAACGGAGGCGGCAGCGAAGGCCGCGAGAAGCTTGGTCTTCATGCGTGTGGTCCTTGTCGGATTTGGTTTACGGTGTCGTCATTATATATGGCGGGCGGGCGTCGTCCTGTCCTGGGCGTACTACTTCAGCGCGAAGCCCTGCGTCTGCAGATAATCGAGCAGGAACCTGCGGCGCTCGCGGGCGATGACGGGATGGATAGAGTCGCGGAAGGTCGCCTCGCGGGCATTGCTTCCGCGTCCAGCGTAGTAGGCTCGCATCGTTGCGTCATAAGCGTCAAGTTCGGCTGGCGCGGGTTCTTCGTAGCCGTTTTCCATGAAGGTGATGGTGGCGGGCAGCCGCGGCTTGACGGGATTGCGCACGGCGGGATGCCCGAAGGCGATGCCGACGACGGGAAAGACGTTCTGCGGCAGGCGCAGAAGCGCAGAAACCTCTGTGATGCCGTTCCTGATCCCTCCGATGAAGCAGCCGCCGAGCCCGAGGGATTCAAGCGCCGTGAAGGCGTTCTGGGCCATGATGCCCGTGTCAAGGCAGCCGACGAGGAACTGCTCGATCCAGCCGAGGTCGGCCTCGGGGCAGAGCAGCTGAAGGCGGTGGTAGTCGGCGCAGAAGACCCAGAATTCAGGTGCGGCTGCGACATGGGCCTGACCGCCCGAGAGCTCCGCGATCCTAGCTCGAAGTGCTGGATCGGTGACGCGGATGATGCTTGTCACTTGCAGTGCGCAGGATGTGGACGCGGCGCGCGCCGCATCGAGGATCTGCGTGCGCAGTTCGGCCGTGACGGGCTCGTTGGTGAAGGCGCGCACGGAGCTGTGCGCGAGCTGGGTTCGGATCGTGTCGTTCATTATGAACTCCTTAAGGGTGATGCATCGAGTCTAGCCTTCTTGCCCGTGCGGGAGTACCGCCGTTCACGAATCTGAACGAAAAAAGCCCGCGGCCTCAAGGGACGCGGGCGAAGGACCGCCTTGCGGTCGGTCTGGTTTCCCGGACGCACCCCACACGGTGCGTCCGGAGGGAGAACCTGATGGTTCAAGAGGAGATTATTTCGCCTTGAGCGTGAAGTTGTGGCAGCTGTTGCACATCAGCTCAGGCTGCTTGGAGGGCTTGTCGGCCTTGTGGCATTCGACGCAGTTGACGGCGCCGAGGTGCGACTTGTGCGGGTTGGGCTCGAAGTTCTTCGTCTTTTCGGCGAGGGCGTCGTAGCTCTGGTGGCACTGGAGGCACTGGCCCTTCGTGGCCCAGCCGGTTTCGGCGGGAAGCTGGCCGCCGTGGACTTCGGCGAGGGTCTTTTCAGCAGCGCAGGCGCCGAAGGCAAGGCCCAGACCGAGGGTGGCGACAAGCGCCATGGTGATGGTTTTGGTCATGATTCGATACTCCGGAAATTAGTTCTTCTGGGCCTTTGCGCGGGCGGCGATTTCGTTGCCGGCGATGCGGCCGAAGACCGTCGCGGCACCGAGCTGTGCGCCGCCAGCGTAGTTGTGGAAGAAGATGCCGCCTGCGGAGTTGCCTACTGCGTAGAGGCCCGGGATGCTCGTGCCGTCGAGGTTCTGGATTTCAGCCTTGACGTTGATGAGCGGGCCGCCGAAGGTGGCCGTCATGCCGCCCTGGAAGGGCACGGCGTAGAACGGAGCCTTGGCGACTTCGTGGGGCTTCTTGTAGGTGCAGGGCGGGTTCATTTCGCCGAGCTTGCCGGACTTGACGGCTTCGTTGTATTCCTTGATCGTCTTGACGACCTTTTCAACCGGGAGCTTGACCTGCCTGCAGAGCTCTTCGATCGTGTCGGCCTTGCCGTACGGGCTGTTGAGGCGGTCGAACTTCGGAATGACCTTGTCGAGGACCGGGCAGGTGCTGTCGACGATGACCCAGGCCATGTTGTCGAGCGTCATCTGGCCGGTGGTGCGGGCCTTGATCACGTACGTGTTGTTTTCGTCCATGAAGCGCACGCCGGAGGTGTTGAACTGGACGCCGTAGCCGGAGTTGAGGACGTCGGCCGGGTTCACGTGCGTGGCGCCGATGATCGGGCCGGAGTGGAACTGGTCCATGTTCACGAACTTCGTGTAGAGCGGCATGCACAGCGAGATGTTTTCACCCGTCGTGGACTTGGAGCCGCGCAACACCATGCGGGTGGCCCAGCCGCCGATGTAGCGGTCGACCATTTCGGGGTTGGCCGAGAAGCCGCCCGTGGCGATGCAGACGCCGCCCTTAGCCATGAAGGTCCTGAAGCCTTCCGGAGTGGCAACCTTGACGCCCTTCACGGCATAGAGGTCGTCGTGAATGAGCTCAACGGCCTTGTGCTGGTACTTCACTTCGATGCCGCGCTTGGCGCAGGCGGCAAGAAGCTTCTGCACGAGCTGGGCGCCGCCGGTGAGGCCTTCGCCCATGACGCGGCAGGTACGGCCCAGACGCGGATACGGCATCGGGCGGATCTTGCCGAACTTGACGCCGATGTCCTTTTCGAGCCAGTCGATGCCGGCGGAGATGTTATCCGTGTAGCAGCGGTTGAGAGCCTTGTCGCCCATCTGCTTGGAGACGTCCATCATCATGGCATAGAAGTCGTCAGCCGTGTCCTTGATGCCCTGTTCGGCCTGGTGGCGCGTGCCCCAGCCGCAGATGGAGCCGAGGGCGAAGATGGCGTTGCCGTCGGGACGGTCGCGCTTTTCGAGCACGACGACCTTGGCGCCGGCGTCGTGGGCCGTGATAGCGGCGATCAGGCCGGCAGGACCTGCGCCGAGAACGACGGCGTCATAGGTCTGGGCGTTGGCGGCCTGTTTTGCCTGGGCCTGGGAGGAGAGGCCGAAGCCGGTGGCGCCGGCAGCGGCGGCACCGGCGGCACCGAGGAAGGAGGTCTTGAGAAGACCGCGGCGGCTCATATCGGTATGAGACATTGTTGATCTCCTGGGAATCCGGGTCGGGGATTCCGTCATTTAGGGGGAAGAATCTGTAGGGTGGGCGGGACTCCATCCGGTTTCTGTGGCTTTTGTGAGCCCCGCCCTGTTGTCGTCGAGGAGCTGTATGCATTGTCCTCTTGAGGCACCACTACGTAGTGCCGCATGAGGTCAACGAAACGTCACTTTCTGAAGCGTCTCTTAAGGTCAGGCCTTGAGAGCGTTCAGGGCGGAGCCGGCACGGAACCAGCTCAACTGCTTCTCGTTGTAGGAGTGCTTCGCCTCGAAGCGTTCCTTCGTGCCGTTTTCATGCGTGAGTTCGATGACGACGCGGCTGTTGGGCGCAAGGGTGTTCAGGTTGAGAACCGAGATGCGGTCCTTTTCCTGAATCTTGTCGTAGTCGGCCGGATTCACGAAGGTGAGTGCGAGGATGCCCTGCTTCTTGAGGTTGGACTCGTGGATGCGGGCGAGGCTCTTGGCGAGGACGACGCGGACGTTGAGATAGCGCGGTTCCATGGCGGCATGTTCGCGCGAGGAGCCTTCGCCGTAGTTGTCGTCGCCGACGATCACGCTGGCGATGTTGTTGTTGCGATAGTGGCGCGCAACCTTGGCAGGCGTGTCATAGGCGTTCGTGTCCGTATTCCAGACCTTGCCGGAGACTCCGTTGAAGGCGTTGACGGCGCGTTCGAGCAGGTTGTCCGAAATGCGGTCGATGTTGCCGCGGTACGGAAGCCACTTGCCGCCCGGGGAGATGTGGTCGGTCGTGCACTTGCCCTTGGCCTTGATGAGGAGCGGAAGGGCGGTGAAGTCCTGGCCGTCCCAGGCGGGGAACGGCTCGAGCAGGCGGATGCGTTCGGCCGTCGGGCTCACCTTGATCTCGATCTTCTCGAAGTCGGGAATGACGCAGCCCTTGATGTCGGAGACGAAGCCCTTGGCGGGGAGTTCCTGACCGACCGGGGCGGCGAGCTTCATGTTCGTACCCTTGGCGGTGCGGACCGTGCCCTCGAGCGGGTTGAACGTCAGGTCGCCGTTGATGGCCATGGCCATGACCATTTCAGGCGAGGCGAGGAAGGCGTTGGTGAGCGGGTTGCCGTCGTTGCGGCCGGCGAAGTTGCGGTTGAAGGACTCGATGATGGAGTTGGGCGTCTTGTCGCCCTTGAGGTTGCCGATCGTGCGCTTCCACTGGCCGATGCAGGGACCGCAGGCGGTGGCGAGGACGGTGGCGTGGAGTTTTTCGAAGACCTCGAGGACGCCGTCGCGCTTGAGCGTGTCGTAGATGCGGGTCGAGCCGGGAACGACCATCAGCGGGGTCTTGATCTCGACGCCGTTTTCGAGTGCCTGACGGGCAATGGAGGCGGCGCGGGTGATGTCCTCGTAGGAGGAGTTCGTGCAGGAGCCGATCAGGGCGACCTGAAGCTGCTGCGGATAGCCCTTGGCCTTGACCGTTTCGGCGACCTTCGAGATCGGCATGGCGGCGTCGGGCGAGAACGGACCGTTGATGTGCGGTTCGAGTTCGGAGAGGTTGATCTCGACGACGCGGTCGTAGTACTTGGCCGGGTCGGCATAGACTTCCTTGTCGGCGGCGAGGTCGACCTTGGAGGCGAGGTCGGCAACGGCCTGACGGCCCGTGGCGGCGAGGTAGCGGGCCATGGAGTCGTCGTAGGCGAAGACGGAGGTCGTGGCGCCCATTTCAGCACCCATGTTGCCGATCGTGGCCTTGCCGGAGGCGGAGAGCGTGGCGGCGCCTTCGCCGAAGAACTCGACGACGCAGTTCGTGGCGCCCTTGGTGCTGAGCATGCCGGTGAGCTTGAGGATCACGTCCTTGGCGGAGGCCCAGCCCTGAAGCTGGCCGGTGAGCTTGACGCCGATGATCTTCGGCATCTTGAGCTCCCATTCCATGCCCATAAGGGCGTCGACGAGGTCGGCACCGCCCACGCCGATGGCGAGCATGCCCATGCCGCAGGCCGTCGGGGTGTGGGAGTCGGTCACGAGCATCATGCAACCCGGGAAGTTGTAGTTTTCCATGAAGACCTGATGGCAGATGCCGGAGCCGGCGGGCCAGAAGTCAAAGCCGTAGCGGCGGGAGACGTCGCGCAGGAACTCGTACGTTTCGACGTTGCCCTTTTCGGCGACCTTGAGGTCGGGAATGGCGCCGACGTTGGCCTGAACGAGGTGGTCGCAGACGAGCGCTGCAGGCAGTGCGATGCGTTCCTTGCCCGAGGAGAGGAACTGAATGATGGCCATCGGGCCGCCGATGTCATGCGTGCCGGCGCGGTCCGGGCGAAGTTCGATGTAGTCGACTCCGCGCTTGAATTCACGCAGGCTTTCCGGATGGTAGAGGTGCGTGAAGAGGATCTTTTCCGTGAGCGTGAGCGGACGGTTGAGCGTGCCGCGCACGACGGCGAGCTTCTTCGGGTATTCGCGATAGAAGGCCTCGATCATGTCGAAGTTGCGGATCTTCGACGTGTCGGCAGCAACGCCATCGGCGGCCATGACGACGGACGGGATCGTGGCGGTGGCCGCGGTGGCTGCGGCGCCGACGGCGGCTGTGCGAAGAAGATCACGACGGCTGAGCGCGAATGTCTTTTCCTGCATGGAAATTTCTCCTTGTTTGATGGACTGCAGATGGGGCTGGACGCCTGCGGTCCTGTGTTTCACGAGTTTCTCGTGTATGAGTCATTGACGAAGTGCTTGGACATCAAGGGTCCCGAGCTTCGACAGGACGCATTCTTCGCTTGCGTCACCTCTAGTGGTGAATGTGAAAAATCAAGGATCTCGTTTTTGCTAGGGTTTTTACGAGGAAGGGTTTGCCCGAGTGTCGTCGTCGGCACCCAAAAGCCCGTATGATGAATGAAAATCTTCCTTCGAAGTCCTCTAAGCTATGTTTGCACAGATTTATAAAGGTTTCGGATTGCATCGGTTCTGGAATTGTCTGGCAGCCTTCGACGGGGCCGCTGTCCGTGTGTTATCCGTCCTTGTGGCTGTTCTTCTGATGTCGGTTAGCTTTATACCGGGAGATGCAACGGCTCGGTCCGACGACGAGGTTTATCCCGTTGATGCAACGCTTTTGCGAGCGCCCGCCCATAGATTTTCGACACCGCCTGTCAATGTAAAGAGACCTGTGAGGTTGGCGATTGTGAAGTACGTTCGCCCGTCGCCCAACGAGGAGATCGTGCCCGCATCGGTCACGGCGCTCAAGCAGTACTTCGGCGAGGACCGCGTGCAAGTGGCGCACCTTTCGCTCACGGAGCTCAGCGAGGCGATCAAGCGGGGTGATGTGGACGTCTTTCTCTCGAGCGCTGGCTTTTACAGGCGTCTTGCCGACGAAGGCGTCAAGTCGCTCGTCTCGGCCGTTTCGCTTTCCTATCCCGACCCGAACCACGGCGAAGGCACGGCGATCGTGGCGGCCGCCGACCGTTCGGACATCGAGTCCCTGAGGGACCTGAAGGGCGGCGTGCTCGCCACCTCGACGCCAACGGCCTTCACGGGGCTGCTCGTTCCCTACGGCGAGATGATGAAGCAGGGGATCAAGGTGGACGGGTTCTTCCGCGAGACGCTTTATCTGGGCGACGATGACGCGATGGAGACGGCGCCGAGGCACCTGCTTGACGGTACGGCTGACGTCGCCTTCCTGCGACTCTGTTTTCTGGAGGAGTGGCTCGAGCGCCATCCCGAGCATCAGGGCAGATTCAAGGTGATCAACAGAAAGGACGGACCGGGCGAGGTCTGTGCCAGATCCACCGAGCTCTATCCGACCTGGACCGTGGGAACCACAAAGGTGACGGATCCGAGGGTCTCGCGCTCCGTGACGCAGGCCCTTCTCGCTCTGAAGCCCACGGGTACCAACGGCATCTACTGGGGCGTGGCGACCGACTACAGCTCGGTCGACAAGCTCTTTCGCGAGACAAGAACGGGGCCCTATGCCTATCTCAACACCTGGAGCCTGAAGCGCTTCATCGCCGAGTACTGGCACTGGCTCATGCTCGCGGGGGTCCTTGTCGCGGGCCTGACTTTGCACAGCGTGCGTGTGACGCAGCTCGTGCACAAGCGGACGGCCGCCCTGAGGCAGTCCCTTGCCGAGCTGCAGGTCCTCAAGGAGGAGGCCCAGGGGGCGGCCCAGCGCATCGAACGCCTTGAGCGTGCCGGCGTGGTGGCGCAACTTTCCGTCATTTTCGCGCACGAGATGAGGCAGCCGCTCGGTGCCATCTCGCTCTACAGCTTCGGCCTGAGAAGGATGCTCGGCAACGGCTCGACCGACACCGCCAGGATGACGGACGTCATCGACAGGCTGGATCGGCAGACCGAACGCGCCAACGAGATCGTCGCGCGCGTGAGAAGCTACGCGAAGGCCGAGCAGCCCACCCGCGTCCTCGTAAGCCTGCGCGAGCAGGTCGACAGGGCGGCGGCCGACCTCAAGACCACGGGACGCTACAGCACGGCGCTCAGGGTCATCGTCACCGACGAGCCCGTCGTGACGGCCGATCCTCTCGAGATGGAGCTTGTTGCGCTCAACCTCATGAAGAACGCGCTCGAGGCGTCCGACGCCGCGGGCGGCGCGGGCGAGGTCGTGGTGACGCTCTTCGAGGAGGACGAACGCGCGATCATCACCGTGGCCGACGACGGCGGCGGGACGCGCGAGACCGTCGAGCGCCTCAACAGAGGACTCGGCTCCACGAAGGCCGAAGGGCTCGGACTCGGGCTTTCGATTGTGCGCGGCATCCTCGAGGCCTACGGCGGCAGGCTCGCCTTCAGCGCACGCCGTCAGGGCGGGCTCGTGGCCCGCGTGACCGTGCCCGTGAGGGAGGTCTCCGGAGAGCCGTCGCCTTTGGATGACGATCCCTTGGCGACAGGCGATAATGCTGTTCGAGACAACAGGGACGAGAAGGCCTCCTGAGGCCGGGAGACGCAAGCATGGCAAGACGACAGATCAGAACGCTCACGCCCACGGAGCTCGCGCGGGTGCAGCAGGGAGTGCTCGTGCGCATTGTGGATGACGACGCTTCGCTTCGCGACGCGCTTCGCTTCGTGCTCGAGACCGAGGGCTGGCGCGTGGTCGACTATAGGTCGGCGAACGACTTTTTCAGAGGGGACGCGCCATCGGTGCGGGGCTGCGTCGTGATGGACGTGCGCATGCCCGGACTGACGGGCATCGAGGCGCAGGCCGTCATGAACGAGCGCGGCTTCAGCCTGCCCGTCATCTTTCTTACGGGGCACGGCGACATCGACATGGCCGTGATGGCGCTCCATGAGGGCGCGGCGGACTTCATCCAGAAGCCCGTCGACAACGAGCGGCTTCTGGCTGTCATCGCATCCACGGCGTTCGAGAGCCTGAGCGGAGCGGGCGCGGTGCTCGACGGCGAGACGGCGAGGGCGCGCTGCGCGGAGCTCACGAACAGGGAGCGCGACATCGCGAGGCTCGTGGCCGAGGGGCTGACGAACAGGCTCATCGGCGAAAGACTCTCGATCGCCGTGCGCACGGTCGAGGTGCACAGGGCGTCGGCTCTGAGAAAGCTCGGCGTCAGGACGCCCGAGGAGGTGAGGGCCGTGCTTGAGGCGGGCGCCTGACGGTCGGGAAAGGACGAGAGCAGACATAAGGCAGGCGCAACGAAGCTCCGCTAGACTCTGCGCACCATCAACATCACAGAAACAGCCGCAGGAAGCCTCCGAATTCATTCGGATGGAGGAACGCGGCAAACCTCTCTCTTCCAATCTATTTGTTGTCCCCGATGAAAGGCGTGTGTCTTTCCAGCCCCTGTGCTAAGGTACTTCCATGAGCACGAAATCCTTCATCATCAGTCTTCCGATCATCACCGGAGATCAAGACCGCCGTCGGCTGCGGAAGAGTTTCAGCTTCGGCTGCAACCTTCAGAACGCCGTCATGGGTGGTGGATGGGATCGTGTTCTGATACATGGTCAGCTCCCTTTTTGCAAGGGTTGGGTGTCGCTTTTAGGGTACAGCTTCCCCCTGAGGGCGCGCAAACCCAAACGCGCGCCCTCATTCAATTCCGTGGCGAAGCCACATTCTGAAAACGTAACTCGATGGTCTGAAGCTCCGGCGTCGCGTGTTGGCGCACGAATAGGCTAAATTCCCCATTCTCCTGCCTGGAAAGCGCTTAGAGAGACGCTCGAGAGCCTACATCGACTCGCGCACAATTAGCTGTCATCAGTCTTCGATCCCGTCCAAATCTTTAGCGCGGAACGCGCTAGTGACTTCGTTCAGACTTCTACCAGAAGAACCGCTTTCAACAATAATCGAAGTTGAAGAAAGGGCTTCACTGAAATACATCCGCGGTCAGGAGGCATTCATTCCTAAGCCTCCGCCGACATAGTGAGATTCGGGACAATAGAGGTGCTTTATAAAAATGGCGTGATTAATGCCATCAAGGCGATATCACATCAGAACACTCAGCATCACTCTATTGCGTTGAGCACGATTCATCACTAGTAGTTGCCTTCGTAGTCCTTGGCGGAATATTGCCGATGATCGCTATGCGCGATCCGTACCTTTAACGGCTCGGTACGGGTGTGTAATCTACCTTGTCCTTCATCAGGCGATAAACAATTCTGGCGATCTTGGCTGCAATTGCACAGACAATCACACCTCGTTTCTTGCCGCTGTCTCGCAACTTTCGAACCCAATCGCCAAAATTCCCTTTCAGCTTATCGGCGTGCATGAGTATTACCTGTCCGCATTGCACCAGATTCGCTCGCAGCCTCTTGGGGCCGCATTTTGTGATGCCGTTTAGCGTGGTGTTGCCACCGGTGCTGTTCTGCTTTGGAACAAGCCCAATGGAGGCGGCAAACTGCCCGCTGTTTTTGAACCGCCCGATGTCGCCTCCGATGTGCACCAACATTCCGACTGCCGTCTGAGCACCAACCCCCGGTACGGTCATAATGCGTTGGGCGTCGTCATCCGTCTTGGCGATCTCCTCCATGCGCTTTTTGGCTTCCTCCTCTTGCTCGAACAGGTTGAGCCACATCTCGCGTCGTCGGAGAAAAGACGACATCACTTCATCAGAAATCGGTTCCGCATTCTTTTCAAGGTGAGCCATCATGCGAGACTGGATGAATTTTTTCGACTTGGGTCCGGGACAGCCGAACTCTTCGAGACCGGCATGGATCTGATTCCCCACCTGGATCCGCAACTCCTGAATGCTCTTGTACTCGTTCTGAAGGAATTGCAGCGACTGTTGGCGTTGATTCTTCACGAAGACGAATTTGGTGCCGGGGACGTAGAGGAGCCTGGCAATGTAGTCCGCATCTCGAATGTCGTTCTTTTGACAAACATTGCGCAATGCCTTGACATCAGCCCCTTTGACGAGCCGGGTGTCATGGCCGAGATCGGCAATGTCACGTGCGCGAACATGGCAACCTTTGCATGACTCCATCAGGACAACTGCAGGCTGTGCGTTTGCAAGCCATTCCATAAGGTGCGGGTAGGCCCAGTTGGCTTTGGTGAAGCAGATCTTGTTGTCGGCATTGTATGCAACAACGTCGCAATGGTCTTTGGCCAGGTCGATGCCGATCGCAACGGCAATCTTGCGTTTCTCAAAAACTTGTGTAGTATTCATGACGAAGCACTCCTCTTATCGTTTGAGTTTTCACTGGACTCATTGGCACTTAGATGCCGCGGTACTCTCGGCCAGAAGCGAGATTTAAGAGAGAGTGCTTCTTTTGTTTGCAAGTTGTCAAGTTCTGCATTGATGGTCTCCGGTGTTCGATGCCCCTTCTGGAGCTGACCATCTAATTAAAATGCGCGCCACGGCCGAGTGGCAGACCGCAAGAGCCATGCCGAAGAACAGTGAAAGAACCAAGGCTTTCCGCGATCTTCGCGTGCGGTTCCGCTTGAGCGAGTACGACTTTCTTTCCGGACCAATCGAGCGGACTCAGGTAAAGCCTCAGCGGCTCCTCGTCTCGATCGCATCGATTGCGTCGATCACGGCCGAGCGGAAGCCCTTTCTTTCGAGCGCCGCAACGCCGATGATCGTCGTGCCGCCGGGCGAGCAGACGGCGTCCTTCATCGCACCGGGATGCGCGCCCGTCTCGAGCTGGAGCTTTGCGGTGCCCGCAAGCATCTGGGAGGCGAGCGAATAGGCGGCCGCGCGCGGCACGCCGTGCTTGACGGCACCGTCGGCGAGCGCCTCGATGAACATGGCGGCAAAGGCCGGACCGCAGCCCGCAAGCGTTCCCGCGGCGGACATCATCTTCTCGTCGGCGAATTCGGCAAGGCCGAGCTTCGCAAAGAGCTGCTCCACGAACGCCTCGTCGTCGAGCGTCATCGAATGACGGGCCTCGCAGATCACGATGCCCTCGTTGATGGACACGGGGGTGTTGGGAAGCGTCGAGAGATGGCGTGTGCCGGACTCGAGGATGGACTCGTAGAAGTCAAAGAGCCTGCCCACCGCCACCGAGAGGACGAGCCTGTCCTTGAGGATCCCGCGAATGGGCTTCACGACGCCCTCGACAAGATGGGGCTTCACGGCCACCACGACCACGTCGGCCCAGCGTGCGGCCTCCTCGCAGGTCGCAAAGGCCTTCATGCCGCGCGCCTTCGTGCGCGCCTCGAGCACGTCCTGACGGCGGGAGGCGGCGCCGAGCTGCTCCGGCTTCACCGCTCCCGAACGGATCCAGCCGTCGGCCATGGCCGACGCCATGTTCCCGAAGCCCAAAAACGCAATGCGCACCGTGGATAAATCAAGCATCTTTCTTCCTTCACTTTGAACGGCCCGGCACGCCTGACGGCGCCGCAAAACCGAAAACAGAATCTGATCATTATGGCGCACTTCGAAGGCGAACGGCTCAAACGCGCTCCACGCCTCATTCGACAAGAGAGGCGGGCATGCCTAAAATATCCTCCTGCAGGCGTTCCCCGAGGACGCCACGGTGATGACTTCAACCCTCAAACCACAGCCAGAAGACACAAAATGCGCAATTTTCTCAAGGAATTCCAGGCATTCATCTCGAAGGGCAACGTCATGGATCTCGCCGTCGCCGTGATCATCGGCGCCGCCTTCTCCAACATCGTCAACTCGCTCGTCAAGGACATCGTCAACCCGATCCTCGGCGTGCTCGTCGGCCGCCCCGACTTCACGAACCTCTTCGTGGTCCTCAAGCCCGTTGAAGGCTACACGGGCCCCCAGACCTACGAGGCCCTCGTCAAGGCCGGCGCCACGGTATTCGGCTACGGCGCCTTCCTCACGGCCGTCGTGCAGTTCCTGCTGCTCGCCTTCGTGATCTTCTGGCTCATCAAGGTCGTCACGACCATCCGCAAGCGCCTCGAGGCCGAAGCCGCCAAGCTTCTCAAGGCCGAAGAGGAGAAGAAGGCCGCCGCGCCCGCTCCCGCCCCCGCGCCCACGCCCGAGGACGTCGTGCTCCTTCGCGAAATCCGCGATCTCCTCAAGAGCGGCGCCGCCTCGAACGCCGAGGTCAAGGCCGCCGTCGAAAAGCTCCAGCAGCAATAAGACCTCCTTCATCGAAAGTCACCGAAAGGCCGCATCGCAGTCGCTGCGATACGGCCTTTTTCATCCTGCAAAAATTCAAAAGGGGCCCCCGCCTCAGGCGGGAGCCCCTTTCGAATCATGGTTCGAACGTCTTCTCCGTCAGGCCTTGAGCGCCCCGGCGAGCCTGAAGAGCTGCGTGGCCGTGAGGCGCACGCCCTCGGCGCCGCTCGACATGGCTTCGCCGAGCGTCATCGGACGGCTCGTCACGGGCATCACAGCCGTGACGCCCTTCTCGTACAGGGCCTCAAGGTTCGTGCCTTCTGCGATGCCGCCTGCGAGCACGACGACGGGCGTGCCGTTCGCACGGGCCGCCACCGCACTGACGAGCTTGCCGCCCGCCGTCTGGTCGTCGACCATGCCCTCGCCCGTCACGATGAGGTCCGCATCGGCCGCAAGGGCGGAGAAGTTCATCAGGTCAAGAAGCGCATCGCTGCCCGACAGAAGCCTGCCGTTGAGGAAGGCGACGACGCCCGCGCCGCAGCCGCCGGCCGCGCCCGCGCAGGGCATGTCGGCGAGCTTCGGGCCCTTGTTGCGCTCGAAGATCGTGGCCAGATGCGCCATGCCGGCCTCCATCGTCTCGACCATCTCGGGCGTGGCGCCCTTCTGGGGGCCGAAGACCCTCGCGGAGCCGTTCGGGCCGCACAGGGGATTCGTCACGTCGCACAGCGCCTCGATCCTCACGCCGCTCTCAAAGAAGAACGGATTGAGGGCGATGTGGCGGATGGCGCCGAGCGTGGCGCCCGTCGGGATGAAGCTGCGGCCGTTGGGCGCCGTGAAGCGCACGCCGAGCGCAGCGGCCATGCCGCAGCCCGCGTCCGTCGTGCAGCTGCCGCCGAGGGTGATCACGATGCGGCGGTGGCCCGCATTGAGCGCCTCGCCGATGAGCTGGCCCGCGCCGAAGGTCGTCGTGTTGGCAGCGGAGAAGCCGGGCAGCCTGTGCTGCAGGCCCGCAGCCTCCGCGAGCTCCACATAGGCCGTGTCGCCCGCGCTCAGATAGCGCGCGCTCACGGGCTGGCCGCAGGGGCCGGTCACGCTGTGCACCACGAAGGAGCCGCCGATGGAGTTGCGGATGACGTCGAGCGTGCCCTCGCCGCCGTCGGCGGCCGGGATGGACGTCACCTGCGCGTCCGGCATGACGTCGAGCGCCGCCTTCTTCATGATGGCGCAGAGACGGGCGGAGGAAAGGCTCCCCTTGAAGGAGTCGGGAATCAGCAGAATTTTCACGATCAGGTTCCGTAGCGAGAAGTCGGCCGGCGGCCTTCGTGCTCGTCCAGAGCCCCATCGCCGGCCTCATCCGCACGCGTCGGACGGCGTGCGGGAAAAAAGTCCCTACATCATATCGATTTTGCGTGCGTTTTGTACGATTCACGCCCGCAGGGATACATCTGCTCGCCTTTTGTCCGCACGCTCCGCGCGCCCCTATGAACCGCATCCATCCCGTCTGGCATGCACCTCGTCCGCCACGCCGAAACGGTAGTCGTCGAACACCTCCGCCGTCGACGGAAGCACCCACCTGCCCGAGGCATCCCGCTTCCCCGCCTCCGCGAGCCTTGCCCCGTTCGCACCGAGCGTCCAGACGCGTGAGCTGCGCATCTGCGCGCAAAGGCAGGTCTTCTCCCGGATGCCGTCCTGCGCCGTTCCCGCAGCCTCGGCCTCGCGCCAGGCCCTGAGATACGCGCAGCCGCCGTGATCAAGCATGTACCCGTAGGCCGCGCACTGCGGCTTGAGCGCGGCGTTGATCGCGGGACTCGACTTGAGCATCCTCATCGGATAACCCGTCGGCGAAATGCCGTTGACCTCGATGTCCTCCGCCCGCGCGTCGAAGTAGCGCTGCTTGACGGCGTCGGGCAGCCCCGACTCCCTCGTCACCGCAAAGCGCGTCGCGGCCTGAATGCCGTCCGCGCCCGCCTCCGTGATCATCCGCACACCGTCCGTCCCCGTGAAGACGCCGCCCGCCGCGATCACGGGAATCCGAAGCGCATTCTCATGCAGCCAACCCTTCACGTCCCGCACGATGTCGGCAAGCGAAAAGCGCTGCCAGTCCGCTCCGAAGCCCAGATGCCCGCCCGCGAGCGGGCCCTCGACCACGACGTAGTCAGGCAGGCGCCCCGTCTTCGCGGACTTCCTCATGAAGAGATTGAGTGCCCGGCGGCTCGAAACCACCACCCCGAGACACGCATCGCGAAACCTCGGATGCCCGCTCATGAGCGCAAAGGATCCCGCATGCAGGCCCGCCGAAAGGCTGATCCCGTCGACGCCCGCATCAAGCGCCCCGAGAAGGCGGGCCCTCAGGGTTTCGAGCGAGGCGTTCATCGTGAGCTTCTCCATGATGTTGACGTGAATTCGCCCCTCGCCCGTCCTGCCCTCCATCACGCGCCCGAGATAGAGCTTCGCGGCCTCGCGGATCTTCTCCACGGGAAAGTGAAACCCGGCCTCGCCCGTCGTGCGCTCGAGCGCCTTGCAGGCAAGCGCCTTCATGCGCGTGAAGCCCGTCCCGAAAAGACGGTCCGCAAGGTCCGGCACCATCGCGTCCGAGACGTGCCCGATGCCACCGCGCGCGGCCACGGCCTGCGCCATTTCGGCGGTCGAAATGTTCACGCCCATCCCTCCCTGCATGATCGGAACCAAACTTCTCCCCTTGAGCTCAAGGCGAAAGTCGTCAAGTCGAAGGTCTTCGAGGCTTTTCATCTATGATGTCCTTTTCGTGCTTGCGTGCAAAGGCACGGCGCCCGTGCATCGCGTCCGAAAAGTCTGCCCGCGGAACCCTCTCCTCCCCGTCGCCCCATTCTCCGTGCAAACCCCTAGGAACAACCGTCCCCATTATCCCGTCACCCTCGAAACGGCTGCAGCACAATCATGTCAAAACTGCCCGACATGAAGGCTTGTCCGAACAGCCTACCCTTGAGGCGTCATCCGCCTGCATACCGTCAGAAAATGACGACGGGCCCGGAATCGCATGGATTTCGGGCCCGTTGGGCTCTGCATGGATGCAGATGCGCGCCAAAGCGCGCATACCTCTTCAGATGATCATCATTCCATCGGCACAGTCGGCTTCTTCGGAACCTTGCAGCCGAGGATTTCCTTCGTCAGGTCGTTCCAGCGGTAGAGCGTGCCGCCGAATTCCTTCCGGAAGGCAACGGCGGCCTCTTCGGTGCTGAAGGAGGCGAGCGACTTGCCCATCGTGGCCTTGCGGCTCGAGCCCTGGACGTACCAGGCGGTCTTGGCGTCGATGAAGGTGGCGTCAGGATGCTCCCAGTCGTTGCCGACCATGTCGTTGACCCAGATGCCCGCGATCTTGTCGGACTCGCCGAGGCGAAGCAACGTGCAGGTCATGCACTTCGTGCTGCAGAACTTGTAGACGTGGCCGCTCTTCGTCACGATCTCGGCCTTCGGGCCGGGATACTTCGTGATCCACATGTCGCAGCTGTGGCACTGGTCCTGATCGGTGATCGGCTGCGTGCCGTTGTCGGCGGCAACGGCGCCGAAGGAAAGGCACAGAGCGGCGGCGACGCCGGCAAGCCTTGCGGTGAAGTTCATTTCGATTTCTCCCTGTGCGGCCCGTCTGGTCTGAGTGTCAGCGCACACCGCCGGGGGGCGTGCGGAGGCGTCACGGCGTCCGGCCGCAGGACGCTCGTTGTCTATAAGTCGCAGACATTATACTTCACCCAATTCTTTCGAACGCTTCAATTCGTTACGTTCGACTTTACCGAACACATCGTTCGCACCCACCTCTGGGAAAGCCCTTCGGACCTCCGTTAGCTCCTCGTTCACTGCATGGAGAAGAAGAGCATCAGGATGATCTGGCCCGAGATGATGCGCAGGAACATCGCGAGCGGGTAGACGGTCGAGTAGGCGAGCACGGCGAGGCCGCGTTCGGAGAGGCTGTTGACGAAGCTGAGCGCCGAGCTGCTCGTCGAGGCGCCTGCGATGAGGCCCGCGATCGTATGGAAGTTGAGCCGCATGAAGCGGCGCGCGACGACGGCCATGACGGCCATGGGCACGACGCTGATCACGAGGCCGAGCGCCATGTAGACCCAGCCGATGCCGCTCACGAAGGCCTCGATGAACATGTCGCCTGCGGCCAGGCCCGTGCTTGCGAGGAAGAACGTGAGGCCCCACTCCCTGAGCATCAGGTTGGCGGAGACGGTCGTGTACGTGACGAGATGAAAGCGCGGGCCGTAGTAGCTCAGCAGGATGGCCGCGATGAGCGGGCCGCCCGCAAGACCGAGCTTGATCTCGGTGGGCATGCCCGGAAAGGCGATCGGAACGCTGCCCAGAACGAGGCCGAGCGCGATGCCGATGAAGATCGCGAAGACGTTGGGCCTCTCAAGCCGCTTCTCCTGATTGCCCATCATGGCCGCCAGACGCGCCACTGCGTTGGCCGGACCCACGCAGTTGAGCGTGTCGCCGATCTGCAGGCGCAGCGTGTTGTAGGGAAAGAGCACGACGCCCGAGCGGTTGACGCGCGTGATGTTCACGCCGTCCATTCGCGAGAGGTGCAGGTCCTCGATGAGCGCGCCGTTGACCTCCTCGCGCGTGACGCTGATGAGGCGGGAGACGAGCGGCGAGTGCGCGGTCGCAAGGTCGATCTTCGTGTCCTCATCGCCGCAGAAGGCGACGATCGCCTCCTTGTCGCGCGGGCCCGCCACGATGCGCAGCTTGTCGCCCTCGTGCACGACCGTGTCGGCCGTCGGACTCGTGATCACGCCGTCGTGCAGAATGCGCGAGCAGATGAAGTTGCGGCCGACGAGAGAGCGGATCTCACGCAGCGTATGATTGTCGAGCGCATGGTTCGAGAGCGTCACGTGAAAGTAGATCGGCGTCTGGGCGCGCTTCTTCTGCGCCTCCTCCCAGAGCATCTCCTCGTGCTTGACGTCGATCCCGAAGACCTTCCTCACGAAGAGAAGCGTCAGGATGACGCCGATGATCGACACGGGATAGGCGCAGGCATAACCCACGGTGATGTCGCCCTTGTACCCCATGGCTGCGAGCGCCTCCTGCGTCGCGCCCAGACCGGGCGTGCTCGTCACGGCGCCGAAGTGCACGCCGAGGAGCTGCGGCAGAGCCAGCGCGCCGTCCGAAGCCGCCCAGATCCCGACCGTCAGAAGCAGGCTCACGCCCACCGACAGGCACATCAGCCCGTTGAGCCCCCAGCCGCTGTTTCTCAGGGTCGAGAAGAACGACGGGCCCACCTGCAGGCCGATGAAGAAGACGAAGAGGACCAGGCCGAAGTTGCGGAAGAACGAAATGATCGAGGGGTCGACGTCAACGCCCAGATAGCGCGCAAAAAGGCCGAGAAAAAGCACGCAGGTGACGCCGACCGAGACGCCGAAGAACCTGAAGCGCCCGATCCAGAGACCCGCCGCAATGATGAGCGAATACGCGAGAAGCGCGTGCGTGAAGGAGCCCGAGTCGGTAAGAAGAGCTTGAAGCCAGCCCATGACAGAAATTTCCGGAAGTTTGAATCCGCAACCAATTGCAATCCGTCATTGTAGTTCAGGGCGCCCCCGAGCCGCCACACGGGCGGCCCCTGCGCTCCTGCGCTTAGGGCTTCCGGGCCACGATGCAGAAGCTCGTCGTCACCTGCGCCTCTCCGCCGCCCGTCGCCACCGTCCTGCGGTCCTCGCTCGCAACGCGCACCTCGGCGCCGAGCGACTCGAGCACCTCGACGTCCCACGCGGGACGTTCGATACACGACAGCGGCAGATCGCGCGCAATCCTGTCGATGCGCTCGCTGCTCACGCCCCTCATGTACCTCGCCGCATGCCCCGGCGCGGGCGCGGACCTCAGCGCCCAGAGCGCATAGCGCTCGTCAAAGAGATGCAGATAATGATTGCCGTCGATCACAAGAAGCCTGCCGCCCGGCTTCAGAAGACTCATCCAGCGCCTGTACGCCTCGGCGGGCGCAGGCAGGTTCCAGAGCACGCACCGCGAGACGATCAGGTCCAGCGACGACGGCTCCATCCCGGGATCCGTCACGTCGCCCAGCCTGAAGTCCGCCTCAAGCCCGCGGCTCTTCGCGTTCGCCCCCGCGTGCTCGAGCATCTCGGGCGACAGGTCCATGCCCGTCACCCTGCAGCCGAGTCTCGCCAGCACGATGCTGAAGATCCCCGGACCGCAGCCCGCATCAAGCGCCCGCATCCCGGGCTTCGCCCCGAGCTCCGTCCTGAACAGGTGCTCAAGCACAAGCCCCGTCCCTCCGTCAAGCTCATCGCAGTTGTGAAGCGAATAGCCTTCCGCGCGTGTGTTCCAGTAGTCGCGCACGTCGTCCGAGAGTGTCACGGCGCATCTCCTTTCTTCGTTCTGTTGTCGTGCGTATCGCCTTCACGCTCAAGCCTCCCCGTGCATCGTCGGGTGGCATCAGGCGTATGAAGAGTTTGGATTTCATATAATACTCCCAAACTCCGCCACACCGCTCCTGGCCGGCGGTACTACGACGATCGGGCTAGCGACTCCGCCCGATCGAAAGCGTTGCCTGAAAAACGTCCCGCCCGATCTTTTCTGATAAAGTTCGACTTTCGGGTTAACCCGACCACGCCTGACGACCTTCGCAAAAGCCTCCGAGCGACCGCCGCGCCTCTCCGGCGCTTCCGGCCGTCCCGCGCAGCCGGGCGCAAGTTCAGAACAACAGGCACCATGTTTATTCGCGCACTCATCTTTTTCTTCGGGCTTCTGATGCTCTCGACGGGCATCTCGGTCATCACGCACGCCGGTCTCGGCACAGGCACCATCAGCTCCGTGGCCCTGGTCCTCTCCAAGGCCCTTCCGCTCTCGATGGGCTTCTTCGTCTTCCTCACGAACGTCTTCTTCTTCGTGCTCCAGACGGCGGTCGATCCGTCACGGTTTCTCGTGAAGCTCGTCAAGCAGATTCCGATCTGCTTCGTCTTCGGCCTCTTCTTCGACGCGGCCTATGCGCTCACGTCCTTCGTCGCGCCCGCCGCCTACCTCGAGCAGCTTGCGACGGTCTTCATCGGCACGGTCTTCAACGGCATGGGCATTGCGGGCATGGTCTTCGCGCGTCTGGCGATCCTGCCGCCCGAAGGTCTCGTCATCAGCATCATCAGGCGCTGGGGCGGCTCCTTCGGCAACCTGCGCACCGGCATCGACGTCTTCCTCGTCATCGCGGCCACCTCGCTCTCCTGCCTTCTCCTCGGCTCGATCGAGGGCGTGCGCGAGGGAACGCTCGTCGCCGCCGTCTGCGGCGGGCAGTTCGCCAAGGTCTTTCTCAAGGTCCTCGGCCGCCTCTTCCCGGCCCACCGCCCCGTCGACTGACGCACGACGCCCCGCCACCTACCTCGCGAGCACCGTCCTCAGGCGCTCAAGCACGCCTGCAACGGGATCGGCCTCCGAGAGCGCATTGACGCGCTCAAGCACCATGTCGGGCACGGGCAGGACGTCCGGGGCCGACGCATTGAAGAACGACCCCTCCTGCGTGCGGTCGTTCGCAACGCTGCCGCAGTAGAGCCAGAGGCCCGCATACACGTCGTCCTTTCTCACCGTCCCGAGCGAGGTCAGGTACTTGAAGGCCTGCTGCATCGCATGGTGCCGCAGCACCGTTCCCACGGTCGAGTACTTGCTGTCCATGACCGCCCAGGCCGTCCTGCCTCCGCTCTCGAGCGAAATCAGGAAGTCGGGCGAATACCAGGCCCTGTCCGTCTCCCTCAGCGTGTCGGCAGCCTCCGCATTGAGGGGCCTCACGGACCAGCGTGTCGTCCTCGCAAGTCCGATGCCGTTCTCGGGCTCAACATTTCCCGCCGCCAGCACGGGCTGGTACCAGAGCCTCACGATCTCCTCGTTCCCTCCGTCGTCTTCCTTCCTCCTGAAGATGAAGGTGTTGAGAAGGGCCGCGGCCGCATTGTCCGCATACTCGTGCCTCTTCGCCTCCACGCTCGTCCAGCCCCTGCGCTCAAGGCCGCCGAGAAGTGAAACGAGCGAAAAGTACTCGTAGAGCCTCGGACTCGTCACGCTCGCAAGCCTGCTCACGAGCTTCTCAGCCTCGACGGGCCTGAGCTCGAACCACTCGCGCATCAGCTCGTAGACGAGCCTGTACTGGGACGTCTCGATGAAATGCCTCGCGGGCGCGGGCAGCCTGTTCACGGGCTCGGGCGTCACGCCGAGCGCGTCCCGGTAGAGCTCCGCAATGCGCGAGAACACGATGCCGTAGCCCCTCAGGACGTCAGCCTCCGAACTCACGATGCGCACGGCGGCCATGCGGCCGATGGTCCCCGCGTCAAGAGGTCCCGCGCCGACGCGCACCGCGTCCTCGAACGCCTGCGCCAGACGCCTCGTCTCCGACGCAAGATGCAGCGGAAAGCCTGCCACCACGCGGTTTTCATAAAGGTCCCTGCTCAGCTCGGACGTGCGCACGAGCGCATGAGCGGGCATCCAGTTCGCGCCCCGCATGCGGATGCCGTGTCCCGGCGCCACTCTCTGCCACTCGTGCGGATGCGAGGCCATCCAGCGCGCGGCCTCGGGCGTCATGTCGCGCATGCGCTCGATGCTCATGCGTCTGGCAGTGGAGGCGAGCCTGCACTTGGGATCCTCGCGGAAATACGGATACTGCCTCTCGTAGAGAGACGACAGACGCTCGAGCACGCCCAGAAGATCGCCAAGCGAATCGTCGCCCGTCCTGACGGCATCGCCCCCGAAGAGCCTCTCCACGTGCTCCGCCACGCTCTCGCTCATCCTGAGCAGATTGTCCGAGGCAAGCCCCGGCTTGAGAATGATGCGAAGCGGCTCGGCATAGAAGAAGCTGCACGCCTGAGGTCCCATGCTCACGAGCACCTCGAGCTTCGCCACGCCGATCATGTTGTCGAAGGGAAGCGGATCCTGCAGCTCGAGGTGTACGCAGTCCTCCTCGCGATACTGGTCGCCCGCGAGCACCTCGCCGCCCATCCTGACGGTGACGGCGGCCCTCGGCGGAAGGCCCGAAACCTCAAGCGACATGGGCACACCCGCCTCCACGGCGGGCTGCCCCGACCAGTCTCCGATCAGGGGCTCAGCCTCATGAAGCGGCAGCGGCACGGGGGCCGCGCCCTCGGGGCGGACCGTGAGCACGAGCGTTCCCGCCTGCACGCCCGCACCTGCATCTTCAGCAGTCATGGCCACCTCCGTCAGAAGAAGCGGTAGCAGTCCATGGCCTCGTCGCCCTGACGCAGAATGCGGTCGACGACCTCGACGGACCTCGACAGTCCGAGCGACTCAAGACCGCTCCTGAACTCCACGAGCTTCTCGCGGTAGGCGGCGCCCGTGCCCGTGATGCGCGGCAGGCACTTCTGCATCACCGCAAAGTCGGCCGCATCAAGCCAGGCGGGCTTGTCCCCGTCCGCAAAGATCGAGGACGCCGCGCCCACGTATCCGTTCATCTGGCGGATCGAGCGGGGCGAGAGCCTGATGCCGAAGCCTTCGAGCATGGGCATCAGCCTGTCGTGCAGGTCCGAGAGCTCGCGCGCGTTCTTCGAAACGGCCTTCGCCCCGAAGTAGGCCTGAAGCTCCTTCCAGGACACGGGTCCCACGACCTTCGCGGGGCTCGTGTTTTCAATGCAATCGACGACGGGCAGCGTCACGACGGCTGCACGGTCGATGAGGCGCGGCGAGAGCGTCTCGGTCGTACTGTCGTTGTTGATGGTCGCCATGAAGCGCAGCGTCTCGGGCACCTTCGTCGGCGCCTTGTCCCAGAGCGTCACGATGCCGGACGACGTCTGCTCGTCGCACAGACGCATCCAGTCGGACCAGTAGTACTCCATCGGCGAGAGGTTCGCCTCGTCAAGCAGCATCATCGCGGGATAGACCGACCCCGAAGCGCTCCTCTCCTCCGCATCAAGCGTGCAGAGCAGGTCCCATCTGGCGGGATCCGAAGACTCGAATCTGTTCGTGATCGGATTCCAGTAGCCCACGAAGTCGCGCTTCGACGTCCAGCCGTACTCGACCGGCACGTGCACGAAGCGTCCGGCGGAAAGACCCGCACGTTCGTCGGACGACAGCAGGTTGTCGAAGGCGTCCAGACCCAGCGTCCTCGCCAGAATGTGGCAGATCGAGGTCTTGCCCGAGCCGGGCTCGCCCGAGAGCACCGTGAGGAAGTTCTGCGCCCAACAGATGTAGAGGTTGAGCACCGTGTTCTCATCGTAGCGTCGAACCTCCTGCACGGACCTGACGAGCGCATCGGCCAGCTCGCGTCCCCTGAGCTTCGCGGGCCTGACGCCGCAGACGGCCTGCGCGAGCCTTTCGCGACGGCTCCTGTCATCGTCCTCAGTCCAGGCGTCGAGCGCCCTCACGAGGGACTCGGGCATCAGCTCGCCGTCGGCTCCGTGCGTGCGCTCACAGATTCTTTTCGACTCCTCGAGAAGCTTCGTGTGCAGGTTTTCGAGCCTGCGGTAATTCTCGCGACGCTTCTCAAGCATCCCGTCCAGCTTGAGAAGCTGCTCGATCACGTCCTTCTTTGCATCCAGAAGACAGGACGCGAGGGCCTTCCTCCGGAGCTCCGCGTCGAGCTCCTTCTTGCTTATCTCGAAACTGGCGTACTTGCGAGTGAGCTCGTCCCTCTTGCCTTCCTGCACTCGGATGTTTTCGCTGAGCGTCTTCTCCTCGGCCTTCAGGCGCTCGACCCTCACGCCCACGAGAGTCTTTGCGGAGATCTTGTCGATCAGCTTGTCACCGACCGCCACGCGCGAGATCACGGCGTCAATCATGGCGTCGTTGCCGGCCCTGATCTCGTCGAGCACGAAGTTCGCGACATGCTCCTTCACCTCCTCCTTGTACTGCAGGCGGCGCATCACGTTTCTGGCGCGGGCAAGGCGACCGGCCGTCACGTCCGGCTCCACGTCCTCGAAGGCCTCGGGAGACTGGAGCCGGTCCCTGATGTAGGCGGCACGCACAGCAGACTTCTCAAGAAGGCGCCTGAGCAGATCCGCGTCACTCCAGACGTCGACCGAAACCGCATCCATGAAGGCCGTCTTCGCGCAGCGCACGCCCACGTGCACGGGCTGGCCGGCGCCCTCCCACCTGACGTACTCGCGAACCTCCTCGACCTTGTCGGCCTTGATCCTGAAGGCGGAGACGAGCCCCTTGTTGACGGTGCCGGAGAACGTGACGTAGTTCTTCCCGCGGTTGTCCCTCTTCAAGCGCATGGGACCGTAGAAAAGGTCCTTGTGCTCGAGCAGCACGAACTCGTTGGCAACCTTCATCTCGTCTTCCAGATCCTCAGAATCCGTCACGCTGACGGGAATCATCGTCGAGGTGAAGTCGATGCGGTCCAGGTCCTCGGCGGGCTTCACGACAAGATGAATGCCGAAGTCGGACGCGCTGAAGAAGCGCTTGCTGCTCGTGATCCTCGAGAAGTCGACGAACTTGCAGAAGTCGGAACGCACGCGGCCGTTTTCGTCGAAGTTCGGCATCAGTTCCGACGGCTTCAGGTCGATGACGTAGAAGGCGCCTTCCTTGATCTGGTTGCGACCCGCCGACTTCAGGTTGAAGGCACCGTAGGAGGGGAAAAGCTGCTTGGCCTCCGACTCGAGCACGCCGAAGCGGTCCTTGTACCACTCGGCGAGAACATAGAAGTTGAAGAAGTTTCCGCCACTCGTGCGGATGTAGCCCAGATAACGGGTCACACCTCGCGGCAAGGGCGGCACGGTGACGGAGAAGTCTCGCGGAAAGACGGTGCTCGCCTTCGCCCCTTCAGCGGGCACAGGCACGACGGGTGCAGGTACGACGGGGGCAGGCTCGGCGGCAGACTCGGCAACCTTCGCGGCCTCGACGCCGGGGACTTCGTCCCCCGTCTGCGCAGGAGCCTCCCGAGCCCCCTCAGTCTCGGACGCACCGGCAGGGACGGCCTCAGCCGGGGCCTGCTCCTGCGAGGGCTTTTCGGACTTCTCGCCTGCGGACGCCTCTTCGCCTTCAGGATCGCCGTCCTTCCCCTCGTACAGGCTCGGATCAAAGCTGATGGAGAGAGTGGTCTGCGAGTTCGCGCCAAACTCCCTGCAGTAGCGTTCAAGGAAGGCCTTTGCGTACCACGACAGTCCGAATCCGCAGATGTAGATGATGAGCATGGCAAATGCCCTGCGGTCATAAGGAGTGCCGTCGATCTCCTCATGAAAGGCCCTCATCGCCTCCTTCGACTTCTCGTGTGTCGCAGCAGCCTCCACGCGTCTGAAAAAGGCCTCGGGCGTCTTGTCCTCAGACAGCCCCGGATAGTCAAGCGCATGCATCTTCTCCGTGTTGGCGGCTGTCATCAGCGGCAGGGAGCCCAACCCTGCACGATGGGCCGGCCCCGCCACAAGCATCTCGACAAGACTCTTGTCCTTCTCAAACCAGGAGCCTTTCAGCGTGCGTTTTCCCAGAACATGCTTGAGCCTCTTGGTGAGGTAGTCCCTCTCCTCAGCCTTCAAATGTCTGAAAGCCCAACTCAGCATCTCAGCTTCTGCCAGCCATCCTTCCTTGCCCGGTCCAAACATGCCCATATTCTTACCTCTATATCAAAAAAATTGCGAAGCTCGCGCAATCCTGAAAGTATTTTATAGAGTGGTACGAGATGGTGCATGCTTCGCACGGGAGACGGGCGCGGCGAATCGGGATTCTGGCATGGAAAAAAACGGCCGCCCGCTTCACCCGGCCTGCAATCTGTGTCAAAATAACGCCTTTCACGCTTTTCAAGGCTTCCGCCTTGAGGGGCGCCAGGCAAGATAGAGGCGCAGGGACTGCATCAGTAGACGGCCGAGGAGGTATCCGAGGACGCCGCTCGAAAGGGCAGCCTGCCGAAATGACGCCGCGGACACGCGGCGGCCATTGGTGACGCGGAGAACATCCGCCTCACTCCCGCCGATCCGCGGCGGAGGAGCTGTCGCTGACCGTTCGGTCGCTTTTCGACAGTGCGGCCGGCAGGCCCGCACCCGGAAAAGTTCGCCCGGACATCTGCTGCAAGCCCGCAAGGCCCCGCCGGCCGCTGCAGGTTCGCTCCGTGTCCTCCCTCCTGCGAACGCATTTCTTTCCGGAGATTCCTACCCACATGTCCGACACTACCACCGGCTCCAACACCGGACTGCGCCGAGACCTCAAGGCGCGTCACATCACGATGATCGCCGTCGGCGGCTCCATCGGCACGGGACTTTTCGTGGCGTCCGGCGCGACGATCGCCCAGGCCGGTCCCGGCAGCGCCCTGCTCGCCTACTCGATCATCGGCCTCATGGTCTACTTCCTGATGACGAGCCTCGGCGAACTCGCCGCCTACGAACCCGTGGCCGGCTCGTTCTCCACCTACGGCCGCCGCTACGTCGACGAAGGCTTCGGCTTCGCCCTCGGCTGGAACTACTGCTACAACTGGGCCATTACGGTCGCAGTCGACCTTGTGGCCGCCCAGCTCGTCATGGGCTGGTGGTTCCCCGACGTGCCCGGAACACTCTGGAGCGCACTTTTCCTCGCGTTCATATTCACGCTCAACTACATATCCGTAAAAGGCTTCGGCGAGACGGAATACTGGTTCGCGCTCCTCAAGGTCGTAACCGTGATCCTCTTCATCTGCACGGGCTTCGCGATGATCTTCGGAATCCTCTCGGGCGACACGCCTGCGGGCTTCGAGAACTGGGCGATCGGCGACGCGCCCTTCGTGGGCGGCCTTCCCGCCCTGATCGGCGTCGCCATGGTGGTGGGCTTCTCCTTCCAGGGAACCGAGCTCATCGGCATCGCCGCTGGCGAAACCGAGCATCCCGAGAAGAACATTCCCAAGGCCGTCCGACAGGTCTTCTGGCGAATCCTGCTCTTCTACATCCTCTCGATCTTCGTCATCAGCCTGATCATTCCGTACACCGACCCGCGCCTTCTCAGGAACGACGTGGCCGACATCGCCGTAAGCCCCTTCACGCTCGTCTTCGAGCACGCGGGCCTGCTCTCGGCCGCCGCGCTCATGAACGCCGTGATCCTCACCTCGGTGCTCTCCGCTGGCAACTCCGGCCTCTACGCCTCCACGCGCATGCTCTTCGTGCTCGCGCACCAGGGTTCGGCCCCGAAGATCTTCGGCAAGCTCTCCGCCTCCGGCGTCCCGCGCAACGCGCTCTTCGCCACGACGGCGGTCGCGGGCCTGTGCTTCCTGACGTCCCTCTTTGACAACCAGTCCGTCTACCTCTGGCTGCTCAACACCTCGGGCATGAGCGGCTTCATCGCCTGGCTCGGCATCGCCATCAGCCACTACCGCTTCCGCCGCGGCTACGTGATGAACGGCTACGACGTCAACAAGCTGCCCTACAAGTCGTCCTTCTTCCCGTTCGGACCGATGTTCGCCTTCGCGCTCTGCATGATCATCATGCTCGGCCAGAACTACCAGGCCTTCCTCGCGGGCACGATCGACTGGGCGGGCGTGGTCGCCACCTACATCGGCATCCCGCTCTTCCTCGCCATCTGGCTCGGCTACAAGCTCATCACGGGCTGCCGCTTCGTGCGCTACAGCGACATGGAGTTCCCGGAAAAGTACCGCTAGGAAACTTCACTGACAACGGGCGGCCCGCTTCCATCAAAGCGGCCGCCCGCAGGCTTCACTCCTCCTGGCTCTTCCCATCTGCGGCCTGCGCAGAAATCGTTCCAACCAGTTGCAGCCTCGTCATGGACGTCAGTCGACTACCTGCCTCTCTTCCCGCCTTCTGCATCAGGACGTATCCGGGTGCCCCTCTCTTCGATCTCACGATCTGCATGCCCGACTCTCCGTCGCTTCGTCGACGGGGTCATCGAGCTGCATTATCCGGATGCGCACTATCCGCGGATTCATCGGCAAACCCGGCAGGTCTTCAAGGTGGTGGGGGCGATCTTTCCCAAGCAGGGAAAGCGCGGGCGGTGGTCGAGCAACCAGCAACCTTGAATGCGCAGGCGGGAGGATCGGGCGCGCAATGCTAGAATTTCCGCCTCCTCAAAGGAAGTTCCATGTCAAAAAAGCCTAGCCCCAAAAAGAAGTACGGTCCGCGCGCAGTAGCTGTTCCGCATTATCTCAACAGCCTCACCTCCGATGTAGATCGGAGCCATGACGCCCGCGACAAGAATCGCGTCTTTCTTCTCCAAGTTGCCAACCGAACTGTCGAGAAGAAAGATCTCGCCATGTACGGTCGGATCATGCAGATAACTTGGGTTCTTGCCGCGAAGATGGAACGCGCGAAGGAACTTCGCCAATGTCTCTACAACGGCCTCGTAGCCATCGGATGTTACATTGCGGAGAAGCCAAAGATTCCGTTCGACGACAAGATGTTCGAGGAGCTCTCACTGGCAACGGAAGTCGCGCGAGATATTCTGGAGAACTCGGGCGAGATTGAGCGCGCGCAGGCTGGTGCGGCTGTCTTGTCGGGGCGTGTGAAGTTCGAGTCGGAGGCGGACAAAATCACGGGGTGGGAGATGGTGTTGCGTTGAGAAACAGGAAAAGGAAAAGGAAAGGCAGGCATGAAGAGGTGCTCTT
>OLFS01000282.1_pt1 | contig 51248 bp, 57 predicted proteins | sample 1605491 | NCBI WGS metagenome assembly OLFS01 (sample SAMEA3888921, study PRJEB22519) | human gut metagenome | biome: human gut; feature: human-associated habitat; material: faeces | place: Denmark | collected 2011 | reverse complement strand
GCTATTATGGTACCGATTCATGCGCTATAGTGGTACCGATTCGCCGATACTGTCACATAATTTGGTTCTCGTGAATTTACAGCCTTAGGATGCCCTCTTTTTTCCGGTATTGGATAACACAAAGATTCTATCATTCGCTTTACTCTTTGTTTATCAACAACTGATGGCAAACTAGATTCCAACACATCCAAGATATTTTGAAAAGCATCCAAAAGATTAGACTCAATCGCCTTAAAAGAACCTCTATAATAAGCAGGATGTAAGTTAAGTGGTAAAAAATTCCCCATCAAAGCCGTTACAGTTGAACCGGTCAAATAAAATGCTATTAGATTTCCCAAAAGGAAACAGTCTGTCATATAATTTTGCAAATGCCAATCATCAGTCCAAGTATAACGGTAAAATACCTCCCACGGTGCATAAGTCTGATCACCTGAAAATTTCCAATCATTATATGGACCTTTCAAATTCTCACACATCGAACGTCCTAAATCACTAATCTTCGATTCTTCATTAAAGACTAAAATATTAGAAGGTTTCAAATCCTGATGTGAAACGCCCACATTATGTAAGTTTCTCAAACCGATAGCAATGTCTTTTAGAGATTTAAAACACCAAGCAACATCTGTCGTTTGGGAAATATCCATAAACTTCCGAACATCACAATCAGCTTTTTCAAAAACTAAATACGCAACACTACCAATTATATAATTAGGAAAAACCTCCTCACCGAAGCCAACGATGATGACGACCTTATTTACTTGTTTATCCTTACAATAATTGGACAAATCTCTCTCATAACGAAATTCATTCAGTTTTGCGGACATGCCATCAACAAGCCCAACACTATGTGAAATACTACTAAAGTCTAAAGCTTTCAGAAAGTATTCCTTTCCGTCATACTCAACAAGATAACAGACAGAAAAATTGCCACCAGTACCAGACTTTGTCAATTGCTTAGTCACTTTCCATTTCCCGCCTAAAGTTTTGCCAACTAAATCATAAGCAGCATAAACTTGATTTTTTGGAATATCTATCATAACTTCAGTTTTTTATTCTTAAACCGTAAAATATAATTCACAAATAGTATCTTTTCCAAATATCATAAGACAAATATTATGATATTCATAAACAATTTCTAGCTATGATGAACAATCTTCTCATACCACCCTACCATAGTCTTAGCCTTTTCATCCCAAGATAATTCTATCTGTCTCCGCTTGCAGTTTTCAGACATTTGTTTCAACAAATCTCTGTTACCCTCCAATTCATTCAAGATAGTTGCGAAGGATTGAGAGGACTTAGAAGGATTGGTCAAAAGAATCTTCTTGCCTACTTTATCATTTACAGCATCACCTTGTCCACAAGTATCAAAGCAAACAATACATTGGCGAACTTAAAACAGAGCCACAAGACAATGAGAATCAAGCCTTCATTATAAACGAACGTCTTAAAAAGAAAGTTGTGAATCTCCTTTGTCACATCATTTTTCCAAGCCCATGAAAGTCAATGTATAAAGAACTCGTAATCTCCCTTTGTTCATTCAATAAGTTGAATAAAGTATTTTCAAATCTCTCATCTTGCATAAAACGGATTTGCTTATCATTTGATTTTTTCTGTTCTATAAGCGTCCAAATAAGTAAAAAGATGCTTATCAAACCTACAATCGGAGCGGTTGTACCTCCTATAGTATCACCCACGGCTCCAGTATCTTGGTTAAAAGAAAAGAATTTGCACAAAGAATACAACCAAAAGCACAACTATTATTAAAAGCCAATATTTCACTTTCATAATCTTTCTATTTACACCACCTCAGCATTTCCATAAAGCCTCACATCAACCTGATGTTGTCCAAACAAATCAAAATCGTACTCTATGATTCCATAGCTATTTACATCATCAGAAGTACCTGTAGAATGTAAGTATAAACTTCTCTTCTTATATAGTTTTAATACTTCATCATGAGGCAATCCTTGCGACTTATAAGTTGTAGTACAACTAATTAACTTATCTTCAGGCAATAAATCCAAAAGATTAGCAGAGCCTTTAGATGAATGATGAGGAATTTTAATAAAAGTTGCTCTTCCAAAATAATCTGGATAGATATGATTGATAGTTCTATCTTCTATATCACTACAATAATGAAAGAAATAGCTATCGCCTATGTCTAAGCATAATGATATAGAGAAATCATTTTTATGAATGTATTGTTGTTTTTCCTTGTAATTGTGCCTTGCTTCAGCAATGTATTCTGCATGAGGAGATAATGCGTAAAGCCGTACATGAAGTTTATCATCCAACAAAGAACAAAGATCAAAGCTTGTAACTTGCGAAAGCCCTTCCTCATTACAACTTATAGGTTTAAATGCCTTATGCAATCGAGAATTATGGGCAAAAATCGAATCAATAATTTGCTTATCACCCTCATTATACTTTACGCAATCTTCATCTCTCCCCTCTATGCCATAAGGAACTAAGATATAGCTTCTGTCATCACAAAAATTTTCTATCAAGGTATCAACACCTACCGAATGGTCTTTGTCGGGATGGCTCCAACACAACAAGTCTATATGCTCTACATGAAACTTATCAAGCAGTTCCTTAGTCTTGTTCACGTCACCTTTAGCATAGCAATCTACAACCATTGTGTAGAAAACATGCTCATGATTATCCATAAACAATGTCACAATACTTTCACCTTGGTCTGAATAGCCTATGACAAATATTCGCAGGCGAACATTCTTATAATCTTCAATATTGAACTTTCGCATCGCCACATGTACGAATTGTCAAATCGTGAAAAGAGGAAACTTTCTTTTTTATCGCTGTTGAAGAAGAATAACGAACATGTGACAACCGAATTGGCTCTACAGGCTTTTCGACAACAGAATAAAGACAATCCTTAGCTCTTCTATTACTTTTAGGCTTCACGCTTTTATCATCAAAGATTAAATCAAAAATATCATTCTTGTCCATTTTTCAAATTTTTAATCAGAAAATCTGCATTAACAGAATATTTAAACAGCTTGAATAAGCAATTATTTATGTTCTCTGTCACTTTTTGTATATTTTCAGGAAGTTGCAGATTTTCTTGCATAATGATTTCATTATCTACATAGCCATCAATATCCATCAAAACTTGATACAAGGTATTTTGATTGGTATCAACAACTTCACGGCACATGCGCCCATAATTCACTTTTATTTTAAAAACTCTATCAATAAAAGAATCAGAATAGTTTATTTCATGGGCTGTAGAAGCAGGCTCATCAATGATATTTCCAAAAAACAAGCCTGAATTAAAGACATTACCTATATCTTTAACAGATTCAAATACGCAACCTCCGATTTTTCTTATTCCCAACCTTGCAACTTTCAAATATGTACAGTAAGATTTCAGTTTCAACATATACATACATAAATATTGCAAGTAATCGTCTATCATCGAATAGTTCTGACAGCTGATTGTGAATGTTGTGAAATATGACGTAATATCCATAACTACATCATCTTCATGCCCTTCAAACTGTGGAGAAGAAAAACGATGAATCGTTTCCTTTTTCAATTCATCCAAAGGAATAGCCAAAGTATCAGCCACATCCTTTAAATTAGAGAACCGAAATGTAGCCTTATTCATGGATCCTCCCTTGTCATAATCACCAAATTTTCCACACAAGTCCCCATCTTTCATGAATTGTTCTATCCATTCCGTGATGGATGGAATACCAGTATAGTCTATTCGTATAATGATTTTTTTCAACAAGTCACTGCGTACTTGTTGTCTTGTGATAGATAAAGCATCCATATTACTTAATTTTAGTTAGAATATATTCACTCAATTCTAAAATACGTTCAGATTTAATGACATATCCCAAATTGTTTGGTATAGAAGATAAAGCATAAGGTGTCTGAGTTGCATCGGGTACTGTCTTAACACAAATTTCTCCTTCTATTGTCTGTTGTGGTCCGCCATAAAGCAATCCTAAAAGATATATACGATTAATACCAAATTGGATTCCACCGAATTTATCTTTGACATTCCCTATGTTACATATTAGTACAGGTGAACCACTTGAGCCAGGGAAACACGCAGCATCTATAACAAACTCTTTCTTGCCATTGAAATCAAGCCACGCAGGTGTCGCTGTAATTCCTTTTCTTACCAAAGGAATATTATTCACTTCATCCCAAAGAGCATTAGGATATCCTATCATGATAATATCCTCCACGGAATCTAATTCTTTCAACTGAGCAACTGTCGGAATTAAACTCTTGTCAAAATGCTGATGAAACAATTTTAAATCAGCTCCTTCCATTTGCCTCAATAAAGGTTGAAAAGCTATAGCACACAAATCAACAGATGAATCTGGATGATAAAAAACCAAACCAGAATTTATATCAAACCTAAACTTATATGGCTCACCATAAATAGGATTACCACTTTCATCTGCTCGTGAAAAGTTAATCTGAGCATGAGGCATACCATGCAAAACATGTTTATTTGTTAAGACAACTGGTATTGTACCCTTATCGACTAAAATGTCATAAAAGAATCCCGTACCATATTGTTTACAACCAGCATCATCAAAAGCCATGATTCTTGTTGTTGAAAATTCAAGCTTTTCAAATAAAGATAATTGTTGAGTCATAGTATAAATATTACTGAATATGCATTCCTTAGGTTCCTCAAATCTCAGCTTTACCACTGTGATTCAAGTACTTAGAGAATTCTGCATTACAATATTTCATTTTTTTTTATCCTCATCTCTAACAAAAGAGTGAGATTCATGATGCAAAAATAGATATAAATTATGAATTTCGCAAGTTTTTTATATCTTTTAACAGTAAGTTGAATTTCATACCTACTTTACTTTCACAAACTTACACTCCACGCTGCATGCCATTGCTATCAAACCTTCTATCAACACTATGAAGCGCTTGTCCTTCGCCCCCTTCACTCGCTGGTAATAACCAGAGATGCCAGCAAGTGGGCCATCGCCGATGACCACCCTTGCATTCTTCCGAAGCTGCCCCATCGTCTGGGGAGTGAGAAACTCGGGCTCGTCATAACCGTCCGACTCGTAAAGACGGATGAAGTCATCCATCTGTCTCTGTGGCACAACTATCGGAGACAAGGGATTTAGAATGAACTGCAGGATGTCCAGCCCCTTCTTCACCTTCATAATGCCATTGTAGCTGTCATGCACGAAGACAAAGTTGTGGATAGCCGGCTCCTCCCACGTCACGATTTCACCATCCCGAATCTCCTGTCTTTTCTTCATCGGGATAAAATTCTCTATATGGTGAGCATCCAAGAGTGCCTTGGCCTTCATCTCCCGTCGAAAAGGAGAACTCATCGCATACCACAAGATTTCATTGGGATCACAAGATAACCTCATACCGTCTTTTGTTTGTTTTCTAACAGCTTACTTCTCTTTAATAGCAGAGAGTAAAGTAAGTTCTTTATTTTTCTTGCCAACCTATCGTTATTTATTTTGACGAAAGTAGCAAAGGCAGTATTCACTCCCTCATACAGCGGTTGGAAATGAGAATTGGTGATGAAGATGGCAGCCATACACTTCATCATATCCAATGAATATAAACACTTCTTACTTAAATCGTTCATAGATATCTTCCATTTTTTTATTTATACAATCAATATTAAAGGTAGTATGAGCCAACTCTAATGAAGCTTGAGCTATTTTTTCACGCAGAAAGTCATCATTAATCATTTTCTTTAATTGGCTTGACAACATATCTACATCATCCACAGGGAACACCAATGCATTCTCACCATCAATTACAATGTCAGGCAATCCACCTACAGGAGTAACCACACAAGGTATGCCATAGGCCCAGGCATCAAACATCTGTTTTTCTATTTTGCAGAGGACAGTAGGAAAGCTATTCCTTACTTCATGCTAGATAGCGAAGTCTGGGAGAAAATCTTCCAACTGGTATCCCTTACCCATTCTGGCCATTATATACTTTAATACCCAATTAAATCCTCTTTCATCTTTGTATGCAGCTCTGTACCCAAAGCTTCGCTTCTGGGTTTGCCAAAGAATGAACGCTTTAGTTCCTCTACCGCTCCAAATCCCATACGCTCCATCTCTGCCAACTTATCATCATCGAAGTTCTGTTTGTTCTTCAGCAATTGACAAGCAGTAGAATTCAGACTTTGATATCTTTGTTCTAAACCTAAGGTATCTTGATTAACCACCATATTTCCCTCTGTATGAAGCCCGATTATGAAGTCTGTTTCTGATACTGCAGTATAATTCACACCAATCAGTTGGTTTGAATAGAAATAAGAAAGATTTTCTATATTAGCCTCATAAGGATTAGCAGCTACCGGATTCGTCATTTTTAGCTGATTACAAGATTTACAACTTGGTATCAAATTGTAAAAACACATAGCCAAAGCTGGATACTCATCACTCCCTTTAGGATAGAAATGGTCAAACTCTATAGTACGTTTCGTCTGAGTACCCTGCATCACTTCAACTACATCCAGAAACTCATGCTCGCAATATGGACAAACCTTCAAATTCATCTTCTCAAACAAAGCATACGAATTATAGGTTTCTTGTCGATCAACATATTTCGAGATACCATTTGAGAATCTGTTTATATACACCTTCTTCATATAATCAAATTTCAGAAGCTTAGGGCAATTAGCCACCCAACTGGCAAGAGTCGAGCAATCGGCCAGCACAAATTGTTTGAGCCAATCAAAAGTGTCATGTCTAAAATCATACTCCTTGTCATAACTTTCAAATCCAGGAAGAACTATAACATTCTGATAAAAGTCCATACGTTGTTCCTTGCGCATGATATCAGCCACATAACTTTTTATCGCTTCATAATGAAGCTGCTTCAATTCTTCTATATTCGGGAATAATAGTCTTATCATCTTATTGCAACTTTTCCAACAACATACTGAAACAATGACGAATCAATGTATCACCTATATTCGGAATCAATTGGCGAATCATCGTAAGTTCTTCTTTTTCAGACAAAGAAAGCTCACGTTTTCTAGATACCAATGATTTTAATAGCTCAAACTTATCTTCCAAGAAAATACGAGCCTGTTCCCCGATGGTATATTTCAAAAAGAAGCCATCTGCCATGATACTATGAACATTGGCAGCATAATAAGGTCTCTCACTTTTTGAGATAATACACCTACCATACTCATCATAGTTCATCTTGATAACCTGGGATGCCATAACATCAGACAGCATAAATGGTGAATGAGTACTAATCAGAACTTGCAATTCTGAATTTGGGTCACGTTTACTTAGCAAGACATTTAGATTTCTAATGAAAGTCCTGCACATTTCCGGGTGCATATAATTCTCAGGTTCATCCAACAAGAGAATGAGATTAGGCTGAATGGCTTCCGAATATTTTTGTCCTTGCGTCAATATTTTAACTTTTACTCCATATTCTTCCAACACACCCCATATCTTAGCATATTGATACTCACCAGAACTTACATAAGTCCAATGATAAGGTAACAGACATTTTGTAAAAACGCCAATTTCGTCTGGTCGATATTGCTCCATCCGTTCAAACACTTCGCCCATCACAGATTTTTCACTAATATCTATATCCATTACAGGTATAGAGAACTCTGTATCTGTGAAGTATTTGTCATCCATCTTACTTAAAAGATGGAAAAAATCTCTAATATCAGAACCAATCTGCCAAACAAGTCCTCGATTACTGGTTTCTTCATCAGTATGGTAATCAATATATTGGCATAACCAATCGATACGTTTCAAAATACCTATTTTCTCTCCATCAGGCAATTCTCTAGGGTCTTCAACTCCCAAATCATATACCATGCCGGCATATCTGTAGTATTTTTCAGGAAACTCATAATCCACCTGTTCAGCCCACTTACGCAAATATATGGCAAAATCTACCATCAAGTCATGTATAAAACGACTCTTGGGAGTAGATTTCTTATCATACTGTACTGGCTTGTCGTATTGCCCGCTACGAAGATTCTTTTCCTTTTGCTTTTTCGCTCTATCCTTATATGTCCAATACTCTTTTTTTACCAGTTTTTCATCCAAATCAGAATGGATTTTATTCTGCCAGTTATTCCATTTAATAACCAAAGAGGCCTTTCTTTTGATACTTTCTTCTGCAAAATGACTCAAGTACTCTTTTAAGAAATCACATTCCATAGAAATACTTGCCTTACCATATTGAGCAATTATTCTTGGGATAAATGTATCAGTATGATACACCCCTTCCTGCCTTTCATCTTCGTAAGGACAGTTTGCAAAAGCATATCTATCAAAGGCATTGACTATATACGTATTCTCTTTATCCGCTTTAGTTGCAGGAGTAGTGGAAAGAACCACATGCTTGTCAAAATCATATGTGAAATAATATGCACGTTTCTTATGACCAAGACCTACTTCCTCAGCAAAAAAGGCATTTCCATCATGCATTTTATACAACAACAGATAAGCATCACTAGCATCAGACTCTATTCTGCGCCATTCGTCCATACCAATTAGTTGCAGGAAATTGGTTTTACCAGACCCTGTTTTTCCGACAATGATCTTTAGATTACTCATGAACCCATTATCATAAATGTAATCCATCAATGGATTCTTTTCCTGCTTTTCAATAAGCAGCTTAGAATCATGGTAATGACAAACGAATTCATCAGAAAGAGATACTTCCTGGTTTTCGATATTGCGAAAGTGCGCTATATAGCAATATATCAGTTTCATATTAAGTCTTACTCACACATTATTACATACTTCATGACATCACTATATAAACATTCAAACAAGAGAATCACCTTAATTCCCTTAACGATATAGTCTTTATAGAAGGCACCGCCACAGGCATTAGGTGTTTCATATACCAAGTCCGGTCTAATTTCCTTCAAACTCTTTCTGATTCTACGAAGCAGCATGATAAAATCAACCAACTTTCTGATTCCAACCTTACCAATATCTTGCAGATTCTTAGCCGTGGTAAGATTGATGTAATGACTATCAAACTTATCATTAATCAACTTACTGTCATGGATATATTGCCCCACCATCGCAGCACCATGCACAGGAGGCGGCATATGCATAATAAATAAAATATTCTTTGCTTTCCATTTTATGTGAATTTTAAAACGCTTGCAAAGATAATATATTTCATTCAACCCACCTTACGCAGTATTGGTGGTTTACACTATAACCTGTATTCCCCAGGCGGTCCCATCCCGCACAACAAGGCGAGGGCTTTGATGCCCCGCCAACCTTAGAGCGTAGCGGTTCTGAGCACCGGAGGGCGGTTACATCCCTTGCCCTTTTGGAAAGGGCGAGGGCTTGGGAGTGGGTTAAGGACCCTCCCCCAGGGGTTTCTGTCCCCTGTAAGGGGAACCGAAAGAGTCGTAAAGACTTTTAAGCCCATCAAGAATATCAAAAGAAATTAGTCATGACTATTAGGTTTTACCCTAAACATAGCCACAGTGTTTGAAAATTCTGCAACAATATCTAAAACATTCGGATTATCTTTTCGAATAATTAAAGCTGCAAAATTTTCAATTCCCTCCATATCTTCGATACTGACAGGCATCAAAATAAACTTATCTTTCATTTGATAAGAGGAAAACCAATATTCAAACAGACGGCTTCGCATATGCTGCTTACCATCCCCACTCTCACAAATATACAAGAGAGCTGCTTCGTTCATATTAAAGAAGTTCTCTATGATAAGCATCACCGTATCACGCATTTTCAAGTCTCGTGGAGAAGGTGTTTTATTTACATTGATGATAGAAAAGACATATGATTCTGCATTTTCAATGATGTCATCATCATCAAAGCCAATAGCAAGTACCACACCAAAATCACTTTTAAAGCGATAAGTTCGAGACGTTTCATGCCAATAAACCTCATAAGGAGCAGAAGCATTAATTATATCCAAAGGAAGTGGTTTCATTACCAAACATTTATATATTTAGGATATACCCCCGTTCGTTCCTTATATTCCTCACAAAGGCTCTTAGTAATTTCAGCTACACGAGCCTTTTTACGCTCTTTTGCCGCCATAAATCTTTTCATAGCAGCTTCACGTTTTTCCCAAAATTCTTTATCTAATGTATCCATAATAGTTCTCCTTTTAAATTCTTTAATTGCAATCTGCCGCAAAAATACGCTTTTTCCTCGAAACCACCAAGAAAATCAAAAGAAATCTGCAACTCATCAGCGAATTACTACAAAATCAGCACTTCAATAATCCTATCCACCTTTAGCCAGGCGGTCCCATCCCGCACAACCATGGCGAGGGCTTTGATGCAGCATCAGGTCTCCCCCCGCAACAGCCAGGCGGTCCCATCCCGCAAAATATGGCGAGACCTTTGATGGTCCGCCAACCTTAGAGCGTAGCGGTTCCGAGCACCGAGTAGGGCGGTTTCCCTCTTCTTCCCTGAGGGGAGAAGACCGAGATGAGAGGTGGAGCCCTCTTTAAGGGTAAAGAGGGACGGGGTGATTTTCGAAAAAACTACTTCTTTGCCAAAGAAGAGCCAGAGCGTTTCGAAAGTGCATACCCTCCAATCACCCCATAACATACCAGCGGTATAAGAAAGGCAATCGCCATACTGCCCGTAGTATCCGCAATATACCCCATGATTACAGGAGCAACCGCACCACCCACTATCGTCATGATAAGCAATGAAGAGGCAAGTTTGGTCTTTGTACCCGCATCCCTCAATGCCAGCGAGAAGATAGTCGGAAACATGATGCTCTCTCCCAGATACAGGGCGAAAAACGCAATGAGAGATAAGGTACCGCTACATACCACCACGATCAATGTGGCAACAAAGGTGAGGATGGCACAGACCAGCAGCACCAGCCTTGGCTGGATATAATTCATGATGACACCACCAGCCAGTCGGCCGATAAAGAACAGCCCCATTCCGCCAAAGGCAAGATACAGACTGGCAGTCTGTTTCTCTATATGAATGCTCTCCTCAGCATAGTTGATGAAGAAACTGTTCACACCCGTCTGGGCAGCCACATAAAGAAACAAGGCCAGCATACCGAAACCGAATGCCATCACTCGCATCGGCTTCTCCTCCACCTTCTCGTTCGTATCCACCTCATGCGCTCTCCTTGGGTCCGGCAACTTGATTCTTGACAGCACCAGCGCCACAGAAAGCACGAAGATACCTACTAGGGCATAAGGAATGGCAATGTTGACACCCGAGAACAGAAGCTGACCGCCAACCAGCGGTCCTACAATCCATCCGATACCATTGAGCGACTGCGACAAGTTGATTCTGCTCTCCGCCTTGTCAGGATGTCCCAGTACCGTGGTATAAGGATTCGCACTCGTTTCCAGACAGGTCAGTCCGCATCCTATCACAAACAGCGACAGAACGAAGAAGTAGAAACTGTTGATCCTGCTTCCCGGTATGAACATCAGGGCACCGATACCGAAGAGAACCAGTCCTGTTATCACACCCCTCCTGTAGCCCCACTTCCGGATAACCCATCCGGCAGGCAGTGCCATCAGAAAGTAGGCACCATAGACAGCAGCCTGCGTCAGGGCCGACATCGCCTTGCTGATATGGAACGACTCTTGGAAATGCGGATTCAGCACCTCCAGGATGCCATGGGCAAAGCCCCACATGAAGAAGAGGCTGCTGATGATGAGGAAGGGCATCAGATAGTTATGCCCTTCGTATCTGAAGATGGATGGCTTCGTCATGATTCTCTGCAAATTTAAGACTGTCCTTTACTACCAGTGCCAGATAACCGCCGCCACCGGCTCCCGGCATCTTCCATGCCAGAACCTCCTCCATGTTGCTATAGCGGTCAATCATCGGCTGCACACTCGCCTCCGGTTCTATCACACCGTTGACAGACGGATTCACCATACCCGGGAACATCGCAATCTGGGCCTCGAAAGATGCCCTGTATGCTGCAGCAAAGGCATCGAGATCGTGCGCTAGAATCGCCTTCCAGCAGGCATCAGCTGCATCAGCCAGCGCCTTCACCTTCTCAGGCGTGATATCCTTACCTTCCACCACACTGCATCCCGGTCTTCTCGGTTCCATCGGAATCATCACCAGATGGTCTTCCAGGAAACGGAGGGTCATCTCATCCTGCGTACTCTCAATCTTCTCCGGCCAGAAGTTGTTGTCATAATAATGACGCACCAGACCGGGAACACAGATACCGATAGAATCCTGGGCACCCGAGATGATACCATCATGACGCTCCGGATTATTCTCAAAGCAGAATACCAGTCGGGCAAGCATCTCCGGATCCATCTTCGGCAACTTCACCGGCCATATCTTCTGAATCACCTTACGGGTAGAGGTAGACAGACCACAGCGGTCGCGCACCTCAAAGGTCGGTTCCAGCGAGATGGTAATCGCCCATCCCGGATGATACATGCTTACATAAGGCTGGTCAATCCAAGTACCAGCCAGATCCAGACGGGTAGGAATCCCCGCCTCCTGTGCCGAATTCTCAGATACGTTCGACAACGCCTTCTTCAAGTCAGAAGAAGATCGTGCCTTCAAACCCGCATGAGGCGTGCGCTGGAGTTCGACATATTCGATGCCCCTTTCCTTACAGATCCTACGTTTCTCATCAGACCCACCTTCAGCGTTCACCACAAACACGTCCGGTTTCACCTTATCAAGAGTAGGCAGGAAGTCGATGACTCCGCTTCCCTCATTGATATACGCATCCTTCACTGCCTTGATATTCTTGACCATGAATAGCCTTTCCTCCTGCGGGAACATAGGCTTGCGATGCTTATACTCCAGATAAGTAGCATCCGATCCGATACCCACATATAGGTCACCATACTGTGATGCCTGCTGGAAAAACTCCACATGACCAGAATGTAGCAGGTCATAGCAACCGCTTACAAAAACTTTTTTCTTCATTATGATTATCATTGATAATCGAAGTGCAGATAGTCATCCTCATCTAGCTGATTACCTATCTGCATCTCGATAAACATAAACAGAATTATTTCAATTAATTATTTGATTATTTTATTTTTTATATTTTAGCCTCCAGAAGAAGTGCCAAATGCGAAACAATGGTTCGCATAGCGCTTCAGCAGGAAAATACCTCACGAGTCTAATATCCCGATACACCCTTTGGAGATTATGTCCAAGTTGTGACCTACCAAACCGATTCCGGGCATCATGCCTTCCGAAATTCCCGGCTTCCAGCACCTCATTCAGCACAAACCTACCATACTTCTCATTCGGAGGAACAATAAGGCGAGAGGCAGGCATGCCGAACACCTCCTGCATGATATACATGATACCCCCGGCAAACTTCCACAACCCCAACTCCTTCAATTCCTTCTGCACCACATCTAAAGCAGTAGAGGCAGAAGAAGTAACAGCAGTAGTAGAACCAGCTGAATTATCTCCTTCTATAGTAAGGCGGTCCCATCCCGCACAATCTGGCGAGACCTTTGATGGTCCGCCAACCTTAGAGCGTAGCGGTTCCGAGCGACGAGGAGGAGCGGTTACATCCCCTGTCCCCTGAGGGGAAAGGGGCTTGGGGAAAGCGGTGGAGCCTCCCTTAAGGGTAAGGGAGGACGGGTGGGTTTTCGAAAAATTTTGATAGACTTTATAAAAGTCGCAAAGAACATAGTAATAATCCACCAGTTGCCTTAACCCAATCCCCTCATTCATCAGATGAGCATAGATATGAGTCAACTGGAAGATGAGATTGAATTCCACCGTCGGAATTGCAATCTCCCCTTGCTCTCCCAACATCACCCGATGTGAGAACTGCTCCTCCTTCACCCTCTCATAATATTTCTGAAGCTTTCTGTTATGCCAGAAGCACAACAGGAAGCTAGGCCGATAATGCACTTCCACCTCCACACCCTTATACGATGGGAACTCGATGTGGTGATAGCACGCCTTTTCATGAGGCGAGATAGAGCGGACAAAGGAGATAACCCGCTTGTCGCCCCCTTCTACCCAGATATCAATATCACCAGGAGTCCGGGAATAAGGATTCGGATACATCAATGCATTTCCCTGCCCTTTCAGGATACAGGTTCTGAATCCCTTTTTCCGGAACCACTCAGAAACCTGGATGGCAGCATCGTTCAACCGAACATTCGCTTTCTCCAACATTTGGCTTTCCGCCATCCATTGGAGCAGTAACTCCTTCTCCATCCCTACATATTCAGCAGGTAGCTTCTTGATACCATCAAAGAGAACACCCACCAGACATTGCTTCTTGGCAATAGCATACAGTTCCTTCCAATCCACCTCCTTCAAAGAACCAGGTATCTCTTTGGCAGAACCAATGCAGAATCGCAAGAAATCAAAGAATATCTGATGTTGCTTTGATACTATCATCATTTCTTCAAACCTTGATACACTTCTCCTACTTCATCAGCAATCTGGTCCCAATCATACTTGCTCATGTCGTAATTCACATGCTGCAATGGGGCCTCGATAATCTTTCCGAGCTTTTCAGAAAGTTCATCCACGTTGCCACAATGGAAGTAATCATCCTTTGGTAAGCCAACCTCCAGATTTGCTGGAATATCGCTCACAACTACCTTTACACCATAGCTCATCGCCTCCAACAGGGCAATCGGCAAACCTTCGTGCGAAGAAGGAAGACAATAGCAGCAGCAATTCGTCAACAGCGAATGAAGCTTTCTGCCTTTGATAAAGCCAGTAAGCACCACACCATTCTCCCTTGCCATCTGCTTCAATCCCAACGAATACTCATCCTCGAAATCCGTATCACCAGCCAGCACCAGCTTGTAGCCCTGTTCTATTAACTTTTCATTCTTAACTATCAACTGTCTATACGCTTCCACCAGATGATGCAGGTTCTTCTCAGGCACAAATCTGCACATACCCAGGATATATTTTCCCTTCTCTATCCCCAGTTCCTTGAAATATTCAGGATAGTCACAGATTTCAGGCTCAGAAACACCATTATATATAAGGTGTACATTCTTCGTCCTTCCATATTTGCGGGCAATGAGATTCTTGATGACGTTCGAGATCACGATGACATCATCGGCAAACATGCAGCCCATCCGCTCACCCATCTTCAGGATAGTCTTGGCAGCAAATCCCCACTTGTCCCTGTCATAGTCAGGACCATGATGCGTAAACACCACCTTCATACCCAACAGTTTGGCGTATGGAACCAGCAGCGCAGGACCGATGGCATGGATATGCAATACATCAGCGCCCAACTTCTTCGCCTCATTGATGGCACGGAAAGTATGGATGATGGCCTCGAAACTCTTTTTCTTAGGAGAAGGAATCGTCACCAGTTTCACACCTTTCCATTCATGCAAGTCATCCTTCACATAGTTCGAGCGACGAATCAGCGTTACATCATAACCACGCTCCACCATTCTAGGGAACAATTCCTCACAATGCGTCTCCACGCCACCCATGATATTCGGGATACCCCGAGTACCTGTTACAACTATTTTCATAAAAACTAGAGATTTTCAAAATAAAAATATTACCTTTACAGGCATGAATAAGATTTCAAACTATATCAAAGAAGCCATACAGTACTTCGGTATCATCTTGGTGTCGATGCTCTCCGCACTGTGGCTTCTTATCAATCACAAGAGAATCAAGTGATTACTTTTTCAAGAAGCTTTCATAGAAAGCGCTTAATCTTGGATAATAATTATCCAAACTTAATTTATCATGAGCAAATTTGATTGCCCCTGCACTATAATTCATATAATTTTCAGCTGATAAAGAATTTGCCTTTACAACAACTTCTCTCAACTCTTTGCTATTTCCACTTTCAAACTGATAACCCGTTTCACCTTCCACGACGATTTCCGGAATACCACCTATTTTGGCGCCAATAACAGGAGTACCAGCAGAATAAGCCTCAATTATCGTCATCGGATTGTTCTCATACCATTCAGATGGTACAATCACAAAGTAAGCATTAGCAACGAAGTCTTTTAATTCCTTACCTCGCTTGTATCCCAGGAACTCCACATTCTTCATCCCATAAGTACGAACAAGCTCTTTGAGTCCGTCTTCTTTCGGCCCTGTGCCAACCACCTTCAGTTTACACTCTGGTAAATCCTTGAAAGCTTCTAGCAACGTTCTAACACCTTTTTCATACGACAATCTTCCAAAATACAGGAAGTATTTCTCTTTAGTCATTGTCTTAGGTGTTTCTGCTATAGAAGTAGAGAAATTATAGAGCGTAATGTTCGGTATATTCTTCACTGTCGGCATATACTTCTCCTGTATATCCCTCGCAAAGTTGCTCACATACAGGAAACCGTCAATATACTTGGCTGGATTGAAGAAGGCATTGCGGAAATACTGCTCTGCGGCCATCACTGCACTCATCACCTTGCTGCCTTTACAACAAGTGTGGGTAAAGCATTTATAGAAGTACTTACCCTTACAATCCTCACAAATACGACCACTACCATCCCTGAAAGTATAGGCAGGACACACGATACGATAGTCATGCACGGTGAATAAGATTGGAATATGATATTTCCTCAGAACCGGAAAGATAGAAGGAGTAATCTGCCCCCACATCAGATGAATATGGGCAATATCAGGACGTTCGTCCTTAATCAACTGTTCCATCTTCTTTGCAGCTTCAAAGTGATAGAAATAGTTAACCATATTCTTCACCTGTTTCAAAGGTCCCTTTCGGGTTTCCTTCGACTCAGGGAAATACTTGCTATAAGGCGAAGGATTATTCTCTTCCCACTTCAAGGTAAAGTAAACCACTTGGTGGCCATGCTCCTCTAACAGTTTACCAGTATTGAAGCAAACCGTTTCCGCACCACCTTTATTATAATTATATACGTCGATTAATAGTACTTTCATATATTTACACCTCCTTAAATTTATTATGGCATGCAACTCGCATCAAATGCTCTCTATCTTTAAACCTAAGCATGGCTGCCGAATCAACCCCTTCTTTCACTAGCGATGCCAGATAGCATAAATCTTTAGGAACTTCATCTTCCAAATGTCCATACGCCATGTAATTTATATGAATCAATTGAGATATAACTCCAAATATATAACTCAAAGAAGGTATCACTTGAAGTACAAATTTCCTAGCAGAATCCAAAAACTTTTCTTCTCGTTTTAACGAAATCATATTCTCAAGTTCCAAGATACTTTTGCCTGAAATATAAGCCCTTAGCAAATCGCCAATTTTAGATATACCATCAGCATCTATTTCTTGATCAGCACCACATATTTTACATATTATTTCATAAACGTTTTCATTTGAAATCAATGTTTTAAAATAATGCGGAGTATCTGCAATGCTTTTAAAGAAATCTGAAACAAGTTGTTTAGCTTCTATTCCATTGAGGTCATCATCACTATATGTATTCACAAAATAATTTAAGAACTCCAACATGTCTACTGAGATACCTGTCTTTATAGAAAGTTTCCAAAGGGTATTGTCCTCCTTTTCTGGCTTTTTTTCCAATACATCGACAAAATAATTGACTCTATCGAAGAATTCATTTTGTTTATGTGCTGTATTGGCATTATAGGCAGCAAAGGATTTTCGGAACAAACTTTTTACCTGATTCTTATCTCCTTTTAATCTATGAATAAATATTTCCTCTTCCGCTCCAACCCGGATACCTTTTGTTTCAACATCCATTAATAATCTATCTAATGGGTCCTCTATTTCCAAGCATTGATCTCCTTGCGAAAAAATTGTATTCTTTATATTAAACCACCTTTCATCTAAAATATAATTATCAATAGTTACGATTTTCCCAGGAATCAGTATCGCCGTTCCACAAGAACGGCTTCCTGCTCTACCTGCCCGACCAACAGCATTCATTATTTCATGAGCTTGCAGTTTCTCTACCTCTTGCTTCTTTGCATCAAATCTATCATCACCAGCAATCAATACTACATCAGCAGGAAGGTTAATTCCTTGAGCCAAAGTTGGAGTAGCCACAAGAATATTTATCGGAGCTTTAGCATAGCAAGCCTCCATAATTTCTCTCTCCTCAGGCAACATTAAGCCATGATGAACAGCACAAGCAGTTTCCAACTTTATATAAGAAAAGCATAGATTGCCAAGTTCTTCCTTAAGCTGTCTAATTTTTGAAGAGTTACAATAATCTGAAATTTTCACCCCTGCGACCTCATCATCAACTGTATTTTGAATTGATGTTGTATTCTTTCGGCTAGCTACAAAAACTAACACTTTAAGATTTGCCTTAGCAAAGGCCATCGCTAAATTTGCTGCGACCTCATTTCTATTAGTTGTAAGATTCATCCATGTATTCACAGATAATCTTACAGAATGGTTCAACAATCTTACAAGAGTATAATCTTGTGTATTTAGTGTTTCCCATTTTGTTTTCAAGGAAAATAGGCAATATGGTGTTACCAACAAATTCTCCTTAAATTTCTTTCCACCTTTACCCTTTGTACATTTTTTTACCATATCCTGCAAAGCATCAATCTCAGTTTTCTGATAGAGCAAACAGCCTTGCAATTGCCTTGTAGGCTTCCATTTATCATCCAAACATAGACATAACCTACCAGTTACATTCTGAATCCATTCAGAGATTTCCTTGCCGTTTTTCACCATTGCCGACAACAGGACAAAATCTGTCTTATTTTGTTTAGCAAGAGTCAATAGTAACGATAGCATACCTGTCAGCCCCCGCGTATTAGGTATTTGCTCACCTATAAGATGAAACTCATCAAATACTAAGAGGCCCAACTTACTTATAAATTCTGAATCATTTGTAGCAAGTGTGAGAAAACGTTCTGGAGTTGAAACTAAAATTTGCCCTTTCGTTTCATCATTAAAATATTCCGAGAATTCTCCCCCTAGCTCCAAATAGTGCTCGTTTTTAAAATCTCTGAACAACTTCGAAAATTTAAACTTCACTTGCCTCTCCAAGGCATGTGTAGGCACAAGATATACTATACTCTCACCTCTGAATAATGACAAGGCGATTTTCATGTCAACAATCGTAGACTTACCGGCACCTGTCGGATAAGTTAAGACAGAAGACACCCCTTTCTTCAAAAATCCACATTTAATCGCTTCTCGATGGTTTTTCCATAAGAATACACGTCCTCTTTGAACTAGGCTAAATAAAAAATCATACCATTCCTTGCTATTTGCTTGATTTGGACATTCTATTTTGAATACAGATATTTCATTCAAAGATATCAAAGCTAGTTTCAGAATCTTTGCCACTTTTAAAATTCCGAAATAAGTATCAGACTGCCCTATCCCATCTATTTCAAAGTCTGAAAGAGATATAACTTCATCTATTTTAGAATAGTCAATTGCTTTCCTGTCTAAAATATTTTGGCATGCAGTTTTAATTCCTATTGACAACTCATGCAATAAAAGTTTTAACGCATAGCCTGAGTAATTATTGCCGTTGAATTTAATAGCAGGCAATTCCAAAAGTAGGATTTTATCAAGCCTTCCTTGCGCTAAAAAAGATATAAGCTTAACAATATCATCTGCCTCCTCAAGACCATCAAGCAATTTAGCATTTTCTTTTGCATCCGTGATATCTTTAGCCACTAGGAATAAAAGTACCATCATTATTCCCGAGGATACATAGTCTTGATTGACTATACAACCTTGTTTATTTCGACTTAATAATAATTGTTTTAAGCTAAAAGCAGTTGCAGCAACAAAGGCCAACGTCTCTTTCTGTGCATAAAATTTCTTTTGAAATATAAGAACCTCTAAGCCAACAACTAGCCTGTCCAATAGAGTAAGATATTTTTTCATATCTTGCTCTAGTAGTGGAAGAGCATTTCGTTCTAATTGAGACTTTGCACTAATGATATTTGCATATATCTTAGTCAGTTCCAAAGGCAATCGAGCAGTGTCAATGCCATTAAGACTTGGTATGCTTTTAATCAATTCTTCTGTAATAGGATCAAACATAGTCTTACATTAAATTAATTTTATCTACAACTTTTGCAGCAAACCTATCCATCCAATCTCGCAAGTTTGCAAGATAAATAGAAGAACCACTTCTTCTATTTATTTCACCCTTAACTATAGTCTCATAGCCATTAAACAATTCTTTTCTTCCCTCATTGCTATTATGTTCTGCCTCTCGCGTTATTCCAATCCGATATTGACGTATATCTTTGTTTGTAATCTCATTATGAGCATTTTCATAATCGTCACCAAACATATCCAAGATTGTTCCAACATCATTAAGCAGAGTGGTATTCTTACCCCCTTCTTCATAGTCTTTGAACTCAGGAAATACTTTGTTTTGTATGGTTGACTTAGGATATTCTGTACATTTATCTTCTGTAAGAATAATCTTTTCAATATGCCCATTATTTACGATTACAGCCAATCCATCGACGCCATGCATCGCCGGTTGATTGTGGGGATGTTGTTGCTTAATTTTTTTATCTTTATTTTTCAAATTGACCACCAACCAAGAAATCATTTGAAATAACCATCCATCACGTTTGTATCTTTTTACATCAGATGGTTTCTCACCTAATGTCAAAAATGAAACAATTTTAGCTTTATGCTCTTTTTCCAAAGTGGGTAAATCAACATTTCCCAGATTCATTATAATCTTGTTTACATGTCGAGAATACCCCATAACAAGATAAGCTACATATTGAGCCAACGTATCTTCATCAAGAATTTCAAAGCCTTCATCTATACATGAATCGGAACAATCAGTATCTATGAATTTAAAAATTTCAGCCATAGACTAAAGTTTAGGACTCTAATTTATTATGTTTATTTATCTGTTTAGCAGGAATTCCGGAAACGATAGCATTATCTGGCACATCTTTGATAACAACAGAATTAGATGCAACAATAACATTATTACCAAGTACGACCTTACCAATAACCTTGCAGCCAATTGTAAGTCCTACGTTATTTCCTATGATCGCGCGATTATCTTGCGAGCCTTTATTACCAACAACAACACCAGAAGAGACTGAACAAAAGTCTCCCATACTAATACAATTTAATTGGATACCTCCATTAAAATGTGGTATATACAGTCCTTTCCCAACGGTATTTGGATGTATATATATACCATACTTATTGGATAAACGCTTCCATTTTATAGTATAGTAAATTCTCATTAAATAGCCCCCACCGAAATGAGTTCTAACATTTATATAATATTCCAACTTACGCAATACCAATAAGTATTTACGGACATAGAAACTTTCTCGAACCACTCCAAACAGAGATAAAAAAGGCTCTATTAGCAGATATTTTCTCGAACAATTTACCATATTACGGCTTTTATCTGCAGCAATATATTCTTTTAAAATAACTTTTGATGTAATCATACAATATATCTATTAATATGGATATTTATAATATTTTATACCACCAAGATGGAGAAACTCCGCTTTTATTTTTTTCCACATCACTTTGATATATAGAGTTCTTTTAATACTCTTTGGATCTAACCTCTTAACATCCTCAGCTTTCAAATCATGCATACAAGTATTGAAAGAATCCCCATATATAAAAAAATTACTTGATGCTATGTTTTTTATATTTACCGTCATCAATCTCTTTTGAAAATGAACATACATGATTTCTTTTCTATTTAACTTACTTGATCCATATTTAACCCATAACAAAAATAGGCTTCCATTACTGTATTCAAATATATTATGAGCCATATACTCAAACAGATCTTTTTCATAATAAGGCACACGATAATCGTCATGCATAATACTTACATCAAAAAAGCAAAAATTATCATAAGTCATAATATCATTTTCGATACAATATTTACCAAAGCCTTTTTGTTCATCAAAACAAAATGCCTTGGGTGAAGAAAATACATCACGATATGTCACCATTGTAGAACTGTCATACAGATAAGCCTTACGCATTTTTTCTGTATTACGGATAATGCAGCAATGCCCCCTAGACCCAATTTTTTCATACTTATCTAACAAATTGTCAGTGAGGAATTTTCTCATATTACCCCAAATTAAATCTGTATCACAATATCCCCAAAAATCATATTTCTTAATGTAATCATAAAAAACATCACCAAAAGCTGGTCTGAAATCACACAATTTATAAGGTTTTTTTAATGCCAACTTAAATTCAAAATGGCTTTGAAATTTTGCACATAATTCTTTAAAAGATATATGTATTACTTTTACGTTTCTAGGGTAACTATATTTTTTTTCATTATCGGTTAAAATAAGCCAATTTATTGTAGGATTTGCCTTACAACTTTCCAACCACAGATTAAAATAATTACTGAAATCTCCGAAATAAGGAATTATAAATATTATACTTTTCATAATCTAATTTTTTTTGAGCTATGAAATACTAGAGCAAATATATTGCACCAAAAGAATTTTTTCAAATAAATACCTTTGGAAACTAAATATAAAATAGCAGAACAAATACCTTTAAATGAGTGACAATTATGTAAAGCTCTATTTGTTACAAAATTATCAATCCAAAGGTGAAGTCTTTTTTGGTCACTTTCAACAAGAAAATGAACCCTCGACATATGATTTACAAATGCTATAAGTTCATTATATACCAATATGTTTTGTTTGTAACTAGTAATTTTACTACAACCTAAAATATATAAAGCCGTACTCTCTTGCATTATATAACCTTCTTCTTTTATATCATCTAACATTGCCTTCACACACTCAGCAATATTATACTGACCTGTTGCAGTAATACTATTAGGAGAACGTCTATGATAAAGGACATAATTATTCAACACTTTCACATAATGACCATCTTTAAGTAGACGTTTCCATAAGTCAAAATCTTCTCTGTGAAGAGCCTCGGGAACATCTCTATACTTATATTTTTTTAGAACATCTGACTTAATTACTATCCCCGGATGTAATATTTGGGTTGTAAACAATTGGCTGTACCGTAAGCACTCATTATTGAGCTGAACGAAAAAAAAACGTTTCCAATATCTTGTTCCTTGAACATCCATTTCATAATCAAGTTGATTCACCAAAGATGCATATGGAGCATCCTCAAAACCACTCATTGCTATTTCCAACCAAGTTGGAGTAACAATATCATCAGCATCCATTCTTGCAATAAACTCACCTTTCGCAATCTCAATACCCTTATTTAAAGTATTGATGAGTCGTAAATTTGTTTGATTTTTTATATATTTAATTCTTTGGTCATGATATGATAAAATGATTTTTTCGGAATGGTCCGTACTACCATCATTTATTATTATAAGCTCAAAGTCTTTATATGTTTGCTTTAAAACACTATCTATGGCATCAACAATATATTGTTCTGCATTATAGACAGGAAGTAATATAGATATCAACTTTTTCTTCATATTTCTCTATACATTAATTTTCAACCAGTTTTCTAAAATTATATCTGGATTTTGATAATTTGTCCACTTGGGTGGACATAAAACCAAAATGCTATTTTTATTCAACACCGCTGCCCAATAACTAAAAGTGCTATTAGCCAAGATCATATATTTACAATGGCTCATCAAAAACATATCGAAAAAGCTATTAGCCCCTCGATTACAATCAACAAAATAGGCATTTTCAGAACTCAATATTTTTTTTGAATAATCCAAATCATCTGAAAAGACAAAAAAGACAGGGTCAACGACCTGTTTTTTGATGAGATTAAGAGCATGTATATAATACTCTTCTGTGCAAATATTACCATATAAGTCCAAGGCTTTAAGATAGTCTCCTCTTCTTATATGAATACAAACGGAATTGGAGTTTTTTATCAATTCAAGAAATTCTTGGTTCTTGTTGGATATTGGGAAATCATTAAAATCGATTTTCCCTTGGAGCTCTGCAACATACTTTTTGTCTTGCCACCATCCTTCGTGAAACAAAACATCCTCTTTACCATTTAGATTTTCCCGGATGAAAGGAATAGGAAAGCGTAATTTTCTAAGAACCCGACTTCCGTAGTAAAGTAAATAGCCCAAAATCATCACCCAAAACGGAGATTTCATTTGCACTTTAAACCATTTATTTATCTCTAAGCCATTATGGTCATAATTACTCTTAGGATAAAATGTATAAACATTTTCATCCTTGTATTTTTTTTTCAAAAAATCATAATAGGCATAACAAAATAATTGATTGCCTAAACCACCAATAAATTCGACTACTTTCATTTTTTTCCAAACAATAATATAGAACAATATGGAATTGATTTAAAAATATTTGCTATAACAATTGATATATAAGAAAGAATATATCCTACAATAAACAACAATATCATCAAAAATAAAGAATTAATATTTATATGCACAGCGACAGATAAAATTCTGATAAAAAGCATATGTATTATGTATATCTCCAAACTGTTTGTACCACAATAAGAGATTCGATTCATCTTAGGTTTTGAATAACTTAATATACACAATAAAGCAGGAGAAACAAGCAAAGATATTATAGTGCTCAAAGCAATATTTGATTCAGAACCATTAAAATGCCATAATGGAGCTAATAATACAAATATGATTACCATAATTCCTACACCATATTTTGGTATTCGCTGTACCATATTATATTTATAAAATAAGCATCCCATAAAAAACATAATTAAATATCTTGATGAGAAATAACGGGAAGGACACAAGAAATGACTCAATAACCATATACATATAAGAATAATGGCAAAAAACAACTCATCTGAGTATTTTACAAAGAATCTGTACTTTATTACCCGTTTTATAAAATTAGATAACAAACACGCAACTACATAATAAACATGCATGCAAAATAGAACTATCAAAAACCAATAGCCATATTCCGGGAACATCAAATTTCTACCCCATTCAGAAAGCAACTCTTTAAAATTTGAATTTCCAGAGATAACAATAGGAAAAACAAATAATCCCCAAGAAAAAAATGGTAGAGCCAACCCTATAAAGCGTTTTTTAAAGAGAGGAATTAGAGTCACTGATTCTATTTTAAAACGACTTTTATATGCTAAGAATCCACTTATAAAGAAAAACAAGGGCATATTGAAACTATAAATATAGTCAAATATCACCTTACATGACTCTCCTGTAAAATTCCATTGCACAAGATGCCCCACAACAACTAAAATTATAGCTATTCCTTTGGCTTGATCTATATAATTCAATCTTTCACCAACCATATCAAATACTCTTTATTATTTCAAAAAAACGTTTAGAAATTCTTTGTGGAGAATGATATTTTCGAACATTCTCCCTACCTTTTTGGGCAATAAGTTCATATTTTTTCCTATTATAAAACATACTTGTGAATATACCATACAATTCTTCTGCATTATGATATAGAATACATGAATCAAAATTCCTCACACAAATATTTTCCAAAGCCATAGGAGTACCAACACATAAAAGCCCATTAGCAATAGCATCAAGAACTTTTCCTTTTGTACCGGTCCCAACTGTTATCGGAGTTAACTGGACATCATATTTTATAATTTCATCCAAATAATTATCGACTCTTCCTAGATTATGACATTCATAATTATTGAAAGAGAGAATTTTAACTATATCATTCCAATTTTTCCCCAGAAAAGAAATATCTATCAAATTGGATAATTCTTTGTGAGTTAAAAAAACATTAACTAAGTCTTTTATACCTGATTTCATGTATATATCATAAGCCCCTGCTATTAAAACTTTAATCTTTATACCATCAAATCTTATTTTCTTCTCTGCCAAAGAATAATGAGGATGAAGCAAAAAAAAAGCTTGGGTAGAATTTGTTACTTTACGAAACATTCTTAGATCATTCATTCCTACAAAATGAATATAATTATTTGGTGAAAGATATTTTTTTTCACTATTAACAGTTTGGCTAAAAGTAATCAAACGATATACTTTCCTTAAAAAGGAACTTTCAAGAACATTATCAATATCATTTCTGACTTCGGCCAAAACATTGCTATCTGGTGATGTTGTAATCATCTTAGTATCTGTATATAATCTTGCCCAACAATAATAAAAATTAGGATAAGTCCATAAAACATCAGGTTTAAAATCTTTATAAATCTTTTCAAAGGTTTTACCTGGCCTTTGATAATGGTTAGGATTCCTTTTTAATAATAAACGAACAAGTTTATTATTTAATAGTTTACGTAAAAAGCCATTTGAATCTATACATATAATTTCACAATTAAGCTCTTTCTTTACAATATCTATATCAGAAGGCTTCATTAAGTTAAGATTATATGATATTATTTTAATATTTACCCAAGTAGGGCGATACTTAATCAAATAATACTCTAAGGCTGAAATTCCTTTGTAATTCTCCTTATAAGGCGTAAAACCTGTTACCAATAATACTTTCATAAATTTTAACTTTAAAATAGTATCCACCCATCTCTTTGTGGAGAATGTTCAAATACAGAATAATATGGAACAAAAAGTTCCGAATATGAATCCTTAAAAATTGCATTAACCTTAAATAGCATAAATACAACAAATACCAATTCTACCCCATAAGTATATTTTTTATAATTCTTCAAGAAGTATATAAATGTAGATGAAACCAATATTATATAACCTATACCTGCAAAATATGAAAATCTCGCGAATTCATTAAGACCTGGATATATACTAATCTGTCTACAGGTTGCAGTTATTACATAAAAATTTAGACATAAAGTATATAATTTATAATTAAAATTATCATCTCTATGTTTTTCCCTTAACCAAGAAAAAAGTAATATTTGTAAGACAACAAAGATTATGGTCATGGTATTATCCAATAGACCAGATTTTTCAACAGTAAGACCTGTATCTTGATACCGCTCTACTAATGAAGCGAATGCCAATTCTCGAATAATTGGTAACTGAATCACTTTATCCATCAATGCAGGTACATAACCTACGATTATAGAAAAAGATAAAAATATACATATTAAAATACTAGATTTTATATACTTCCCTACAAAATAAAATGGAACTAATATTAAACAAGAGGTATGAATAGTACAACAAGTGCAAACAACAATAAGGTACTGTTTCCAGTTATGTGAAAGGATAGAAGATACTCCAAAACCTATAAAAACAGAACATGCTAAAGCCTGGCGAACTGGGAATATATTAGACATCATTAATGACAATGCATATGCCAAAGGTTGATATTTTTCTGGAATATATAATTTTACAATTTTCATATACATCAAATTAATAAAGCCGCATGTTATTAATAGGAAAAAAGTATATTCCTTAAATAATGTTTTAATCAAAATGTTGATAAAAACATATCCAAATTCCATATTTCGTGTGCCATCCCCTCGATCAAAAGAGAATATATGATTCCAATCACATGTTTGAAATACACGTAAATATTGTTGCCAATCGGCACCAGTATTCCACCTCAAACCTTGAAACAATGTAAAAGCAATAAACATAGCCCAAATACTTTTCCGAGCAGAAGCTTTATTGCTACTCAAACCCACAAATGTAAGAATTATCAAAGTAATTCCTAAAATCCAATATACCATTTTAATTTGTATTGTTTTATTTACTATTATATTCATCCATGGCCTTACGTAATGCCTCTATGAAACCACGTCCAAAAGTCAGGTCTGGTTCCATAAAGTTACCCTCTCCCCATTCATTCCAAGACTTTAAGAACACAAGACGCTCTTCCTCTGGCTTATCTTTTAAGCAATCAAATGCTTGCTTTACATGTTCATAAAACAATGAAGGCGATGTGTTCACAAATAATGAACCATTCCATCCACTTCGAGGAGTATGATCCCATTGAGGTACTATTGTAGGTATTACTTGGCGTTCTCGTTCCTTGTCTGTTATAAGATATGGCATAAATTTTTTATAATCAGTCATAAAAGGAGGCCTATGCAACATTTTTCCGCGAAATTGTCTCAAGTGATAAGAAATTTTATTGCCAAGATCTCCATATTTCAATAAAATTTTATTTGTTGTCATACCAGCAAGACGCTGATAACTCACTGCATCATATCCTTGGCTCAAAAAATTTGTTTTCACATTTAATGCTCCAGAGATATTTGCCACTATATACAAATCAGGAAAGCCTTCTTCTTTAGACCATTTTCTAAAATTATCGAGATATTCTTTTGGCAATGAAGTTGGATCAAATATATAGAACAAAGGACATCCGTTAACTTTTGTATATCGTTTATCCTTAAAAGCTTTCAATAAAAAAGCAAAATGCATTTTTTCATCTTCAATACCGGGATATGTCTGCTCTATAAGTAATTTATTGGTTGTTGTCCCATCGGCATTCCAGTTTTTTGCAAACCAGGAATGGTTAGCCCATCCTAGGCAAAAAGGAAAATCTGGCTTACCTGAGTTTAATACCTCATCAAAAATATCGGCAATGAGTCTTTTTCCATTACCAAACCAATAATGCCAATAGCAAAATGATTCTACTCCAGCATCACGTGCCATTTGAGCTTGCTGCTCTCTAACTATTGGTAAACGTAAATCATAATAGCCCAGTTCTGTAGGAATACGGGGCTGATTATGTCCCTTAAATAAAGGCTTAGCTTTACCGACATTTGTCCACTCAGTAAATCCCTTTCCCCACCATTCATCATTTTCTTTGAAAGGATGAAATTGGGGCAAGTAAAATGCTATAATACGTACATTACTATTCATTTTGATATAACTTGATTAAATATGTTTAACAATTTCTCTTACCTGATATGCTTGTTTTCTATAAGTAGGCATTTTTTCTTGCAAATGAGACTTTATTGCACTATAATTTTCTTCCAAATAAAGGAAGCTATTCAAAAGTTGACCAGGTTTTATTTCATGAACAGTATCTACTACTAATTCATCTGGAAGATTTAAATCTTTGGCAATACCTTTCGATTTAATAGAATAGCCTAAAGCAATTGCAGGTACACATGTTGAATAAGCAGAAATTACTGCATGGGTTCTCGCGCCTATAAAACTATGACATTTAGATATCACGTATCTTATCTGCAAATAGTTCCTATGTTCACTATCCAATACAGAAATTCGGCTTGAATAGTTTTTGAATTCAGAAATGATTGCATTGCATATTAAACGATCATCTTGATCTTTCCACATAACATGTGGTACTAGTAAAACATGCATAACAGTATTATCAAATATATATCTTAATAATTTACGCACCTCGTCTCCAAAAGGCGTATTTATGCCATTGTTACCAATTATAAAATTAGATAAATTCAAGCCAACAATTTCTGCTGACCTAAAACATTCTGGTAATTTACAAATCTCAGATTCTAAGACAAAAGCAGGATCCGGAAAACAAATTACATTCTCTAATCCTATACTTTTAAAAAAGTTATAAGATAAAGATTCTCGAGCATATATTAAAGAGAAGTTCTTTAAGGCTATTTCCTTTTTGGGGGTTAGATTCTCCTTACCCATAGAACAGCCCCACAGAACAGTTTTAATTCCTCTTTCTTTGGCAATATTCACCGAAGATATAGATGGAGAAAAATCATCATAACACATCATATCACCTCCTGTTGATATCATAATACTATCTGATGAAACATTTCTAAGAAAGAGCCTCATCTGATCTACTTCTTTATATTTAAAATGACGCCCGATATGTAGAATTTTTAAAACCTTTATTATCTTGTTATAAACTTTTTCTAGAAGAGTTAATGTATTATACGGAATAAGCGTTATGAAGTTAGCTGTTCCTAATTGGGTATCCAAAGGAATATTTCGACATAAACCAACAAGGTTCACTTTTGTTTCATTCAATATCAAAGCTGTGCCTTTAGCTATACCTTCACAACCTCTATTACCACCATCTAAGTGAATTGGAAAAAAGTATTTCATTTATGTATTATTTTTTTGATTACTTTAAAAAAGTATTTTAAACCACTTTTTGCGTAATATGCTTCTTTATAATTAATCCAATTGAGAATGGTATTATCCCCAACTGCATAGTTGATAAATCTTTGCTTTACACAAGGTATTTTAGTTTTCTTTATGTATTTATTTATTATTCTATCTGTTTTTCCTTCATAAACATAATCGAAACCTTGAAAATAATTATTATCTACATACGCTTGCAACGTCATTCGCAAACCAGTTTTCAAATCATACTTTGTAGAAAAACCTGGAAATACGTTCTTTAATTTTTCATTTGAACATACCAAATCCTTTGATCTTCCACCTAGTAGACCTTCTTTTTCATCTCCTATTAATTCAGATGCATAATAATCAACAGGTAAGTCTAAAGTCTTTACTTCAACTTTCAATATATCACCCAAGGCTGTCAAAACATCCTGCCAGTTATATACATAATCACCAACAACATTGAAATCTTCATTATAAGCTTTTATATTACCTATAAGCCCAACAGTTCCTTGTGCCAAATCCTCTACACGTGTTAAATTAAGTTTATTCACTCCATAATTCCATGTAGGAATTATCTTTCCAGCCTTAATTCTTTCAACCAAAGTCCAGTGATATCCTATAGCAGGGAACATGCCATATGGAATTCTTGTAGGACCATAATTAACACCAGGTCTTATAATTGTATAATTAACATTGTGCTCTGCACAATATTTCTTTAAGAACTCTTCGGCTTTACATTTATTTACGCTATAATTCCATAAAGGCTGGCATTTCTCAGATTCTTCAGTTAATATACCTTTTACAGATGTGTTGTATGCTTGTGCACTAGATATAAAAACATATTGGTCTGAAATTTTTGAAAATAAAGATAGAGATAACTCAAGATGTTCTTTTGTCCAAACAATGAAATCAATTATTGCATCAAAATGACGATTTTTTAGCTTATCCTTAATTTCACTAGGATTATTACGAACATCACCTATTATTAGTTCTGCTCTAGGATTGATGAATTTTTTGTTATAGCCACGATTTATCATTGTTACATCAATACCTTTATTTATAGCTTCTGTAACAACTGCTGTACTTAATATACCAGTACCACCTATTATTAATAAATTCATATTATTAAATAGAAAAAAATATATTAGACTTTATTTTATTTGAAGGATTTCCTTGGTTAAATGTTGCTGGCTCTATATCAGATATGACATTCGCATTATCTGCTATGACAGCACCATTTCCGATAGTAACACCAGGTGTAATACTACATCCCGTACATAACCACACATGATTACCTATAGAAATAGGTGCACTAATTGGATAACCTTTATAACTCACTCTATGTCCATTAAAATCTTTAATACTCACATGCCTACCAGCTGTAACATCATCACCTATCGTAATACATTTCCCACATGAAATCTCTAAATTAACATTAGAATGGAAACTATCTATAAATAGCTTGCCATGTTTATGAATTTGCACGTCACATCCTTCTGCTAATTCACATTTCCTTTTAATTAAAAGTTTTGATTCTTCTTTCATTACAAAAAAAGAACATGTTTTACTTGCTTTAACTTTAGGAATACCAATATAACTATTACACAAGATTTCTACATTGGCACTTTTATGAATCTGCCAATTTACTCTTGGATAAACAAACAAGAACCCATCTTTTCTATGGATATTTTTTTGAAAGAAGTTTATTTTAATAAACCTCACTGTTGCATATAAACTATAATTGAATAATCTAAATGCTTGAATTATATTTTTTAAATCAGCTATTTTCATTTTTAACATTTTACTTTACCTATATGCCCTTCGGTTGCATTATCTCTGTGATGTATAGTGGCTGGATTACCAATTACAATCGAATGAGATGGCACATCAAAATTCACAAAAGTATTGGGAGCAATAAGCACATCATCCCCTATGTTGATTCCACCGACAACCGTAGAGTTACATCGAATACAAACATCCTTACCAAAATGAGGTGCTCCAGCTCGTTTACCACGAATGTCACGCCCGATAGTTACACCATGAGTCAACATCAAATTACCTTCAAAAGTTGCACTACCATTTATAATAATCGTTCCTGGATGGCCTATGATTAGTCCTTTAGGAAGATTCATATTTTCATATAATTGAATACCGGTCTTATGGCTAAACTTAACAAGTTTATACATGTAATATCTAGCCCAAATTGTCCCCATAGTAACTTGAGCTTTCCTGTAATATTTCAAATATTTAATCTGAAACATTTTCATTTCATTATGACTCAACTTATCTTTTCCTCTAAACGAAGCATTAAATTTTAAATCGTAGTCATATAATTCATGAAATTTGGCAATATCTATCTTCCAAAAATTAATTTTGAAAATTTTTTCTAAAACCATTCCTATCAATACATTAATTAAAACTAAGCACCGAATCTAGACATTATTGCTATTAATATATTTTTAATTCTTTGCATTAGCGGTGCTTTACGAATAGAGCATAGATTTAAAAACGCTTCTTTGGAGTTTACATTAAGAGTTTCAAAGAATAGTTTTCTATCTCCAGTTTGAGGTTTATTTGCAATCAAATTACTATTTCCTGCAGAAATTTCATCAATACTTACTTGAATACTATCAATCTTATCGTTTAAAATATTCCATAGTTCAAGCCCTTTCTTGCTGTGAACAATAACGGAAGACAAACCTTTATTATCATTAATGTCTGGTGTACTGTGAGATACACCCCAAGCATCAGCTAATGTAAAATCACTAATTCTTTTAGCATTTTTAAAAGGACATTTGAAACAAGAAGGACGCATATTCCATGACAAGAACATACTTCTCAGATAGAGATTATGCATTCCCCGTTCTTTAAATATTCGTTTGTCTGTATCTACTCGGAAAGTAAATGTATCCCATCCTATGCTCTTTTCCTTAAAGTTTATGCTCTTTATTTTCTCGCCTTCAAAAAAAACTGCTAAATATTTCTGCCATACAACATAAGAAGGAATACCCATACAAATAAGATCTATAGTATAAAGATTATCATAATCCTTCCTTAAAAATGATTTCAAGCCTTCAACTTGACATGCCAAACCAGAGTATAGAACCTTTCTACCATCCTTTAGTTCCTTTCTAATATGCTTAAAAGTTTCATTATCGGCTTTACATTGAAGATACTTCGAACCTTGTAATGCGTAGAGTTCATCTTTAGATTCTATAAATCTATGGACAACATTGAAATCATCATCGTAGGCTGCACCTACTACCAAACCATTATTATCAAGAATCCATTCTGCTATTGGTGGAAATATGCTACCAGAAGAACTTACCAAACGCTGCTTATAATTCTTATTTCGAGCAGCAAATCCTATCTGTGCTTCATTATTTTTTTCACGAATATCTTTTCTATTCTCATATTGCAGAACAGGGCAAACAGATTGGCAAAGACCACAATCGACACATGCTTTTTGATTAATAATCGGATATTCAAATCCTTCTATATCAAGATGCATAGAAATCGCATTATGTGTACAGGCTGTATAACAAGAACCACATCCACAACAAGAACTTTTTTCTAACACTTTTTTCATATATAACTTATAATATTTTTTTTACTTTACCTATCACAAACTCTCTCTCATCATGACCGAGAGCAAATACATATATAGATATCAAACAGAGAATAACAGAGAATAGTGTTATTATTACAGTTTTTATAAAACAATCTTCTAATATATAATAAGGTATCCAGGTTGCAAAAATAGGTAAACAAGCAACAACTAAAGGACGAATAAAAACTTCCTTTACATATGGAATAATCTCAAATGGTATTTCTTTTTTTGCAATAAATAATCTCAAAACTTGAATTAGAGCATATACTATAATATATGATATATACGAATAATATGGAGACAGACCTATTTTAAAAAGAAAAAAAGTCAGAGGTATTGTAAACAATCCCAATGTTCCTATATACATATAATAAGTTTTAATTCTACCTGATGCCCATACTGCATTTGCCAACGAATTACCAGACATATCAATGATAGACCCAATAAGAGCTAAACGTAAGAAAATGGGAGCATAATCTGGATATTTTCCTAGCCATAATTTTAATATATTTTCTGTTTCAAAGAGAAAAGGAATCGTAAAAATCAACATTAGACAAACAGAATATTTACCTCCATTTCTAACGAGGATATTCATATAACTATAATTTCCTGCAGCATAAGACTTTACTATTTGAGGATTTATTGCAGTAGTAAAATTTGTAACAAACTGTTTTATTATACCTTCTACTTGATTTGTTATACCTCGAGCAGCATTTACAGTAACGCCAAAAAATATATTAATTATGACATTGACTCCTTGATTATTTAAAACAGCAGATGCAGAACCTAATAGATTCCAACCAGCAAACCCCATCATTTCCTTTAGCATCAGCTTATTAAACACCCTTTTAAATCTGCATTCTTCGAATTGTTTTTTACAATATAATCCACAAACAGTTTGTATTATGAAAGAAACAGCGACTAATAATATAGCATATACAATTAATTTATCATATGGAGTTGCTGTTAACAAATATACAATTAGCAGCTTTAAAATAACATCTAAGATGCCGATATAAGCAAATACATTCATCTTTTCATGGGCTATAATACAGGCATTAAAAGGAACACCTACGAGAGTAATAACAAATGAAAGAACTGCAAAATGAAAAACCCAATTAGCAGCTTCCATTCTTGCTTCAGGTATATTTAAATGTGAATTTAAAAACCAAACGCCAATAATTTCAGTAATAACAGCTACAGCTACTGAAAGTACCATTTGAATAATAATGCTGGTAGAAAAAACCATTTTAAGTTCATTTAAATCATTCTTACCAAGAGTAAAAGTTAAAAAACGACTAATTGCATTAGACAAAGAGCTTGTAAGAAGACTAAACATACTAACGAACCCTGCTACTACATTATATACTCCATAGTCCTGAACTCCTAATGTTTGCAATATTATTCGACTTGTATATAGTCCAACTCCTAATGTCAACAATAAGCGTCCATATAGTAGAAGCGTATTTTTCGCTATTCGTTTATTATTATCTGATGTTTGATTTGACATTGAATTCATATTTAACTATTTTTTACATATATTACGTTGAAATGTAGCGACGGCAGTGTCTTAGAGCACAGTAAAACCATGGGCAAAGCCCTTTGGGATAAAGAACTGGCGATGATTGCCTTTTGTCGGTTCTACTGCCACATGCTTATCATAGGTTGGTGAAGCTTTTCGGATATCTACTGCTACATCGAGGACTCTACCTTTTACGCAGCGTACCAGCTTGCCCTGGGTATAAGGTGGACGCTGGAAGTGCAGGCCTCGCATCACGCGCCATAGCTGCTCATTGACTCGTTGTCTTGGCAGAAGTGAACACTGTGATCCAGGATAGGAGAGTCCTTCTCTTCAAACTCTCGCTCGCTGAAGCTCTCGAAGAAGTAGCCACGAGCATCACGGAAGAGGCGTGGCTCTATAATGAGTACGCCTTCAATATCAGTTTTGATTATATTCATTGTTTTCTAATATTCTAAATTCTTTTTTAGTGTTTGATTTTTCTCTTCAAGTATTGAAAGGAGATACTTGCCATAGTCATTCTTCAACATAGGCTGTGCATTCTCTCTCAATTGTTCTGCGGTAATCCAACCTTGACGGTATGCAATACCTTCCAAGCAAGCTACCTTCAAACCCTGTCGCTTCTCCAGGACTTCAATAAAGGTTGATGCTTCAGAAAGGGAATCATGGGTTCCGGTATCGAGCCAGGCAAATCCTCTTGCCATGGTCTGAACCTTCAGCTGCCTATCCTTCAAGAACTCCTGGTTTACGGTGGTGATTTCCAACTCACCACGAGCCGATGGTTTGATATGCTTAGCTACATCTACCACCTTGTTAGGATAGAAGTATAAACCTACCACTGCATAGTTGCTCTTTGGATGCTGAGGCTTCTCTTCAATGCTCAGGCAATTGCCTTGCTCATCAAACTCTGCCACGCCATAACGCTCTGGATCACTAACACGATAACCGAAGACGGTTGCCTTGTCGTTCTGCTCTGCATCTACTACTGCCTGATGAAGCATCTTGTTTAAACCTGCACCATAGAAGATATTATCACCCAATACAAGGCAAGCAGAATCATTACCAATGAATTTCTCGCCGATAATGAAGGCTTGGCCAAGCCATCTGGCGATGGCTGCTCTGCATACTCAAACTTCACACCTAACTGGCTTCCATCGCCTAAAAGGCGTTTGAAACCTGGTAAGTCGAATGGTGTTGAAATAATGAGTATCTCACGGATACCTGCCAACATCAATACTGATATTGGGTAATATATCATCGGCTTGTCGAAGATTGGTATCAGCTGCTTGCTGATACCTTTCGTGATGGGGTACAAGCGTGTACCGCTACCACCTGCTAATACTATTCCTTTCATAAATGTTATCTCCTCATTAACTTTGCTGCAAATTCCAAGAAATCTGCAACATTTTTGAAATCATCAAACTGCTGGCAATACATGCAAGCGTTTGAGTTGACACTTATTTTTTCTTTTCTATTGATTTTAAAAACTTATTTCTATCATTCTCCCAAATTGTATCATCCTCAACCTCTGGCAAATGAAAGAACTCTATCAAATGTTCCTTCAGCTGATTCAACTTACCGTTTACTCGCTTTGAATCATTCAGTACCACTACCATCTTTCTAGGATCAATTCTGTAAACTGACATATTTTCTAAATAACACCATAAAAATCTCATCTATCAGCACGATCAAAGCAAATCTAAAGAAATAACTCTGATAGGAGAAATCCGTTGAGGCAAGAACCCTAAAATCAGGCTTGTTTACTTGATAGGATAGCGTATTATGCGCACAACGGTTTCGATGTCTATAGACCAACTCTTCATACCTTTTACTCAATGGTGATTGAAATAAGCTGTAGGACTTAACTGGACCTAAAGGATAATTTAGTTGTCTAATATTTAAGACAGTTCTAAACTTTGACTTGAAAAAGAGATATTCCCTATTCTGCCAGACACATAAGTTTGAAGTTGAATACAATTGCTCTATATCATCCTGTATCTTATTCAAGAATGCTGCATCTATCAAAGTAGAGGGTTCAAAAGAAGGCTGTATCTTTTGTATTATCTCTATCAAATCATTGAATATCCCATTTTTACTGCTATAGGTCGAACATTCACCATACTTTTTCCTGTTGAGGAAATCGTACCTATAATCATAGTCATGCGTAGCCAGTTCCCAACATATACATTTCATCTTTTGTTCTTGAGCACCTGTCATTTTCAAAAACAAAGATTGCATCAAATATTCACCCATGGGATAGGAATCGATACCATCTCCGATGGCCCTACTCGCTGCAATTCCATCCTTTAAGATCTTGATTAAAGGTGAAAGGATAAAATCGGAATGCTGACTAATATACATAAGAAGAATAGATGTTACAAGATTCGACCAATCGATTACGTATAAATGTCACTCTATTTGAGTTCTTGAGAAAAGAAGAATCACTTCTCATCCTCTCTATTGCAGTTTCTATCTCCGACTTTAATGTTACATGCCTTCCTCTATCATTCACTACTACATATTGCTCCCGAATCATACGCCCTTCAAACAAAACATAGTACATTAACCCGAACAACCAATAATCAGCTTCATACCATGAGGAGAAAATTCTATCATCCTTCAATCCCATGCGAAGTTTCATATGACTAATGGTAGATTTCAATGTATTGAAACGTTCTTTCCATACATCGTCAGGGAATGCAGCAGCAAAATCGAATCTATCAAACTTATCAACTCTGTCTTCCTGTTCTATGCCAAGAATATATGAGACATAGTCAGCATAATAACTTTCTCGTGAGCTATATGCAGAATACCCCATCATAACATCCCTGGCTGTATCATGATTAGAAGAACTATATTGAGAAAGAATTGCCAAATACCTAACAAAGTCTATCTTTACAGGTTGCAAATCCTCCATAATTCTCAAATCACCCAACACATCGGAACCATCATCGCATTTACCCTCAAAGAAGTTTGTAAGTTTTTGATTCTGGTAATACAATGATTTGCGACTATCCATAGGTTCCAAGTTCTTGCCAAAATAGTTGATACTTCGAAATAGCTGCGAAAAGTTTTTCTGTACTTTTGTTGCAATTTTTGTTTCAGGTACGACATAGGAGAAGCCTAAATAAGTTTTCTCAAAGAATTCATCAGTAAGACCATTTATTAGGTCATCTGTTATTCTGATATACTTATCACTTGTATTTATTTTACTAATAATTTCAAACTTTTCCTTGCCATACTTTAGTAAATCTGTATATTGCCATAGGAAGCCTTCAGATGGAGAGTCCCCATCATCAACAGCACTATCATCTTCATTTGCCACTTTTATGCTATCACCCATCTCAAATTTCTTTTTGTCTGGGAAATAGCCGAGATAAGCTAAAAGTAAAGAAGTTAGCCTCTGCTGCCCATCCAATATCAAATTCTGTCTTATGGTACTATCATCATACAATGCAATTGTAACTGGCTGTACAAACTGTCCATCGGACAATGATTGCAATAAACGTTTTACATCACGTTCACGCCAAACAAAATGACGTTGGTATTCTGGCAAAACTATATTACCAGATAGCATCAACTTAATCCAATGTTTCAGGGTATATTCCCCGTAATAAACCTTATTTTCCATTTTTCAGAAAGTTTTAGTTATCGCTATATCATCAAATTACTACTGACATTTATTTGTTATGATAACTGTTCTTCTAAAGAAACTTTGGACAGCTGATCAGCAGTAGTACAAATAGGAACTATTTTTGAAAGAGAAGACGGGAGTTTTCCACCATCAACCAATATAGGAATAATTTTTTTATGTTTCGCTCTCATTTCTGAAATTTCAATCTTTTGCATGGTGCTAATTTTCTTACTTATTATAACAAGACAAATTGAACAATGTGAGATTTTCTTTTTTATTTCTTTAGATATGTCTTTACCTGGTCTTAATGTATCCGTTCCATATTGTGGTGAAATCATACTATTTATTCGAAATTCATTTATATCTCGCTCTAATTCCTGTGGAAATGAAATGTAATATTGCTTATACCTATATCTATATGACATCAAATAAGTTGCCAAAATTACAGATATCAAAACAAGACTAACAACAAAAACAATAATTCCTATAATTTTACTTTTGTCCCAAACTATTGTTTTGTATAAATATAATGATTCATAGACAATAGTTACCAAAACAAATATTACGAATATATTTTTTAATGTAAATTTCATTTTTAGCCGAATATTAGCAAGACAAACAAGAGCATAACAACACATATCAAGTCGGGCAACCATATTCCCCACCAAAGATTCCATTTATCTTCAAGAACATTTCTACCTTTTTTCCTCAATATCGTATTAATAATAAAATATACACAAATAACAAGAATAACAGCACTATAAAATTGGTTTCCCGCAACAATCTTCTCTTCAGAAGTGAGATTACCTAAAGTTACTTTATTGGAATACTCCACACATATTAGCAGCAAGGTTGTTGCTAACATACCTGGAGCCCAATAAAACAAATCTCGTCCTTTGAAATTGTACCTATCACTATAGCAATTATATTGAAAGAATGTACCAACGAGTGTTGAGATAACTGGTACAGCCACATATTTAGCAAAAGGCAGACTTAAAAATGAGATTAAATCCATAATCAATATAATGGAACATTAACATCAAATGGAGAATCGAAATCTTTCAGCATCGCATGCTTCGTATCTTTCTCTGAGAGATTGGCATGTTCGGTTGGAATCTTCCAATTGATGCCGAGGCTATCATCGAGGATAGAAATACCTCCATCAGCCTCTGGGTGATAGAAGTTATCACACTTGTATTGGAAGACGGCTGTTTCAGAGAGAACTGCGAAGCCATGGGCAAAGCCCTTTGGGATGAAGAACTGGCGATGATTGTCTTCTGTCAGTTCTACAGCCACATGCTTGCCATAGGTTGGTGATCCTTTGCGGATATCTACAGCTACATCAAGCACTCTACCTTTTACGCAGCGTACCAGCTTGCTCTGGGTATATGGTGGGCGTTGGAAGTGCAAGCCTCGCATTACGCCATAACTGCTCATTGACTCATTGTCTTGGCAAAAGTGTACACTGTGTCCCAGGATTGGAGCAACCTTTTCTTTAAACTCTCGCTCGCTGAAGCTCTCAAAGAAGTAGCCACGAGCATCACGGAAGAGGCGTGGCTCTATAATGAGGACGCCTTCTATTTCTGTTTTGATTATATTCATGATTCTAACTTAAGTTCTTACATAAGATTTTTCGAAAACCTACCCGTCCTTCCTTACCGTTAAGGAAGGCTCCACCTTTCTCACCAAGCCTCTCTTCCCTCAGGGACGAGAGGATGTAGCTGGCTACGCTATAGCCTCCGCCAGAGTTTTGGTATCGGCAGCGGAGCCTTTGCCCACAAGGGGCTGCCGATGATAGTTTAACGCAATAGAATTGCGATTGTTTGTCGGCTGGCGCATCATAGTAATCTACCACTATCACGTAATCGTTTCTTCATTCCTTGCAATGCAGATTCTGCCCAAAGCTTATAGTCACTCTTCATCGCATTCTTTTCCTCGTCCAAGAAATTCGAATGCTCGATTTGAAACTCGACATACTTCTCAGCTGAATGCTTTGCATTATCAAGTTCAGCCTCTGATACCTTAGCGATTGTCATCCGCTCACCTATAATGGCACAAATATAGCCTTCGACAAAGGCTGTTATGTAATCTTGATTATTTCGATGAATCATAATAAACAAAATAGAATTAACTCTTAGATTGCTTAATCACTGAGCCCACTTTAAAAAGGGGTATATTTTGAATCCAGCATAACCAGTGTGGTCATTCAGAGTGAAACATAGCAATCGGCTCCGCTGGTGAACATCTTTCGAGAATTAGCCATGAAAGAGCCGAAAGTTTCTCTGATAGGCCCGAAAAGGGCAAATATCGATCTTTGAAATGTTGAAATCTGGAATATTACCATCCTTCTGAGGTTCATCCACATACATCTGCTATATGCATGCATACGATGTTTGAGCAAGCCCCTATCTTTGGTAGGCACCATCTGCATAAAGGTCTTCAATGGCAGAATTCGTGACGCGTTCGCTGTTTTCCACCGCCTCTTGAAGAAAATGGCAGTCTGCAAATACAGCAGTTTCCACCAGAACGGAAGTGATGATGCTAGGCTTGCCTTCCTCTACTGTCTCTGTGATGTTGGTCACATAGCCTTGCACCTTCTGGTCGATCTTGGTTGTCACGAGGCTATAGAACTGGTTCGGTAATTTACCAGCTATTTTTTACAATAATGTGACAATTTGTCTGCACTACGAATTTTGGCGGCATTTTTGCAGAATGAACAATATGCTTGGTATCTATCGTACCAAATCTTAGCATAGGAAGGAGGTGTAAAGCATTGACATACTCAAAAGAACAATTAGACCAGATTTTTGCCAAAGGCAAAGAGATTCCAGGGAAAGACCCTGCTCGCTATCGCAAGGACGCATGCGGTAATGAGATTTATCGACAGAGCTACGGTAAGGAGTCGCCCATGGGTTGGGAGGTTGACCACAAAAACCCAAAAGACAATGGTGGTACCAATAGTATGAGGAATCTACAGCCACTTCAGAGCAGTGAAAACTCAAGCAAAGGCGCCAAGTACCCTTACAAGAAGAAGTAAGACTATTCTTTTATTTTGCCAGCCATCCTGCCGAATGGCTGGCTTTTTTTGCTTTGAATCATGTAATATCCTTTTGGTTACACAAACAGGCGTGACCCATTACTTACCACCTCTCGATGTTTGTTATTATCACTTCCATAAGTCGGGTTCCTTTTTCTTATGTTGTTAATCTATCATACCCACTTTTTCAAGATATTCTCAGCCATACCCTTACAATCCTCCTTCGATGATCTCCATTTGCGAATCCATTCGATTGGTGCATGCGGTTCAAACTCCTTGGCATATTCCTCTACAGCCTCAACTGTCTTTCCCCATGTCCTTGTGGCAGTCACGGCAATATCAGGCTGCATCTTGTGGAAATATGCAATATTCCTATCAAGTTCAGCTCGGTTGTCACCCCATGTGCAGATGCACACTTTTTTGCCGTTCACCATGAAAGTGGCGCGGTAGTCGCTCTTGTTCCAGTGTAGGGTGTCTATCGGTTCTGGCAGCATCGTTGCCAGTTCCATAAACGTGGTGCTCTTCCCTACATTTGCACCACCGTATAGTGCTATAATCTTATCCATAAATGTTAAAATGTTAATTTGTTAACGCGTAACTCATCAAATCCCTGAAACCAGAAACTTAATGGTTCACTTGCGTTCAGCTCCTTGACACATACCTTGCCAACCTTACAGAAGGCTTTCAATTGTCGTTCACTACCCATCTGTTTCCATCAGAGCAGCACAAAGCGGTTTGCAATCAGCACCTGCATGCCGAATGCGGTGGGTCTGCCACCATCTCTTTAGAAGTTATAACAGAAATCTATCAAATATAGCCAATATCAGATTTCATTCTGTCTCAGGACACACTTTCACCTGCAAAGGTGCAAAATATTTATAAGACTACCAACTTTTTTATGAACAAAATCTTATCCCGAACTGGGGTATTTTTACGCTAAATCAGAAAACAATAAATCATCTTCTCCTTCAAAAACAAGAGACTCCAAATTGTTTATCATTAGCATCTTTTGAAAGTTATCCTCAAAAGAATTAGATGGCATATCTTTAATTGTATTTTTATATGTGGATATCATACATTCCTTTGCATCCTTCTTAGATTTTCCAGAAAGAAAATCTTTCAAGCCCTGAAGAGCACATTTCAAGAATAACTCTTCGTCAGTTCCTATCATCCATGAGTCTGAGTAACCTACGAAGAATTTAATTCCAATTCTTATTAACTCATCTTTTAAATCTAGACCTGAATAACAAGCTAAAGCGTAAAGTCCTTTGTTGGCAAAATTATAGTTTGTTGTATGGATAGAGATTTTTCGTTGATAATCTCACCATTTATGCCATGAGAGACAATAACACAAAGAGAGTTACTCTCCATCTTTCCACAAACTTTATCTGCATTTAAGTTAGGTGGACATACGCTCTCAAATGTTATCTTGTTATCCAAACAAGCTTGTTTCGCTTCATCTGAGCAAGACTCGAAAAAATGATGTAATTCCGTATTACAATCATTGTTGTATGCAATCAAAACACTACTCATTAGCCTCCGAGTTTTCAGTAAATTGATAGATATAGAACTGATTCACCATCTTTTCAAATGATTTCCCAATCGTGGATTGTTTGCGAAGTTCTTCCAATATTTTTTGCCATGTAATCGTTTGGTCAAAAGTCCTAAAAGCAATCTTGTCAGAACATTCGGGATGATTAATGAGCCATTGCTCTAAGATACAATCAAATCTAGTAACCCAATTTTTCTGTATCTTGTCAATCAGCCCAAACGTCACGTCAATGTCTTGGCTGCGATCTAAAAAAAAGAAATTCTCTTCGTTCATCATATCAATAACCGACTGAGCTGGAAATGAGGTTACAGGATTAGCTGACATCATTATCACATATAGTAAAGATGTTTTTTTTCGTATTTCTTTCAGAATGTCTATCCCTTTGGTAGGTAAACCACTAAAGTTCCAGTCAAGAAATACAATCATCCTACTATTTATGTTTTCTAGAACAAAATCCAAGCCCTCTTGCGGATTCTTAAAGACATGACTATAATCAGCATTTTTATAATGCTTTCTGACATTCTGAACGATAGGTTCATTTACGTCTAGATTATCATCAATAAATACTACTTTGAAATCCATACTTTAATGTTTAAAGGGTATAACAATTTTTACCGTAGTCCCAATCTCACCAAATTCACTGTCCTCAATAGACACAGTTCCTTTCAAAGATTCTACTCTGGTCTTAACAATGTATAAGCCAACACCAGCCCCGCCTTTATCTTGAGTGGTAGTATAGTATAGGGCAAATACTTGCTCTCTGCGTTCTACAGGGATTCCAACCCCAGTATCCGAAACCTTAATGACAAGATTATTGGAGAGTGCTTCATAGGACACCTTTAGAATCTTGGTTTTGGCATTTGCCATTGCCTTAATCGAATTGTCAATCAGATTTTGAAGGATGTCTCTAAAGAACTGCTTATTAATTGTCAACTTGAGTTGAACCGGGAAAGAACTATCAACCTTGATGTTTTCTTGATCAAATATATGGCTGTAGTCATTCAAAATTTCTTCAAAAATCTCCTTTAGGACAATTTCTTCAGGATTCAGATTGGACTGCGAGTAACTCAGCATAAAGTCAATCACCCGGTTCAGCACCTTGTATTTTTGGAACATTTCTTTTGCGTATAATTTGAAAAGTTCTTCTTCTTCTGGATCAGGGTAATAACGATAGAAAAATTCAATTCTATCCTTCATCTGATTTAAAGTGGTACGAACGGCATGTGCAATCTGTATGGCATAGTCTTGCAGTGACATGATGCTCATATAGATATTCTCTTTACGCGTAAAGTCCTCTTCTACCTTCTTCTGTTCCTTGATTGCATTTTTTACTGACTTCCCTGTCTTTTTTGCTTGTTTGATAAGAATATCAACCGTGGGCTTTAAACTGGGGTTCTGCTGTGCAAAGTCGGAAATCGTAGTGATGAATTGGTTTATATTTTCAGATGCAGAATTTAGCTCAGTAGAAACTTCTTCTTTCTGTTTCTTACGCATGGTCTCTTTATAGGCTTGTAATGCATTTAGCTGAAGTACGATAAAGTCCTTGAATTTACGATAAGCCTCATTATCAACAAAATCTTGTCTGTTGGTAGCATCAATAATATTGGGGTTTCCATCACGAGTCAATTCAATGGACCCTAGAAATTCACGCGTACTTATTCTATTGAAAATATCTTGCCACACACGCTTGTCAATTCCTAAGATATCTCTTTTTTTATCTTGATCCTTGTTTGCTTCGGCAAATGGTGTGGTGATGATGCCATCTCTATAGACTTTGAAACCATCTATCGAATCGTTGGGGTATGCTTTGCGATATTTGGCACGAGCAGGTCCATCAAAGAAATATACTCTCATTTTGATTCCACCGAAGTCTTTATCAATGGGTATATTTCGAGATTTAAAAGAACTACTTTTTTTATCAAAAAATATACTTTCCTGAGTGTTGTTCTTTTCGTTAAAATCGATTGTAAATGAAACAGTCGCTATATCTGTCTCCTCAATTGTATGAATCGCATTTTGATTGATTCCGAATTCATCGGCTACCACACGAACTTGAAATTCATCACTTTTATTGATAAAAGGAGATCTGATCTTCGATATCTGACGAATGAGTTGTTCTATTTCGCTTTTGGTCCAATACTCTCTGATAGCCGAGATAACCAACTTTGTACCCGACTCAGAGAGATTGTCTGCGGGAGAATATTGGTAATCGTTTTCTATATCAGTAAACAGCAGTATGTCATTGGTGTCATTATGTTCGTAGGAAGACCAATCAATTACGACATTCAGCCATTCCTTTTCACCCGCTGTTTTGGTAATAATGCGAGTCTTGTCACCTAGCTTATCAACAGCAAACCGTCCAATTCCTTTTTCGCCTACGCATCTTCGGTGAAAAGGTTCTGGAGAATAGGGATTTTTACGTTTGGATGACGTTCCAATAACCATCCATTTGTCCCTGATATCTTCAAAAGACATGCCACAGCCATCGTCGATAATTTCTATGACAGCATTTTGTTTGTCAGCCCCCACATTTGTGAATCGAACAGTAACCTGACATGCATTGGCATCATAGCAATTTTTCACCAATTCGAATAGAGCCGTGACTCTATCTGTAATGAGCTCACGACCTATCAAGCGAAAAGTCGAAACATCAAATCGCCATTTTAAGGTTTTATTTTTATCTTTCATTTGGCGTATTTCTAATATGTTGAATGATACTTTCTGCAATTACTTCCCCAAGTCTGGGAGGTACAGCGTTCCCGATGTATCTAGAGGCTACACCAATAGATATTGAATCCTCGTTGTCAAAGAAGGCATAAGAACGAGGGAAGGTTTGCAACAATGCCGCTTCTCTAACAGAAATAGCCCTATCTTGGTCGGGATGACCGAATCTTCCATTTCCCAAACCCGTACATTGCGTGGTCATGGTAGGACTAGGCTTGTCCCATCGAATTCTTCCATATACACTACCAAAACTTTTTCCACCCTTTCTTTTATGACATTCCAAAACCAGCTCTGATGGCCAGTCTTTCCAACTACCTCCTGCTGGAGTCGCCTTGATGCGCTGCAAATTCTTTTCTGATAGGAAGCAACATCTGTGTAGGGAGTCAGTGGAGCTAGTCTCGCCAGCTTTTAAAGGAGGCAAGTTTCCAATAGTATCTCGTACTGTTTTATAATTATCGGGGGTACAAGTTTCCTTAATCAAATCTATAGGACCTAGCCGAGATGCCAATAAAACCAACCTCTTTCGCGTCTGAGGAATACCATAATCTGGGCAATATACTACATGATACGAAACGTTATATTTTGCTTCTTTTAGCGTATGTACAAAATCGCCAAAAACATCTTTCTCATTAAAAGTAAGAAGGGATGGTACATTTTCCATTGTTATAATATCTGGCTGAACTTCCTTCACCAATCTACCGAATTCGTATAGTAAATCATACTTATTCGGATCTTTCTCTTTGTTTTTGAATGCATAAGAAGAAAACGGCTGACATGGTGCACAACCAGCCAACACCTTGATGGATTTCTTTGAATAGTATTTGTTTATATCTATTCCATGAACCTCCTTGATATCCTTATAATTGAATTTGGCTTCGTTGTTAGTTTCATATGCATATTTACAAGTTGCATCTAAATCAAATCCAGCAAGAATGGAAAAGCCCTTAGATTTCATTCCAAAACTCAACCCACCAATACCACAAAACAAATCAACCACCTCTATTTTAGGCAGTTTTCCTCTTCGTTTATGTGATTTAATTTCTTTCATTGTTCGTAATTAAATTAATGACTCCACTTTAAAAAGTGTGTTAAATTTGAATTAAATATATGCCTTGGAAAGTTTTTACGCTATCCTTGGCGTTAACTAACTTTGGCGGCAAGTTGGCAAACGACCAGTTTATACAGCGTCAAAAATGCCTCTTATTGCCTAAATATAGTCCCAAAGTTGGGCGATTCGGTCTTTGAACTATTTTGTTGCCATCTGGAGTAAATCACCGTTAGAACGTAACTACTGATTTTCAGTAGTTAGCACATCCAATAATTTTTCAAAAAAAGCATATTATTAATTGGTATTGCCAAAGCTGCCATTTAGGCAGCCTTGACATTCTCCGTATATCACCATTACATCGTACCCACTATATTATAGCGTCAGAAGCATTCCTCAATGCAAGCTAAAGTAACTTTTGCTCTTCTATTACCAACTTACTCAATACCGGCATGAGCTTTTCTATCTTGCGGCACTTCACCTTATTATAATAGAAGTCTATATCATCGAGGAGGTCATAAGCCTGGTCTTCTGGCATATCACCACCATAACCGCCAGCGACTATCGTTATGGCGGCAAGCTTACGAGCATCTAAGTGGATACGGAAATCGTACATGCTTCGAAGGATTACAGGAAGGGTATTGTATATGACGTTACAATAGTGAAGCAGGTCTTTGAAATCTTCTGATTCAGTTAAGTATGCTTCGAGCATCTCTTCCTGATATTGGCGGAGAAGCAATAAGTACTTTTCCTTGCCTACCTTACCTTTGATATTTTGGGTCATAACCCAGAACAGGGCATGGGATAGAACGATTTTATCTTCTGAAGGGTGATAATAGAAGAGGTCGTCTTCTGGGCTATTCGACTTAGCCCATTGTTCTTCTAACTTACCAATCATTTCCTTTCGAAAGGAATTTCTTTCTTCTTTGTTCATTGTATTATATTGTTTTTTCGACTCCCCTGTCCCCCTCTTGCGAAGAGGGGGTCCTTACCCTATACCCAAGCCCTAAATCCCTACCATAGGGATTAGGGATGTAACCGCCCTCCGGTGCTCGGAACCGCTACGCTATAAGGTTGGCGGGGCATCAAAGCCCTCGCCAGGTTTTGCGGGATGGGACCGCCAGGCTGTTATGGAGATCAGCTTGCAATTATATTGCTGAAAGTGAGTGCATGGAGAGGGTATCCTCATTGTTGCCATAAAACTTTCTATCTCGGTCTTCTTTCTTGATTATTCCTTATCTTTTTTTATCTCGTCAGCAGGTTTCTCCACCAATTTTTGCTCTGCCTGGCTGGCAGTGGGCGCAATGAGATTGTTTCCGCCATGAATATTGAAAATAGCATGGGGATCCTGATACTCCTTGATTTGATCGATGAGGCCATGATACTCCTTGGACATCATCTTGCGTAGCAGACATTGCACTCGGGAGACGTCGGCAAAGTGATTCTCATTCATGAACTCCTGTGCCTTCTGTATCATGTACAAATTTTTATCCTCCATACTAAATTAACCATCTAGAATCAATAAAAGCCAATTTTCAGCAGCAATTAACCATAATCCGCAAGTTTTGCGAGTTGAAAATCCTATAGTTGTACGACTGTAAAGCTACAGTTGTACGACTATACATGCTATAGTTGTACAACTCTGGAGTTATAGTCGTACAACTATAGGGGTCATAGTCGTACAACTATAGATTTTCAAAAGCTCTAGCATATTTTTCAATTTTTATACACTGCTGATTATCAGTAACTTACCAAGCCTCAACATAATTTCAATTCTACAAATTGAATTTAGATTCATTGAAAATTCTGAAATTATGGAGTGCGTAAAAGTGCCTTTTGTCAGTATTTTTCCTCACGCTACTTCATTGGTGATCATTTCCACTTATACCAGGCTTCATTGATATACTTGCGGATATTACTGATGCCTGTAGTAACCTGAGGAGCCAAGGGCTGTAAGACTTCGATGAACTCCTGCTTCACCATAATATCTTGGTCAACCTTTACATCTGTATCATTCACCATATCCATCACCACCTGAGCCAATTCCTTGGCATTGGTGCATGCAGAGAGCTTGGCTACATATTCTGCTAATGCTTCCACATTATTAATATATAAGGAGAGACGGGTTGTTTCGGGTGAGAGAACAGGCTCTTGACTTGTGGTCTTCGCCTTCATCATCTCCTCTATGTACTTGTCGCCATAAAAGTTTTGCTCAGCCTTGATAGCATTGGGCAGAATCTGGTTGTTACCGCCAGAGATATTAAAGACGATATTTGCCTTGCTGGTATCTTCCATTGCTATGATTTTTATTAAAAGTGAACGTATCGTGAATGAGTGGTAAACAGATGGTGAACGTCAGTGAAGGAGTTTGTTTTCGCCTCCGAAATGTTGTATCTTCGCAACGTCAATCAGAACAAACGGGATTGCTAATCTCTTTGAACTGACGATGACTGAACTTTAGTATTAATCTTTTAAATGTTTCAATTATGAGTAAAAGCTACAAAGTTGCAAAGAAGACCATTAACATGGGTGAGAAGAAGGGTCAGACACTCTTTTCTGTTAGACCTTACAGTTACGGAACCTTGACCACCGAGGAGGTTGCTAACCAAATCGCAGTGGAGTCTACAGCTACTCCTGCAGACGTAAAGGCGGTACTCGACCGCTATGCTTACTACGTGAAGGAGAACCTGAAGAAGGGTTACGACATCGAGTTGCTTGGATTCGGCAAGCTCTTCATCCGCTTCATTACCGGCAAAGCCGTAGAAGATGAGAGTAAGGCGAACGCTAAACTCGTCAAGAGTCTCGTTCCTGCCTTCCGTCCTTCTTTCACCAAGTTGCAGAATGGTACTCGTCTCTACAACCTGATTCCTGATTCCATCGAACTCGTCAAGTACGGTGAAGAGAAGAAGGATAAGACTACCGGCGGAGAAACCACTGGCGGTGAGAGTACTGGTGGTGAAACCACTGGCGGCGGTTCCGGCACCGAGGCTGGCGGAACTGGTTCCGACAATGGTGACGGATTGGAATAGTCTCCAACTCTGGCAGTGCCTTACCTCTCTGAAAGGGAGGCACTGCTAAACTCTGATCACTTACTGAACTTTCGCAAGTTTTGCCCACACGCCCTGAAAGGGCAAAAGCCCCTAGCCCAGGGCATCGCCCTGGGTAATTACGGACGCAAACCTGTCGCCCTGTAAGGGCAAAAGCTTTAAAACTCCAGGCAAAACATAAGGCTTTTGCCCTTACAGGGCGTCTTGCTGATTGCCATCATACCCAGGGCGATGCCCTGGGCTAGGAGCTTTTGGGCCTTCAGCCCGTACTTGAACCACATGCGAAAGTTCAGTAACTTATTGTTTCATTTAAATTTTATTGATTATGAAAATATTTCGTTCTAACTCTGAATCAAATCCAAACAAGATTTCCTGGACTCAAATCGTGAATGCCATCGTACAGGCGCTGATTGCTGCTCTCACGGCACTGGGAGTAAGCTCGTGCGCCTTATAGGAATGTTGAGTGTTGAATGTTGAGTGTTGAGTGTTAAATGTTGAATGTTGAATTATTCCTATGACGAAAGATACATTTCCAATGAACATTGGCGGGGGGAAGGTACGCTCTGAGCGCATGCTCCTCGCCAAAGTGGAGAACGGCAAGAACATGATGTCTGCCGACTCTGTGAGATTTCTGGTACTGCATTGCTCGGCTACCCGATGCAATCAGGACTATAGTGTGGAACAGCTGCGCCGTGACCATAAGGCTCGTGGGTTTTATGACATCGGCTACCACTTCTACATCCGTAAAAGGATGGTACGATGACGCAGCACCGTAAGCTGCTGGAGGTGGGGGCTCATGCCAGACCTTATAATAGATGCTCTATCGGCATCTGCTATGAGGGAGGGCTCGATGAGCAAGGCAAGCCTTGCAACACCATGACAACTGAGCAGGAAACGAGACTCATTGATCTTTTCAGGAATCTGAAGATTCTCTTTCCGAAAGCGAAGATTGTGGGCCATCGGGACTTGCCTGGGACTACTCCAAAGGAGTGTCCGTGCCTGGATGCTGGAAGCTGGGCTGCCCGACACCGCCTTGATTAACTCCTATAACTCCTTTTGGCTGGCATTGCCAGCCTTCACTTTTTGCCATGGCTTCGCCGTCGTCTCCTGCAACAGTGGACGTAACCTGTGAGTGTATATTTGTCTCTTTCATCATGCGAATCAAGTTCGTTTTTTGATGTCGTTCATCTGAATCTCGATATAAGAGACACA
>OLFS01000281.1_pt1 | contig 51254 bp, 50 predicted proteins | sample 1605491 | NCBI WGS metagenome assembly OLFS01 (sample SAMEA3888921, study PRJEB22519) | human gut metagenome | biome: human gut; feature: human-associated habitat; material: faeces | place: Denmark | collected 2011 | reverse complement strand
AACAATTTATAGATTTTTATATAAAATTATATATTATTTATAACAGCTTTAAGCCTCCTTAGCTATTTTTATAGCCTCTTGTAAAGATAAATTATCTGTATAAATAGCTTTACCTACGATTACGCCTTCAATGCCATCTTGTTCATAGCCTTTTAAAATTTTAATATCTTCAATAGAAGATACTCCGCCAGAAGCTACTACTTTTACCCCGCTATAACTTGCAAGTTCTGCTGTTGCTTTTGCATTTACACCAGATAAAGTGCCATCACGAGAAATATCTGTATAAATAATATGTTTTACACCAGCTTCAGCCATTTTTTTAGCTAATTCTTTAGCTTCCACATTTCCAGATACGCCCCAGCCATCAACAGCTACAATGCCATCTTTAGCATCAATACCTACAACAATGCGTTCACTGCCATATTTTTTGCAAGCATCTTTTACTAATTGCGGATCTTTTACAGCTACAGAACCTAAAATAACACGACTAACACCCATATCTAAAACTTGCTTTATATTTTCCATAGTGCGAATACCGCCACCGAGTTCTACAGGGATATTCACTGTTTTTAATATCATTTCTACAACATCTAAATTCTGTGATTTTCCTTTTAAAGCTCCATCTAAATCAACTAAATGAAGGTATTGACCGCCTTCATCTTCCCATTTTTTTGCCATGATTTCTGGACGTTCAGAAAATACAGTTTCCTGATTAAAATCACCTTTTACAAGGCGTACACATTTACCATTTCTAATATCTATTGCTGGAAAAATAATCAATCTTCATTCACCCTTCTACAAAATTTTTAATAACTTTTAAACCAATATCACCTGATTTTTCAGGGTGAAATTGTGTCGCTACTACATTATCTTTTCCCACAGCAGCTACCAATTCTTCGCCATAACTAGATTTAGCTAAAATTATGGATTTATCTTCTGGACAAGCCTGATAGCTATGTACAAAATAAACATATGGTTCTTCTTTCAATCCTGCAAATAAATTAATATTCACATTCTGATTATTTTTTTCATCAATAACTAAAGAATTCCAACCCATATGCGGAATTTTTAGCCCAGGAGCATTTATTTTTTTTACCATGCCTTTAAAAATTCCTAAGCCTTTTACTTCTGGTGACTCCTCACTGCCTTCAAACATGATTTGTTCACCTACACAAATTCCCATTACAGGTTTTCCTTGTTCAATAGCTTCTAAAACAGAATTTTTTAAGCCTGATTGCTCAAAATTTTTCATGCAATCACCAAAAGCCCCCACACCAGGAAGCACAATCTTATCAGCTTTTTCTATTACTTTGGCATCACTTGTAAGCACTACGTCTGGAGAAAACTTCAAAAATGCCTTCTCCACACTAAATAAATTGCCTACACCATAATCTACAATTGCAATCATTAGAATAACTCCTTTAACTAAAAATTTTTATCTTATTCTAATACTCCTTTTGTTGAAGGAATTTTATCTAATGCTCTTTGATCGAATTCTACAGCTTGTCTTAAAGCATGACCTAAAGCTTTAAATACACCTTCTACTTTATGATGAGAATTTTTTCCATACATCACTTTTATATGCAATGTAATTCCAGCATTAAAGGCAAAAGCTCGCATAAATTCTTCGACAAGTTCTGTATCAAAATCGCCAATCATCGGAGCTAATTCACCCATATCACATACTAAATAAGGTCTACCACTTATATCTAAAGACACCAAAGCTAACGCTTCATCCATAGGAACATAAAAAGTTCCATAGCGATTTATACCACGTTTATCACCAATTGCTTCTTTAAAAGCTTGCCCTAAGGCAATACCACAATCTTCTACGCTATGATGACCATCAACTTCTATATCACCATCACAGAAAATCTCCATATCTATCAAGCTATGTGCTGATAATAAAGTCAACATATGGTCAAAAAAGCCTATTTTAGTCTTAATATTTGATTTTCCTGTGCCATCAAGATTTAATTTTATATCAATAGCTGTTTCTGCTGTAGTGCGTTTTATAGCACCACAGCGTTTTTTATTTAAATCCATACCATTCAATCCTTTTAATTTTGACTTTCTACAAAATCTTTTATAGCTTTATACACAGCATCATTTTCTGGTCTAGTTCCCATAGAAATACGCAAGCAATTTTCAAGTCTTGGAGCATTGCCAAAAGAACGCACACCAATACCGATATTTTCAAGATATTCATTTAAAGCTACAGCTTTATCATATTTTATCAAGATGAAATTAGTTGCAGATGGATAAACTGTTATTCCATCAATTTTACTCAACTGTTCGCTCATGCGTTTTCTTTCTGCCACTGTCATTTGAATGCGTGGAATATATTCATCTCTCATTTGATACACTATATCAGCAGTGATAGCAGATAATACATTTACATGATATGGCATACAAGCTTTGCCTACCATTTCAATAATTTTTTTATCAGCAATCAAATAACCAACTCTAGCACTAGCTAAACCATAAGCTTTAGAGAAAGTTCTTGCAATCATCAAATGTGGATAATCTTTTAAAAATCTCATTGCAGACTCGCCATCAAATTCTACATATGCTTCATCAATGACTAAAGCACAATCAATATTTTTGGCTACATATTCAATATCTGCCATAGGAATTTTTGTACCAGTAGGATTATTTGGGGAACAAATAACAGCAAGAGAAGCTTTATTTTCTTTTACAGCATTGACAAAATCACTTGCATTGAACGTATAATCATCATTTAAATCCACAGGTACACCAATGGAAGCGCTAAATTTGGCATAGATTTTATACATGGAAAAAGATGGTTGTGGATATACTATTTTTCTACCTCTACCGCCAAAAGCGAAGAATAATTTTTCCAAAATTTCACTTGAACCATTAGCGATTAAAATATTTTCTTTATCTAATCTAAAATTATCAGCAATCTGTTCTGCTAATAATTCAACTTGTTCATTAGGATAACGGTTAAAAGCTACAGAAGCTAATCGTGCCATTAATCTATCTTCAATTATTGGTGGCAAATTCATATTAGACTCATTTGCATTTACCTTTATATCCCAATCACGCTCCACTACATCATAGCTAGGCATATCTTTTAAACCAGTTCTATATTTTAATTTAATCAATTTTTTCACCTCTTAATTTTATTGCATTTGCATGAGCTTGTAATCCTTCTGCTTCAGCTAAACGAACGATATCAGAACTTACCTCTTGCAAAGCTTTTTGTGTATATGAAATTATGCTTGTACGTTTCATAAATGTTTCTGTATTCAATACAGAATAATAACGTGCTGTGCCACCTGTAGGAAGTACATGGTTTGGCCCTGCAAAATAATCTCCAAGTGGTTCAGGAGAATAAGCACCTAAAAATACTGCGCCTGCATGACGCACATATGGAAGTAAACTAAATGGATTTTCAGTCAAAATTTCCATATGTTCTGGTGCAGAGTAGTTCGCAAGTTCCATTGCCTGCATGAGATTTTCAGTCAAAATAATGCGACCATTTCTTTCTAAAGATGCTTTGGCAATTTCTTTTCTAGGCAATTTAGCTAATTGTTTTTCTACTTCTACCAAAACTTTATCTGCTAAGGCTTCATCATCAGTGAGTACAATACTAGAAGCGAGCATATCATGTTCTGCCTGACTTAACATATCTGCTGCTGTATATACTGGGTCTGCTGTTTTATCTGCTACAATCAAAATTTCACTTGGACCTGCTAGCATATCAATATCACAATGTCCATATACTGCTTTTTTGGCAAGAGTTACAAAAATATTACCAGGACCTGTGATTTTATCCACTTTTGGAATAGTTTCTGTACCAAAAGCCATAGCAGCTATAGCTTGAGCTCCACCTACTTTATAAATAGCATCAACACCTGCTTCTTTAGCACCTATCAATACATATGGGTTTAATTTTCCATCACGAGATGGTGGTGCCATCATGATGATTTCTTTAACACCTGCCACTTTTGCTGGCATTACATTCATCACTACAGAAGAAGGATAAGCTGCTGTTCCACCTGGAACATAAACGCCTACTCTATCTAATGGTATTACAGATTGCCCTAATATAGAGCCATGATTTCTATATGTAATCCATGAATTTTGTTTCTGTTCTTGGTGATATCTACGTACATTTTCAATAGCCTTACGCAAAGAATTTACGATATCTTCATCAGCTACTTCATATGCTTGAGCATATTCTTCTTGTGTTACTAAAAATTGTTCAGGTGTGAAATCTGCTCCATCTAATAATTTTGTATATTTAATCACAGCTTCATCACCATTATGACGAACTTCATTTACAATGCGTTCTACAATCTGATTAGCTGTTAAATCTTCACCGTATAATTCTTTATTTTTTTCACGAATGCGAGGATTTAATTCCATTTCATCGAAAGCGGCTTTATCTAATTTTTTTTGTATTGCTTCTAAGCCTAATTCTTTTACTTTTAAAACTTCCATTTATTCATTAGCCCCTTCCAATTCCATTTCCAAAGCTTTTACTAATTTACTGATGCGGTCAAATTTTAATTTAAAACTTGCACGATTGGCAATCAATCTAGCACTAGCTTTAGCGATAAATGCTATTTCATCTAAATTATTTTCACGAAGTGTAGTTCCTGTTTCCACTATATCAACGATACTTTCAGACAGACCTACGATTGGCCCTAATTCGATAGAACCATTCATTTTTATATATTCCATCTGCATGCCCTTACTTGTGAAAAATTGTTTTGCCACATTAGGGAATTTAGTTGCTACACGTGTATGTGTATAATCTGTTAATTTTGCTCTTTTTTTATCTTTTGGCACAGCCATCATCAAATGACATCTGCCAAAACCTAAATCCAATAATTCATAAACATCTTTTTGAGCTTCCATCAACACATCTTTACCAATAACACCTATATCTGCTGCTCCATGTTCTACATATGTAGGCACATCAGCCGTTTTAGCTATGATAAATTTCAATTTTAATTCTTCATTAGTTATGACTAATTTTCTTGATTTTTCTTCTAAATTGTCAGCTACAAAACCAACTTTAGCAAATAAATCTTTAGCTAAATAAAATAATTTGCCTTTTGGTAATGCTATCGTTAAATATTGCATATCATCTTTTATCATAAAATCTAACCTCTTTTTATCAATTTAAACTATCCGCTAAACAAAGTATCTGTAGCTCACCACAAGCTTTACAGTCAACTTTTTCATGATGATATCTTATTATTTCAGCAATATTATTAAGACCTAATCCACTTAATTTTTCAGCGCCAAGTTGTGCATGATTGTAATAAATATACAAAGCATATCTTCTTTTTTGCCAAAAACTTTTTTCTTTATTTAACTTTAGCTTTTCAGCTCTATTAGCCCATTGTTTACTTTTTTGTGGTAAAAATTTTCCTAAAAGTACACTTGTTACTTTATCCATTAAACAAATATCTTTAGCTGTTCTACCTACATCATGAAGTAAACAAGCTCTTATCAATAAATTATAATCTATATTTTCATATTGATTTTGCTCTATAATTTTTTTTGCTGTATGTGCCACATTCAATACATGACGTTGGTCATAGACTTGCATGGCAAAAAATAATTTTTGTTCTTCATCATTTAAATATTTATCAATAAATACTTTGTCTTCTACTGTCAATTTAGCTTTAATAGCTCGCCAAAATTGTCTTATACGCTTAATCATTATTCTAAATAAATTAATTCCTTAAATAATTTATTTTTGATATAAAGCTGTGCTTGCGCCTTAGTTTGATTTGTTAAAGCTAATTCCACAACTTTTCCTTCAGCACGCAATTCATTTACTAAAGCAATAGTATCATTTAATTTATCACTTGTATAGGCAACATATATATCCTTTTGATTTTCATCACTCGCAAATTCATCAATATTATTTTGTTTATCTAAAGCTAACATCAATCTTTCTATACCCATAGCAAAACCTGTAGCAGGGCAATCTGTGCCAAAATCAGATAGCATTTTGTCATATCTACCACCACCGCAAATTGGATAACCTATCATTGGTGCATATACTTCAAAAATCATACCTGTATAATAATCAAAATCACGAATAACACCTAAATCGAATTTTACAAAATCTGCTAAATTATATGCTTTCAATAAAGTGTAAATATCATGTAGATTATCTAAAGCTTTTCTACTTTGCTCATTCAATGCCAAATTATTTGCAATCTCTAAAACTTCTTCTTTTCCCTGTAACATTGGAATAGATTTTAATGCTTCTTTTGCTTGTTTAGGCAATTTTGTATCTTCTACAGCATTAGTTAAATCCACTAAGTTTCTCTGTTCTAAAGCTTGTCTAATTTGTAATTGTTTTTCTTGAGATAATCCCATCTGTTGCATGATACCATTGATAAAATCAACTTGACCTATACATACCTCAAAATTTTTCAAGCCAACTTTTTGTAAACTATCTACAGCTAAAGCAATTACCTCAGCATCACCTAAGGCTTCAGCTACTCCCATCAATTCTACGCCAGCTTGATAAAATTCACATTGACGACCTTCTTGTGTCTGTTCATAACGATATACATTACTAATATAAGAAAGTTTATATGGAAGAATATCATCACTCATTCTACTAGCTGCTACACGCGCAATTGGTGTTGTCATTTCATGACGAAGAGCTACTGTTTTATTATTTTTATCAAAAAATTTAAATAGATGAGTTTCTATGCCACTACGATTATTAATCGTTAAAGTATCTACATATTCAATTGTTGGTGTAACAATTTCATCATAACCCCAAAGACTAAAATTTTTTGCCAATTTAGATTCAATCTCACGTTTTACTTTTGCATCTTTTGGCAAAAAATCTCTTGTTCCATACGGTATTTCTAATAATAGACCTTTGTTCATAAAAAATATTCCTCCATTCATTGCCTTTGTTATTTTAAACGGTTCAATACCGTATCATAACCATCTGCTCCATAATTTAAGCAGCGCTTTACTCGACTGATTGTCGCTGTACTTGCTCCTGTGCGTTCTACAACTTCTTCATAAGTATGACCAGCACGAAGCATTCTAGCTACTTCTAATCTTTGAGCCAAAGCTTTTAATTCACTTACTGTACAAATATCTTCAAAAAACTGATAACATTCTTCTGTATCCTTGAGTGTTAACATAGCCTTACATAACTGATCCGTTAAATTATCTCTTAATTTAGGATTTACCATTTTTATACTCCTTTTACTTTTTTACTTTATCACTTTAACTTGCGAAAATTTTATATATATAATAATCCATCTATATCTAACTGTCAAGTATGAGCTAAATTACTATAAATTTAAACATTTAGGAAGAACTATCAGAAAATTCACATTTAAAATATTTTTTTATTTTTGTCTTGACAATATGGGGGGTATAAATGCTATTATATGGGTGTCGGAACAAATGATATATACCATCACATATGTGATTATGCATGTTTAGACAGCTTAGTTTATAATAACTATAGATATTTAAATTTTAATATTTATATTTTGAAAAGAGGTCTTAACATGCAACCCGTATCTAGAAGAATTTTAGTCAAAGTCGCTCATATGTATTATGGAGCCGACATGAAACAAAGTGATATCGCTAAAAAATTAGGAATTGACCGCTCTACTGTTAGTAAATATCTAAAAAGAGCAAAAGAAACAGGTATTGTAAAAATCTTCATAGCTCAAGACAATTTTGAAACAATTGAATCTCAGTTAGAAGAAAAGTTTAATTTAAAAGAAGTCTATATCGTCCCATCTAGTGAAAATAAAGATGAAGTTTATTCCAATTTAGGTAAAGCCGGACTAAATCTATTAAAACGTCTAATCAAGGACAAAATGGTAATCGGCTTTAATTTGGGTCGTTCCATGGGGGCTATTGGCTATCAAGCAGCTATCGAAAATTTCCCAGCTGTTGATGCTGATTTCGTACCTTTGGTTGGTGGTTCTGAAAGCTTAGATGTTGACCTTCATGTAAATACAATTTGCTATAAGGTTGCAAATGCATTCCAAGCTAGAAGCCATTATCTTTATGCTCCAGCTATAACGAAAAATACAGAAACAAAAAAAGCAATTATAAATGATACTAATTATTTAAGAATTCAAGACTTATGGGATAAATTAGATGTAGCCTTTTTAGGTATTGGTTCTCCTACATCTGCTTCCAACGTAATTTGGACTGATGGACTAAAATCAGAATACATCACTTCTTCCTTTGGTAATCGTATCATCGGTGAAACTTGCACTCGTTTTTATGATAAAAATGGTAACGAAGTACCAACTGAAGTTGTAGATAGGACAATCTCCATACCTTTTTCTCAATTACATAAAGTCAAATATGTAATCGGAGTTGCAGCTTCTGACGAAAAAGTTCCAGCTATCTATAGTGCATTAAAAGGAAAATTAATCAATATTTTAATCACTGATGAAAGCACTGCAAAAAAATTACTTAATTTTAACAGTTGATAAATAAAAAGGAGGAAAGCTCTCATGTTCTGGACATTTATTGTATTAGGTATAGTAATGTGGCTTCTCCAAGGTTTATTGAATATTTACCAATTAAAAAAATTTAATAAGGAATTAAAAAATCTTCGTCAATCTGGCCGAGTCGCAATCGGCAAGGCCAGAGGCAGATTTAAAGCAGGTTGTCTGTTACTCTTGTGTATAGATGATGACTGTAAAATCATCACCGGAAAAAAACTACAAGGTGTAACAAGTTTTGCTAGATTTAAAGATTTCAATGAATTAAATGGATATTACCTTCCAGAAATCACTGAAAAAGACTGCCAAAACTTTGACAAACAAACAAGCTCTGCCATCTTATCTGCCGTTGAAGAATATAAACAATATACAAAACAACAAAAAGAAGCGTCCACATGCATTGAAAACGCATCACAATAATCAAAAAATTCTAAATTAAAGGAGAGAATATTTATGGACACTTTAGTACTACTAGCTCAAGGTTTTATTGGTATGTTTAACAAAAGTGGCGAAACGTTCATCGGTCTTGTTTCTGGTATCGTTCCTACCCTCATCTGCTTATTGGTAGCAATGAATGCAATTATCCTCTTTGTCGGCACTGATAAAGTTGAAAAATTCGCTCATCTCTGTGCTGGTAATGTTATTTCTCGTTACATGATTTTACCTGTTATTGGTACATTCTTCTTCTGTAATCCAATGACTTTATCTCTTGGTAAATTCATGCCAGAAAGATACAAACCATCTTATTATGCAGCAGCTTCTCGTTCTTGCCATACATTAAATGGTTTGTTCCCACACGTAAATCCTGGTGAATTGTTCGTATTCTTAGGTGTTGCCAATGGTATTACTCAACTTGGTTTATCTACAGTAGACTTAGCTCTTCGCTATTTCTTAATCGGTATTTTAATCAACTTCATCGGAGGTGTTATCACTGACTTCACTACTGCTTATGTATCTAAACAACAGGGCGTAGTTTTAAGTGATAAAGTAAAAACTACTCATTAATTTTTATCAAGCAAATTTAATTCGTATATAAAATAAAGGAGATATTTATCATGGCTCAATATAAAGATGTTATTGTTAATGCTGGTGCTGGCGGATTTGGCGGACCTCTTGTATTAAAACCAGATGATAAAAAGAATAAAGTTGTTAATATTACAGGTGGGGTTATTTCTCCTGTATCTCAAAAAATCGCAGAATTAACAGGTTGCGAACTTGTTGATGGTTTCAAAACTAGTGTTCCTGATGATGAAATTCTCTGCGTAATCATTGACTGTGGCGGTACACTTCGTTGCGGTATCTATCCTAAAAAACGCATCTATACAATCAACTTAAATCCAACTGGTGCAAGCGGCCCTATGGCTAAATACATCACAGAAGATATTTATGTATCCGCAGTAAAAGAAAATTGTATTTCTTATGCTTCCGCTGAAGATGCTGCTAATGCTCCAAAAGTTGCACAAGCTCCTGCAGAAGAACCAAAAAAATCTACTTACGATACAAGCAAAAAAATCACTGAACAAACTAATGTAGGCTTTATGGCTAAAGTTGGTAAATTCATGGGTTATATCACAGCTACTTTATATCAAGCTGGTCGTGATACTATTGAAACAATCTTAAAAACTATCTTACCTTTCATGGCATTCGTTTCCATGCTCATTGGGGTAATCTTAGCAAGTGGTATCGGTGATATCATCGCTCATGTACTTACACCTCTTGCAGGCTCTGTAATCGGTCTTGTTATCTTAGCATTAATTTGTTCCTTCCCATTCCTTTCTCCATTCCTCGGCCCTAGCGCTGTTATCGCTCAAGTTATCGGTGTATTAATCGGTGTTGAAATCGGTAAAGGCAATATTCCTCCTAGTCTTGCACTCCCTGCATTATTCGCTATCAATGCTCAGGCTGCTTGCGACTTTATCCCTGTTGGTTTAGGTCTTGCTGAAGCTGAACCTCAAACTGTTGAAGTTGGTGTTCCTTCTGTATTATATTCTCGTTTTATCACAGGTCCAATCAATGTTGTTTTAGCATGGCTCGCTAGCTTCGGTTTATACGAAAGCTAATTTATCAATAATCAATACAAGGAGATTATCTTATTATGAAAAAAATATATTCTACTATTGTTAAAGATTTAGGTCCTATGGCAGAAGATTTTATCGGTGAAAAAATGATTATTCTCTTCAACGAAAATGCTCCTGCTGAACTCGCTGAATTCTGCGTACTTCATACTGGTAATGAATTAACTGATACTGTAGAAGTTGGCGATATTTTAAAAATCAACGATACTGAATACAAAATTGTAGAAGTAGGCTGTGAAGTTCAAAAAAATCTTAAAGATTTAGGTCATATCGCTCTTCGTTTCAATAATAATGAAGAAGGCGAGTCCTTAGAAGGTAGTCTCTATCTTGAAGATAAAGCAGTTAGCCTCCCTTCAGTTGGCTCTGAAATAGCTATCTTCAAAGCATAATAAATAATAATAACAAAATTATATAAATTGGAGTGATTTTATATGTCATGGTTAGCCCTTGAAGGTAAAACAGCTGTTGTTACTGGTGGTGCTTCTGGCATTGGTAAAGCTGTAGTTCAAGCATTCTTAGATAATGGTGCAAATGTTGTTGTTTGTGATATGAACCCACAAACTCCAGAATATGATTTACATGAAGGCAGTGGAGAATTCCTCTATGTTCCTACTGATGTTACTAAAGCTGATAGCGTAAAAGCTATGGTAGAAGCTGGTAAAGCAAAATTCGGTAAATTAGATATCCTCGTAAATAACGCTGGTATCAATATTCCTCGTCTTTTAGTAGATAAAGATGATCCATATGGTAAATATGAATTAGATGAAAATGTTTTTGATAAAGTTTCTGCTGTAAATATCAAAGGTGTTTATCTTTGTGCACAAGCTTTAGGACATGAATTCGTAAAAAATGGCGAAGGCGTTATCATCAATATGTCTTCTGAAAGTGGTCTTGAAGGTTCTGAAGGTCAGAGCATCTATGCTGCAACTAAAAATGCTGTTAACTCTTTCACTCGCTCTTGGGCTAAAGAATTAGGTAAACATCATGTTCGCGTTGTTGGCGTAGCTCCTGGTATCTTAGAAGCTACAGGTCTTAGAACATTAGCTTATGAAGAATCTTTAGCTTATACTCGTGGTATCACTGTAGAACAGTTACGTGCTGGATATACAAATACAAAAACAACTCCACTTGGACGTGATGGAAAATTAACAGAAGTTGCTGATATGGTTATGTTCTTAAGTAGTCATCGTGCTTCTTATGTACATGGTGTAACATTCAACGTTGCTGGTGGTAAAACTAGAGGTTAATAATTATATTATTAAAACTATATAGATAGGACAGATACTTATGCTTAATATAAATAAAAAAGCCACCATGAAATTGCCGTTTCATAGTGACTTAAAGCCTAATCATTGCACAGACCTAGGCTAAGTAAAGCATATGATAAAGATTTTATCCTGTCAAGCAAAACTAATTTATCCCCATCTTAAAAACAGTCAATATTAATTGGCTGTTTTTTTTGCTCTTATAGTTAACTAAATATTTTTAAAGGTTGACAATTATATGCATATATGATTTAATAACAATAAATTATTGTTTATATGTTCATCTTCTTTATTGGTATAAAAATTGATATAAAAAAATGAACTGCTTAACAAATAATTAAATGAGAGGGATTTTTATGATATTAACAAAGAAAAAAGAAATCTTATCCACGAAAAGTATGATTTTATCGGCTTTATTCGTAGCTTTAATCGCAATTGGTGCTTTTATTAAAGTTCCTGTTCCAGTTTGTCCTTTTACTTTGCAATTATTATTTACTACTTTAGCTGGACTTCTTTTAGGAGCTAATCTTGGTTTTGTCAGTGTCTGTGTTTATATAATCATTGGCTTAATCGGTATTCCTATTTTCACTGAAGGCGGTGGCCCTGGATATATTTTTCAGCCAACGTTTGGTTATCTAATTGGTTTTGCCTTTGGTGCTTATGTCGCTGGCTATCTCACTCAAAATCGCACTAAATTATCTTTCATTTATCTACTATGCGTTAACTTCCTCAATCTTTTAATCGTCTATGCCTTTGGTATGGTCTATGTATATATCATCAACAATTTTTATTTAAACACTCCTATCGGTATTTGGCCTGTAGTTTTATATTGTTTCTTATTAGCTGTTCCTGGCGATATAGTTCTTTGCATTCTCGCTGCCATATTAGGTAAAAAATTAATACCTAATTTAAAACATTATAAATAAATTATTTAGAAAAGAGATGTCTTATGAGTAAAGGTATTTTTATTACTGCAACTGGTACTGATATCGGCAAAACTTATGTTACTGCCTTATTAGTAAAAAAACTTCGCGAAGCTAATTTCAATGCTGGATATTATAAAGCAGCTTTAAGTGGTGCTGATAATATCGCTGAAAGTGATGCTGGCTTTGTCAATCGCATTGCCAATATCCATCAAGATGAGCAAACTTTATTATCTTATCTATATAAAAATGCTGTATCTCCTCATCTAGCTGCTAAAATCGAAGGCAATCCTGTAGAAAAAGATACTGTAATTTCTGATTATGCTACTGTACAAAAAAATTATGATTATGTAACAGTTGAAGGCAGTGGTGGTATAATCTGCCCTATTCGCTATGATGATAAAGCTAAATATTTTCTCACAGATATCATAAAATGGCTACATCTTCCAACATTGATTATCGCTGATGCTGGTCTTGGTACGATAAATTCTGTAGTATTAACGGTGGAATATTTAAAACATCAAAATATTAAAGTACAGGGAATTATTTTAAATAATTACACTGGTGGCATTATGCAAGAAGATAATATCAAAATGATTGAAGATTTAACTGATATTCCTGTCATAGCTTTAGTAAAACCAAATGATAAAGATATCGATATTGACGCTAAATTTTTAGCAAGTTTATATTTATAATTAAAAACTAACTACAATTGAATATTAAATTCAAAAGAAATGGATTGATTTTATGTGTAATATTAATTGGATAGATGAAGATTTAAAATATATCTGGCACCCTTGCTCACAGATGAAAGATTATGAAGAATTAAAACCTATCGTTATCGACCATGGAAAAGGTTCTTATCTTTATGATATCAATGGTAAAGAATATATCGACATCATCAGCTCATGGTGGTGCAATCTCTTAGGACATGCCAATCCTAAAATCAATGAAGCAATCAAAAATCAATTAGATAATCTAGAACATGTTATTTTTGCCAATCTTTCACATAAACCAGCTATCAAACTTTGTCAGGAATTGATTAAAGTCGTACCTAAAGGTTTATGTAAATTCAATTTCAGTGATAATGGCTCTGCTTCTGTAGAATGTGCTTTAAAAATGGCTTTCCAATACCACTATCAAACAGGCAATCCGCAAAAACAGCGTTTTATGTGTTTATCCGAAGGTTATCATGGTGAAACAATCGGTGCTTTATCCGTAGGTAGCATGGATTTATATGCAAAAATCTACAAACCAATGCTCATGAATGCTGTACATACATCAGCACCAGATTGTTATCGTTGCCCTTATCATCAAAATCGTGAAACTTGCAAATGTGAATGTTTCGTTCATGCCGAAGAAGATTTCGCTAAATATGGCAATGAATTAGCAGCTGTCATCGTTGAACCACTCATTCAAGGTAGTGCTGGTATGCGAATTTATCCGCCACTTTATTTAGAAAAACTTCGCAAACTCTGTGATGAATATAATGTATTATTAATCGCTGATGAAATCGCAACTGGCTTTGGTCGCACAGGTAAAATGTTTGCTTTTGATTATACAAATGTTTCACCTGATATCATGACTATTTCCAAAGGTTTGACAGGTGGCTATATGCCAATGGCGATAACTATAACTACACAAAAAATCTATGATGCTTTTTATGCAGATTATAATGAGGGCAAAGCGTTTATGCACAGCCATACTTATAGTGGCAATCCATTAGGCTGTAGTGCTGCTTTAGCCGTACAAAAAATCTTGCGTGAAGAAAATATTTTAGCCAAAGCTCAAGATACGGCAAAATATCTCCATGAAAAATTACAAGCAACTTTCTTAAATCATCAAAATGTCGGTGAAATCCGCCATTTAGGCTTAATAAATGCCATTGAACTTGTAAAAGATAAAGATAAAAAAGAAGCTTTTGACAGCAAAAAACGACTTGGCTATCAAATATATAAAAATGCCCTCCAAAAAGGTTTATTGCTTCGCCCATTAGGTGATGTATTATATTTTAATCCGCCATTAAATATCGATAAACAAACATTAGACAAAGCTATTTCTATTTGCCATACTTCCATAAATGAAGTTTTAAATTCTTAAAATTAAAGACTATATTTAGACTAAAAAATTCTCTTAGTTTAAATATAGTCTTTTTTTATATATCTTTCCCTATAATTCCTTGATAATCTAGTTCTAAAAATTATATACTATAAAAAAACACATTTTTAGGGTATCTATATGATTTTACGCAAACAACAAAAAAAATTTAAATTACGCTTTCGTGCCTTTAAACGAAAACCATTTTTATTTTTACGTCATTTTTTACTCATCATTATTTTTCGTTTTTTCGGTGTCATTATTTGTTTGTTTTTCACAGTCTTACCTTTACCACTCAGCAACTTCATTCAACATTTGATGAATTTAAATCTATCGCTTAATTCACTAAAAGATATCCTCTCATCTGTAAAACAACTCGCTACCAATTTTTATACCATAATACCTTCAACCAATGATATTATGCGTTTTATCAAATCATTTTTGTTGAATTTTTCACCTAGCAATTTTTATAATATCTTACGCAGTTTGCCACATGACTTACGCCAATTATTTTTACAGATATTTGATTACTTACGTCAACGCTTAAAAGATATACGCTTATTTATCAGGTCTTTATTCCCTTTGCGACAAGCTTTCTCGCGATTTCATAAATTCATCATTACTCATGCTAGATTAGCTAGACGTCTATTTCGCAATCTATTAATGGTATTTTTTAACGTATTATTGATAAAAATATTATTCTTAATCATTATCCCATTACTTGGTATCAGTACTATTTATTTTATCGGTATAGACATCAGCTTGATTATCATTGCTACATTGAGTTTATTGACTTCACAGCTAGGTACTTTAATCGGTAAATCAGTTACTAATATTCTCATTCGTCTATATGATATAATCCAACAACGAACAACTAAAATGAATATATTTTTATTTCTTATCGCTTTGCTTTACAATAAAATATCTTTATTTATCAAAAAAATTCGCCTACGTTTAATTTTTCTTTTTAGTTGTCTTTTGCAAAAAATATGTTTATATTTTATTGCCCTTTATCTTTATTACAAAATCCAACGACAAAAATTCTAATTAAGGAGCATAACTTATGTATTCTAAAAAATCTCTTTCTCTTTTACTAGCACTTGGTGCATTTGGCTGTTTTATGCCTACTACATTTGCCAATGAAACACCTAATGCTCATAGCTTAGTTGAAAATAATAATCTCATTGCTTCACCTAATTACACTACAATTATCACTAAAGAACAAATACACGATAATCACTATAAAAATCTAGCAGAAGCTCTTTCTTATGCTAATGGTGTAACTGTAAATTCAGGCTCACTGAATACTTCTCATATGGTAGTGCGTATTGATGGAGATGATAGAGTAGCTATTTTCGTTGATGGTCGTCGCATGAATATGAATAAAGGTATCATGAGCGGTCGTGCATCTTATGATTTAGATTTATTGCCATCTATAATGAATGTAGAACGCATCGAAATTCTTCATGGTGCAGTTGGTTCTACATATTTAAATTATGATACTCCTGCTGGAGCTATCAATATCGTTACTAAAAAAGGCGATAAACGTGAAACAATTGTTGATTTAGCTGCTGGTGAACACGGCTCTTGGAAAGTTAAAGCCATAACAAGTGGTAGCTTAGATGATTGGTCATGGGTAGCTACTGGTGGCTTTGATAATGTCGATTATATGAAATATAAAGGTACAGATGACCACACTCATGAAATGCCAAATTCCGACAATAATCGCCGTGAAATGGCTTATCGCATTGATAAAAAATTGACAGATAACACTTCTTTAACTTTTGACTATGGTCATCTAAGCAATGATACAGGCACTTGGATATCCAAAAGTTATCCACAGGATTATAATTATGAAAAATTAATCAATCATTTCGCACTCACTTATAATTATAAAGAAAATACTGAGACTCCAGCATTTTTAGCAATTTATCACTATTATACTCAAGGAGATAGCTATATCCCTACTGGACTAAGTGATCAAGAAAATGAAAAGACTTATAGTCGCTGGGAAAATACTACTCAAGGTATTGATTGGCATGATGCTTGGAAAATCAGTAAAGACCACACCATTTCTGCGGGACTTACTTATCGTAAAGATGAAGTTGATAATATCAACAACGATTACAATAATATTTTCAGTGGAAATTATAATAAATCTATGGATAATTTTTCCGTTTACCTACAAAGCACTCGCCGTTTTGATAAATTAACACTGACTGGAACATCTGCTTACAATAATAATAGTGAATTCGGTGGAAAATATGTTTCTAATGGTGCTTTAGATTATAAACCTGATGAAAATACTGTTATCTACGCTTCTTTAAGTCAAATTTATGCTACGCCATTTTTAGATGATTTATATTTTAATAATGCTCATATTCAAGGAAATCCTAATTTGCGACCAGAAACAGGTTACAAAGGCAGTCTAGGTGTACGCTATAAATTAAATCCTACAAGCAATATCAATTTCAATGCTTTCCTAGAAAATATAGATGATCCATTGGGCTGGAGATATGAAAATAATAAATTCCATGCTGTAAATTTTGAAAATCAGAAAAAACGCGGTTTCCAATTAGAATATAATAAAATTTTCAGTCCAAAATACGATATGTCTCTTGCTTATACTCGTACAATCACACATACTGATTTTGCTGATGGTAACGGCAATCAAACTGATGTCAATGCAATAGCTCCAAGTAGCTATAAACTTCGCTTTAGTTATCATGACGATACATGGCATAATAATATTCTACTAAATGCTATATCTGGTAGAGATACAAATTATTATAGCGATAGCAATTATTATATACTTGACGCTAATCTCAATTATAAAATCAATGACCAATGGTCAACATACCTGAAATTAGCCAATATTACCAATGTATCTTATGAAACTATCGGCTCTTTCTTAGATGGAGATTGTCCTGCTCCTGGTAGAACTGTACTCATGGGTATGGAATATACTTTCTAATTAAATCTAAAATATAAATAATAAAAAACAAAAAGGTAGATTAATTCATATATTTAATCTACCTTTTATTTTTTTGCTCGTTTATTTTGCGATATTTAATTTTTAAATCATTTAATAATATTATTAAGTGTTTTTAGCAATGATAGCACCGATTACACCGCCAATTAATACTGCAGCTGTGATATCGCCTTTATCATAATCTTTGTCGCTATCATCATCGCGGTCATCTCTATCGTCACGGTCATGACGTGGAGGTCTATCTCTATCCCAATCATCGTCATCATCATCATGACGTGGAGGTCTATCTCTATCCCAATCATCGTCATCATCATCATGACGAGGTGGTGGTGGAGTCCAATCATCGTCATCATCATCATCATGACGAGGTGGTTTTTTCCAATCCTTATCCTCATCAGAGCGACCCCTATTCCAATGATCATCTTTATCAAAGCCGACTGTATTGAATTGCTGTTCATAAGCAACATTTGTATTCAAAGCTCCTGCTAAAGCTTGATTCATACTACAAACATAACTCACTGGACTGCATAAGAAACAAGATAATGATACAGTTGTTATAATTTTTTTCGCTCGCTTAGAAAATAATTCTTTCATTTTGCTATCCTCCCTATCTAAAAGTTATATACATATTAAATTAAACATCAAGTATTTTTAGCAATTACTGCACCAATTACGCCACCGATTAACACGGCAGTTGTGATATCTCCTTTATCATAATCATTATCATCATCTTTATCGTGTCTATCATGTTTTGGTGGAGGAGGTGGTGAATCATGTCTTTCTTCATGACGAGGAGCTGCACTTACTGTAGATAGTTGTACAGCATAACTCACAGGGCTACACAAAAACATGCTAGGGCTATTATTCCTATAAAATTTTTCAAACGTCCTTTAATTAATTTTAACATATTTACACAACCTTTTATACATCTTTTTTTATTTATGTACATCTTATATATTAAATATATCATGAGAAAATTAAATTATACTTAAAATATTATTTAAAATTAATTAAAAAATTCTAGCTTATCCTTGCCAATAAAAAAGCCATTATCTATAATGAAAAAATGTATTAAATATTTTTAAAGGAGTATTTTTTATTTATGATAAATTTAAACAATCTCTTAACTGAAAAACGCAATCCTTATACATTAAATATTGATAATGTATCCACTTTAGAAATGTGTATGCTTCTAAATGAAGAAGACAAACGCGTAGCTATCGCTATCCGTAATGTATTGCCACAGATTGCTATAGCTGTTGATGAAATCACATCTCGCCTCAAAGACGGCGGACGCTTATTTTATATCGGTGCTGGCACATCAGGTAGACTTGGCATCTTAGACGCTGTGGAATGTCCACCAACTTACAGCACTGACCCTGAAATGGTACAGGGAATTATCGCAGGTGGTTATAATGCAATCTTCAAAGCCCAAGAAGGTGCAGAAGATTCTTTGACTCTTGCTCAAGAAGATTTACAAGCAAAAAATTTATCCGCCAAAGACTGTGTTGTCGGTATTGCAGCCAGCGGTAGAACTCCTTATGTAATCGGTGGACTAGATTTTGCCAATAGCATAAATGCCTTGACTATCGCCATCAGTTGTACTAGTAATAGTGAAATCAGCTCCCATGCAAAAATCGCCATTGAAGCTTTGACTGGCCCAGAAGCAATCACAGGTAGCACACGCATGAAAGCAGGTACTGCCCAAAAAATGATTTTAAATATGCTCTCTACTTGCACCATGATAAAATTGGGCAAAGTCTATAGCAATTTAATGGTTGATGTAAAATCATCTAATAAAAAACTCGAAGAAAGAGCTAGACGTATATTAATGGAAGCTACTAATTGCGACCGACAAACTGCTATTGATACTTTAGCCATCACCCAAGGCAAAGTAAAACCTGCAATTTTAATGCTACTTGCCAATATTTCCTATGAAGAAGCACTCTCTAGCTTAAATAATAATGAAGGTTTTATCTCCAAATCATTAAATAGTATGAAAAAATAATTGCGAGGTTTCTATGAATTTACAACAAACAGCTTTTGCTATCTATGAACTTATGAAGTCATTTTCTATCTTAAAAATAACTAATTGTATGACTAGACTTCGCTTACAATTAAACACAGAATATATCGCTAATTTACCGTTAAAAGAATTAAAAAATATTCCCAATGTCTTAGGCGTAAACTTAAATGATAATGAACTACAAATCATCTTAGGCCCTGGAAAAGTAAATGAAGTAACTTCTGAATTCAAAAAATTATATGCAAATAAAAATCTTGAAACTAATACTCAAAATACAAATCAAGATACAAATAATAATCAAAAACAATTTGGCAATGCCGAAGAACTTCATCAACAAATCCGCAAAAAAAATGCTACACCTTTTAAATTATTATTAAAACGCATTTCTAATATCTTCATGCCACTTATACCTGCATTTATTGCTTGCGGTCTAATCACAGGATTATTAAATATTGCCTTCAAAATCGATCCTACACTTACAAACTACCCTGCAATCCAAGTTTTACAAATAGCAGGAAATGCTGTATTTTTCGGCTTAAATATCTTTGTCGGCATCAACACCGCCAAAGAATTCCACGCTTCTCCTATGCTCGGTGGTACTATGGCAGCCATCATTACACACCCAATGCTCAACAATATCAGCCTATTTAATATAGATTTACTCGCAGGTCGTGGTGGTATCGTTGCCGTCTTATTAGTAGTAGCTTTCTCCTCATGGTTAGAAAATAAATTGCACAAAATCGTGCCAAAAATTTTAGATTTATTCTTAACACCACTACTTGTAATTTTAATCGCCACTTTCCCTGCTCTATTCATCTTACAACCTATCGGCGGTATAATCGCTGAGACTATCGGCGTACTTGTAACATCTGCAATTAATTCCGGTGGTGCTATTACTGGCTTTATCATCGGCGGTATCTTCTTGCCACTCGTTATGACTGGTCTTCACCAAGGACTCACACCCATTCACGCTGAACTACTCAATCAATACGGCGTTACTATCCTTCTGCCTATCTTAGCTATGGCAGGAGCAGGGCAAGTCGGTGCTTCTATCGCTGTATATCTCAAAACTAAAAATCAAAAATTAAAACAAACTATAGCTTCTGCCCTTCCTGTCGGCTTCATGGGCATTGGCGAACCTTTGATTTACGGCGTAACCTTACCACTTGGCAAACCATTCATCTCCGCTTGTATCGGCGGTGCTTTTGGTGGTGCAGTGCAAGCATTTTTCCATGTAGGTGCTACCTCCATTGGTTTATCTGGTCTACCACTCACAGCTAGTACAGATAAAATGCTTTGCTATTTAATCGGACTTTTCACAGCCTATATTTTCGGCTTTATCGCCACATTAATAATCGGCTTTAACGATCCTATTGAGGAGTGATATTTTGCAAAACGGCATTTCCATTTATCTTGGCTTAGATAATACATTAGCAGAAAATTTAAATCTAATTCATCTAGCCCATAAATATAATCTCAATCGCATTTTTACCTCATTTCATATACCCGAAACAGATATTTCCCATTTTCAACAAGATTTACAGACAATTTTAAAACTCACACAGAAATATAATATGGAAGTAATCTGTGATGTATCGCCAAACACTTTAGCTCTATTAAATTTAGATACATTAAATATCCAAGAATTAGCCACTCTTGGCATAACCACACTTCGCTTAGACTTTGGCTACAGTGCCGAGCAAATAGCCAAATTAAGTCATCAAAATATAAAATTACAATTCAATGCCTCAACTATCACCCAAGAATTTCTTGATGAATTAAATCATTACCAAACAGATTTCCAACATATTGATGCACTCCATAACTTTTATCCTCGTGAAGGTACAGGTCTAAACGTAAAAAAATTACAGCAACAAAACGAATTACTTCATAAATATAATATTTCCGTAGGTGCTTTCATACCTAGCTATAACAAAGCTCGCTCACCAATCAAAAAAGGCTTGCCAACATTAGAAATACACCGCTATCAAACAGCCAGCCTTGCCATGCGACATCTAAAATTACTCGGTATCAACTCCATTTTTATCGGCGATAGCCTACCTACAGAAGACGAAATCCAAGAATTAGCCAATTTAACAGATGAATATATCTTATTAAAAGCAAAAAAATTAACACAAAATAAAGATATACTAAAAGTCTTACAACAAAGCACTTTCACCGCTCGCCTAGATGAAGCAGACGGAGCCATTCGCACCCAAGAAAGCAGAGCATTATTCAAACAAATATATATCTGCCCTGAATATATCGCCCCTAGAGAAATAGGTTCTATCACCTTAGATAACGCCCTTTATGCACGCTATGCAGGAGAAATGCAAATCATCACCCAGGCACAAAAAAAAGATAATAAAATCAATACCATTGCTAAATTATTAGACAGCGAATTAATTTTATTACCTTATATAAAACCAAATAGCAAGTTTAAAATAAAAGTTTAAGTTAGTTTTATAGCTAAAAATCAATTACTTTTCTTTCATAAACAAGAAAAGTAACAAAAAAACTTTACCTTTCATTACCAATTCTTTCTTAAAAAGAACAAAACCATGATTTTAAAGCTTTTAACACATTACAAATAGTGGTGCTAAATTTATAGTCATGGTTTTATTCTTACTAATAGCTTATAGCTACTGACAAAATTACTAACATAAAAGATATTTTACTATTATTTTTCATAATTTATTACTTTACTGTAAATTTATTTTAATTTTCTTTGTAAATATATCATATCTATTAATTGAATGCCATCTTCATATATTGGTTGTTCATAATTATCTATAAAAAAATTTTTTATGTAATGTGAACGAATAAATCCACATTGCTCATAAAAAGGAATAGTTAATGTACTATCTCCTGTTCCAACTTGTAATATAGAATATTTTTCTTTATAATTTTTGATAATAAAATCTATCATTACTTTACCATAACCTTTTCTTTGATATTCAGGTTTTACAGCTAGATTTTTTATTTCCAATACACCATTTTGTTCATCTGTTATAATACATTCTGCTTTTATTATTCCTTCATCATCTAATACATACATTATGCCTCTATCAATATATTTCTCAATCATATTTTCTTGTTCATCTGCCAACAATAATAATGAAAGAAATTGTTTTTTGTTATCTTTAACTTCTTTTATTTCCATAAGAACTCCGATACTATAAATTTTTACTTTATTATATTAAGACAAAATGACCTTTAACAGTTGACATAAATAACTATTAAAGGTCATTTTTATATTTAAATTTACATTATAATTTTAACTGTGTTTTAATACGTTCTACAGCTTTTAATGTGTTTTCACGACTACCAAATGCAGTGAGACGGAAATAATTTTCGCCAGATGGGCCAAAACCAGAACCTGGAGTACCTACGATATTTGCTTCATGAAGAAGTTTATCGAAGAAATCCCAAGAAGTCATGCCTGCTGGAACTTTGAGCCATACATATGGGGAGTTTACACCACCGAAAACAGTAAGACCAAGGCTTGCTAAACCTTCACGAATAATTTTTGCATTTTCCATGTAATAGCCAACCATTTCTTTTACTTGTTTTTGTCCTTCTTCAGTAAGTACAGCTTCTGCACCACGCTGAATAATATAAGGTGTACCATTGAATTTAGTTGTATGACGGCGATTCCAAAGAGGATTTAAAGCTTGTTCTTTACCATCTTTTGTATAACCTTTAACAGATTTTGGTAATACAATATAACCGCAACGAGTACCAGTGAAACCTGCTGTTTTGGAGAAGGAACGGAATTCAATAGCTACTTCTTTTGCTCCTTCAATTTCATAAATTGTATGAGGTACATCTTCTTCTGTAATATAGTAAGAATATGCTGCATCATATAAAATGATAGATTTATTTTCTTTAGCATATTTAACCCATTTAGCTAATTCATCACGGGATAAAGTAGTACCAGTTGGGTTATTAGGGCTACATAAATAAATCATGTCTACATGCTGTTTTGGAAGTTCTGGAGTGAAGTTATTTTCAGCAGTACATGGCATATATACTACACCTTCAAAAGTTCCATCTTCTTTTACAAGACCTGTACGACCAGCCATGATATTTGTATCGAGATATACAGGATATACAGGGTCAGTAATAGCAATAGTATTATCTACGCCAAAAATTTCTTGGATATTACCGCAGTCAGATTTTGCACCATCGCTGACAAAAATTTCATCAGTTTCGATATCTACACCACGAGATTTATAAATTACATCACGAATTTTTTCACGTAAAAATGCATAACCTTGTTCAGGGCCATAACCGCGGAAAGTTTCTTTATTAGCCATTTCATCAACAGCTTTATGCATAGCTTCGATACTAACTTGTGGTAATGGTAATGTAACGTCACCGATACCTAAGCTAATAACTTCAGCTTTTGGATTTTCAGCTTTGAATTTCTGCACACGATGTGCAATTTCAGCAAAAAGGTAACTACCTTGTAATTTTAGATAATTTTCATTAACTAATGCCATTTATAATCCTCCTAAATACTTTTATTTATCTCTAAATAAAATTCATTCTTATTTATTATACAGTATTTGACATATTTAAACAATGTATACTTGTTTAGTCAGTTTCATACAAATTTAAACAAACAAAAAAAGCTGTCTCTAATCTGAAATTAGAAACAGCTTTTATTTTTTATATTAGAGATTGCTTTTTGCAACTTCAACAAGTTTAGCAAATGCAGCTGCATCGTTGATAGCAACGTCAGCTAACATTTTACGGTTAACCTGAACACCTGCTTTTGTTAAACCGCAGATGAAACGGCTGTAGGACATACCGTTTGCACGAGTAGCAGCATTGATACGAGCGATCCAAAGTTTACGGAATTCACCTTTTTTCGCACGACGGTCTCTACGTGCATAGTAAAGAGCTTTCATAACGAGTTCGTTAGCTTTTTTGAACTGTTTGCTTCTAGCTCCTCTATAACCTTTAGCTAATTTTAAGATTTTTTTATGACGTGCATGAGCGGTTACGCCACTTTTTACTCTTGGCATTATTTACCCTCCTAAATTTCAACAATAAATGATTAATTAAGCGTATGGAAGCATTTTGCTTACACGTTTATGATCAGCAGCAGTGATGATAGCTGCTTTACGTAAATTACGTTTACGTTTTGGTGATTTCTTTTCTAAAATGTGGCTTTTGAAAGCTTTATTACGTTTGAATTCACCAGAACCAGTAGCTGTAAAACGTTTAGCTGCAGCTCTGCGAGTTTTAATTTTTGGCATTAGTGTTTCCTCCTTTAGTTTGCACTTTAGGTGCTAAAATCATAATCATATTTTTACCTTCAAGTTTAGGTTCGCGTTCAACAGTAACAGCTTCTTGCATTGCTTCAGCGACCTTTAATAAAAGCTCTTTACCCATTTCTGGATGAGAAAGCTCACGGCCACGGAACATGATTGTAGCTTTTACTTTATTGCCTTCAGCAATAAAACGCATAGCATTTTTAACTTTGAAGTTAAAATCGTGTGTTTCAATACCAGGACGAAGTTTTACTTCTTTTACACTGATAACCTTCTGTTTTTTCTTCGCTTCTTTTTCACGTTTTTGTTGTTCATAGCGATATTTTCCGAAATCCATGATTCGGCAAACAGGTGGTTTTGCTTTTGGAGCAACTTCTACTAAGTCTAAATGAGCTTCTTCTGCTTTACGAAGAGCATCTCTTGTAGACATAATACCAAGCTGTTCTCCCTGAGCATCTGTCACACGAACTTCTCTAGCGCGGATTTCGCCATTAATTCTTAAAGTTTCTTTACTAATAGAAAACACCTCATTATTTATATATTATTTTTATTATATACACAAAAAAGAGGATGACGCACGTCACCCTCTGATATTACAAATTAAAATATACGTTAAACGTTTTTGTTTTAATTAGTAACCCTAGTGACTAGCACGCCATAAGGTGAGAAGCGGTGACTTCTTCTTGTGCAATACGTTGCATCTCAGATACAACATATGTTAATATATCACAAACTTTATATACTGTCAATAAGATTTTTATAAATACACATCTCTTTATAATTTTTTTATAATATCTATTGAATAACCTATAGAATCCAATACATTACATAACATATTATATTTAATATTATTATTATTTATCATTCTTCTAAAAACTTGAGCCTGCATATTATCATTATATTTTTTATTATATAAATTTGTAATATCTGTCATCGAAAGTCCTTCTTTATAACATATCATAATAAATATTTCTTTAATATCTTTCATTTTTGACATCACCTAACTTGACTATACAATATTATCCTTAAATCTTTAAAATAATTTATAATAAATTTTCATTAAAATATATTTTTATTTCTATCAATTATATACTTCAATAATTAAAATATATTCCTTATATTTTTTTCTTTATTTCAATCTCATAACCAATAGACTCTAATACCTCTAAAAAAGTTATATATTTCATTGTATTATCTTTCAGACTTCTACTAAAAGACTGCTTAGTTATATTTTTATTATACGTTCTATTATATATATCTAAAATATCACCTTGGTTTAATCCTTCTCTATGTGAAATAATCATTAATACTTCTTTAATATCTTTATTGTTAATCATTTCTTATCCCTTTTTCTATATTCTAAATGCAATATGTTTATATTTACTAGTATTTTTTATTATAATCTCTACTATCTTGTTATTCAAGAATATAAAAAATTTTAACAGACAATTTTAGTTATGTAAAAAAAATAGTCTATAAAGCTTATATTCTTTAGCTTTATAGACTATTTAATAAAAAATTATTTATTTTTTATTTAAGCTTGTAATGCTCCTACAAGTTCATTTACATCTTCAATATTATGTTTTTGCATATATTCAGAGATACCATCTGCAATTACTTTTAATGCTGATGGGTCAATGAAGTTATGTGCTCCTACTGCGACTGCTGTTGCACCTGCAAGCAAGAATTCAATAGCATCTTCTGCACTTGCAATACCGCCCATACCAATGATTGGAATGTTTACAGCTTTTGCTACTTGCCATACCATACGAAGTGCTACAGGTTTTACAGCAGGGCCAGAAAGACCACCTGTGATATTGCCAAGTAATGGTTTTCTTGTATTGATATCTATTGCCATACCAGTCAATGTATTAATCATGGAAATAGCATCTGCACCAGCTTCTTCTACTGCTTTTGCCATCTGCACAATATCTGTTACATTTGGGGAAAGTTTTACAATTACAGTTTTTTTAGTATGAGTTTTTACTGCATGAGTTACAGCAGCTGCTGCTTTTGGATCTGTACCAAAAACGATACCGCCTTCTTTTACATTTGGACAAGAAATATTTACTTCTACAGCATCTACGCCATCAATATCTAAACGCCATGCCATTTCAGCATATTCTTCTACAGAACCTGCGGAAATATTCACGATAACAGCAGTATTATATTTTTTAATTTTTGGTAAGATATCATAAATAAAAGCATCTACCCCTGGATTTTCAAGACCGATACAGTTGAGCATACCAGAAGGAGTTTCTGCAATTCTAACGCCTGGATTACCAGCACGAGGTTTTGGTGTAACGCCTTTAGTAACGATTGCACCGATTTCATTTACATCAAGAAAATCTTCATATTCTCTACCAAATCCGAATGTTCCTGAAGCTCCCATTACAGGATTTTTTAATTCAAGATTACCAATCTTTACAGATAAATTCATTAAAATACCTCCTTAGCTTCAAAAACTGGGCCTTCTGTGCAAACTTTACGACGTTTCTTAGTGAGTTTACCTTCAAAAGTACAACCAAGACATACGCCAATACCGCAAGCCATGCGTTTTTCTAATGATACTTGGCAATCAATGTCATGTTCATAAGCGAGTTTTGCCACGCCTTCCATCATGATATTTGGACCACAAGTATAAATAGCGTCAATATTATTTTCTTTTAAGATTTCAGGCATTAATTGAATAGTGAAACCTTTAAATCCTACAGAGCCATCATCTGTTGTGATATAAATTTTATCAGCATATTCTTTTAAATATTCTTCCCAGAATACTTCATCTTTATTTTTACCACCGATAAGTAAAATAGGTTTTTGGTCTTTGAGCAAGCGAGATAAATAGATAAGTGGAGCAATACCTACACCACCGCCTACAAGCAATGGACGACCTTCTTTTAATTTGAAACCATTACCGATAGGGCCTAAGATACTGAATTCTTCGCCTTCTTTTAATCTAGCATATTCAGCTGTACCTTTACCTACGATACGATAAATTAAAGTGATCGTTCCTTCATTTTTATCTACATCAGCAATACTGAAAGGACGACGCAAGAAATTTTCACTATGCAAAGTCTTCACATGAACAAACTGACCAGGTTCAGCAAGATTTGCAATTTCTGGAGCTTTGATAACCATGTGTTTTACATTTTCATTTACTGCTTTGTTGAGCAAAATTGTTCCTGTTACTACAAGCTTTTTCAAAAGAAACCCTCCTACTTTTTACACATTATACTTTATAATCATAATACTATATAACTAATTTTTTCGCAAAATTTCTCAGCTAAAAATAATTTTATTTTCATTAATCTATTTTAAATTTATTTTACTTTTTCCAATTTAATTTTTCTAAAATTTGCTTTGTATGTGTTGTTATATATACACCTAATAAAATAACTACTGCGCCTAAACATTCTTCCATAGTAATTATTTCATTTAATGTTATTGAAGCTGTAACAATCCCCACAATAGGCATGATATTTAAAAATATGGAAGCTGTACTTGCGCCTACATTTTTTACACCAATATTCCAAAATATCATTGCGCCTACACCACCGAGCCATACAATATATGCAAATGAAGCCATAGCTTTCATAGATAAATCTGGTATAAATAAACCACAAGTAAAATGACCATAGATTGCAATAAAAATCGCACCAAATACTCCTGCCCATGCTGTAACAGATAATACAGACATTTTCTTCATCACACGAATACTGATTAAACAATAAATTGCCCAACTTAATTGAGCTACAAAAAATAATATATCTCCCAAATTAAATGAAATATGTAAAATAATATCTAGATTTCCATTGCTGATTAAATACAATGTCCCTGATATCGAAATTATAATTCCAATCCATTGCAATAAAGCCAATCTTTCACGCAAAAATACAAAAGCTAATAAAGATGTAACAGCTGGCGTCATAGCAGCAATCAAAGTGGCATTAGCTACTGTAGAATATTGTAGCCCTGTAAATTGTGAACCATTATTCAAACTAACGCCTGTTATTCCCATAATTATAAGTGGCAACCAACAACTTTTGGGCGGTATAAAATCTTTTTTATGTGTAATTTTCATCAATAAAAATAAAGTAGCACTGAGTAATAAATATCGGAAAGATACTAAAGTAGGTGGGTTCATCTCCGCTACAATGAATTTCACCACTACAGGCTGAAAACCCCATAAAATTCCAGCCAAAGACAACAACACATAAGCTTTATTTTTCAAAATAACATCTCCATTTAACTAAAACCTAAGTCATCATTATAACATATCCCTATAACGAGATTAAACATAAAATATATTCTAATACTTGCCACTATGCTATAATAAATTATTATTACTTTTCTTTTATACAAAAGAAAAACGAAGCAAAAATAAAAATCCCACGATATTGATTTTACTTTAATAAATATAAAATAATATGTAATATTTATTTTCCACATTCTAAAATCTTATCTGTAATACTTTTAATATAGTTCTTAGGATTTTTAACACTTTAATTTGTTGTTATTTAATTTGTTTTTTATACAAAGGAAAAATAGATTTTATAATTCTTAGGAGGGATAATTTTTTTATGTATGATTTAGCTTTAAAAAATGGTTTTATTGTTAATGAAAATGAAATCTATCTAGGAAATATTTATATACAAGATGAAAAGATTGTTGAAATTTCTTTAGCGGATAAGCCTGCCACTGAGGTTTATGATGTTTCTGGTAAGTATCTTTTACCTGGCTGTATTGATACGCATTGTCATTTTCGTGACCCTGGAGCTACTGCTAAAGAAGATTTTACAACTGGCACACAAGCTGCTATTGCCGGTGGTGTAACTACTGTATTTGATATGCCCAATACAAATCCTTCTGTTTTAAATGAGCAAGATTTATTGCAAAAAGCAAATTATTTTGCTCCTAAAGCTTTTGCTGATTATGGTATTTGGGGTCTTTCTTTAGGTGAAATCAACTTTGGCGATTTACCTAGACTTTGTGAAGCTGGTGCTAGTGCTGTAAAATTCTTCTGGGGATATGCTATAAATGCCAAAACAAAAGCTTTAATTTATAATTACAATCCTAAAGATGAAGATATTATCCCACCTCTTGGCGACGGTGAAGTCTATGAAATTTTTGAACAAATGGCAAAAACAGGAAAAATAATCGCCATTCATGCTGAAAATATTGAATTAATTCAAACTTTAACTAAACGTCTTCAACAATCTGGTAAAAAAGATTACGAAGCTTTAATCCAATCTCGACCAGCTCTAGCAGAAGCTTTGACTATCCAAACAGCTAGTCTACTTGCTAAAACCACTGGTGCTAGACTTCATATTCTTCATTTGACTTCTAAAATGGGAATGGAAGCAGTCGCTCAAGCAAAGGCTAATGGTGTAAATATAACTGCTGAAACTTGCCCACAATATCTATTTTTATCTGCTAAAGATTATGATAGTGTAGGGCCAATGATGAAAGTATATCCTGTCATCAAACATGAAGAAGATAGACTTGCACTTTGGCAAGGATTGAAAAATGGCACTATAGATTTTATCGCTTCTGACCATGCACCACATATCATCAGTGAAAAACAAGGTGATTTATTCTCTATTCCTGCTGGCATGTGCGGGGTAGAAACTATGCTTCCATTAATGCTCAATGAAGTAAATAATGGTCATATCACTTTACCTTTCTTGGTGAAAGTCATGGCTAAAAATGTAGCTACTATCTATAATTTACCAAATAAAGGTAATTTAGAAATTGGTAAAGATGCCGATATTGTGGTTGTCGATATGAATAAAATCGATACTATTGAAAATGAAAAACTTCACAGTAAACAACCTCTCACTGCTTTTGCTGGTAGAAAAATCAAAGGCTGGCCAATAAAAACATTTTTACGCGGTCAATTAGTTGTAGATAATAATAAAATCTGCCAAGATAAAGCTTGCGGAAAATGGATAAAATAATTAAATTTTAAAACAAAAAGCTCTTAATAGTTAAAAACTATTAAGAGCTTTTATTTTTATTGATTACTGAGCTTTTGTTTTGATTTCTTCAAGAAGATTGTTGATAAATTCATCAGTATCCATAGTAATAGTATCTTTTTCACGACGTTTACGAACAGAAATATTTTTATTTTCTAATTCGGATTCACCTACGATAATGCTGTATGGAACTTTTTTAACTTGAGCTTCACGGATTTTGTAACCGATTTTTTCATTGCGGTCATCAACTTCTACACGAATGCCGAGGTCAAACATTTTGCGTTTGATTTCATAAGCATAATCAACATATTTATCGCTGATAGGTAAGATTTTAACCTGTACAGGAGCGAGCCATACTGGGAATGCACCAGCATAGTTTTCAATCAAGATACCGATGAAACGTTCGATACTTCCGTATACTACACGGTGAATCATTACTGGGCGATGTTTCTGACCATCTTCACCGATATAAGTGAGATCGAATTTTTCAGGCATTAACATATCAAGCTGAATTGTACCGCACTGCCAAGTACGACCGATAGAGTCAGTTAAATGGAAGTCGATTTTTGGACCATAGAAAGCTCCATCGCCTTCGTTGATAACATATTTAAGACCACGATGTTCAAGTGCATTTCTAAGTGCATTAGTTGCAGTTTCCCAAACTTCATCAGAACCCATAGAATCTTCAGGACGTGTGCTGAGTTCTGCATGATAAGTCAAACCAAATGTACTATAAACTTTATCGAATAAGTCAATAACTTTTTGAATTTCGCCTTCAATTTGGCTAGGTAACATGAAGATATGAGCATCATCTTGTGTAAAGTTACGTACACGCATTAAACCATGTAATGCACCAGATAATTCATGACGATGTACAAGACCAAGTTCACCGAGACGAAGTGGTAAATCACGATAGCTGTGTTGCTGTGTTAAATATACAAGCATACCACCTGGGCAGTTCATTGGTTTAATCGCATAATCTTCACCATCAATTTTTGTGAAGTACATATTTTCTTTATAATGATCCCAGTGACCAGAAGTTTCCCAAAGTTTACGGTTCATAATCATTGGAGTTTTGATTTCCTGATAACCAAATTGACGATGAACTTCACGCCAGTAGTTGATGAGTTCATTTCTGATTACCATACCATTTGGATGGAAGAATGGGAAGCCTGGACCTTCTTCATGTAAGCTGAATAAATCGAGTTCTTTACCGAGCTTGCGGTGATCACGTTTAGCAGCTTCTTCAAGCATTTTTAAGTAAGCATCTAAATCAGCTTGTTTTTCAAATGCTGTACCATATACACGTTGAAGCATTTTATTTTTTTCGCTACCACGCCAATAAGCACCAGCAACAGATTGTAATTTAATAGCTTTTACTTTACCTGTAGATACTACGTGTGGACCTGCACAAAGATCAGTGAATTCACCTTGGCTGTACATAGTGATCATTGCATCTTCTGGTAAATCATTGATTAATTCTACTTTATAGCTTTCGCCTTCAGCATTGAAGAAATCAAGTGCTTCCTGACGAGTAACTTCTTTACGTACAATTGCTAAATTTTCTTTAACAATTTTTTTCATTTCTTTTTCGATTTTTGCTAAATCTTCAGTGCTAAGCTGATGATCCATATCAAAATCATAGTAAAAACCATTGTCAATTGCAGGACCAATTGCAAGTTTTACATTTTTGTCGCCATAAAGACGTTTTACAGCTTGAGCTAAAATATGAGAAGCACTATGACGAAGTGCCCAACGACCATCTTCATCTTCAAAAGTTAAAATTTCTACTTGATGATCTCCATCTATAACAGTCATTAAATCTTTAGTTTCTCCATCAATTTTACAAGCTAAAGCTTTTTTTGCTAAAGAATTACTAAAGGATTTTACAAAATCAAGAACAGTAGTGCCTTCAGCTACTTCACGAACAGCACCATCTTTTAATGTGATATTTGCCATTTTATTAACCTCCTAAAAAAATAAAAAGCCTCCATCCCAAAACTAGGGACGAGGCTTGTAGTTCGCGGTTCCACCCTGTTTGCCATAAAATATGACCAACTCAAAAATGATAACGGAATTTCTCCGGCAAAACTTAATAAATAAATCTAAATCTATAGTTCAGCTTTGCAGTTTGAAAGTGGTAATCAAAGAGTATGCTTAAGAAGTTTCCAGCCTCGACTTCTCTCTCTGTAAACATATAATTCTTCAATCATGTCTTTCGCATTACTTTTACATATATCTTTATGATGTCTTCATTATAATAAAGCAATATCTCAATGTCAAGAGTTATTCTTTTTTCTCATTTCTAAAATTCCTATCAAAATAATATACTTATAAGATATCATCTATTTATTATAATATTTATTATAATATTTATTTTAATTTAAATTTAATCTATTTTTAATCTGTACTTTAATCATATTTTAATCTAATCAGATTATACTATATACATAACTCAATAAAGTTATATAAGTTTTTGCTCTCCGATAGGTTTCTCTCCCTATCGGTTTTTTTTTGCCTTCACAAGATACATATATAAAATTAAAATAATATATATACACCAAAATAAAGGAGATGTTACTATGTTTTTTGATGTAGATAAGCTACATTGGACTCGTAAACCTTTATCATTTAGTATAACTAAAGATAAAATCGAAATCATAACTTCACCTCATACTGATTTATGGCAAAGAACATATTATCACTTCAGAAATGATAATGCTCCTATGCTACAGATGAATACAAGTGAAGAATTCTTTTCATTTACTGTTAAGACAGATTTTGATAGCAAAGTTTGATTTGACCAATGCGGTATCGTCTTATATTTAGATAGTGAAAACTGGCTCAAAGCTTCCGTTGAATATGAAAATGAAGATATTCAACATTTGGGTAGTGTTGTTACTAATAAAGGATATTCTGATTGGGCGACAACTGTTATTGATAGTTCTATAAAATCTATTTGGTATAGATTAAGTCGCCGAAAAGATGATTTTCGCATAGAATATTCTCTTGATGGCATAAATTATAATCAAATGCGCATATGTCATCTTTGGGAAGCTTCTGGTGATATCCAATTTGGCATTTATGCTTGTAGCCCAGAAAATTCTTCATTTAAAGCTACATTTACTGATTTCAAAATGACAGAATGTGTTTGGCAAGCTCACGACGGTCAACAACCTGACGAAGATATTACTTATTAAAGGAATGTTATTTTATGAATACACTTATCGCCCAAAATTTAAATATTCTCATTGATTTTTTAGCTAAAAGAGATTTAACGGCACTATCACCCGATGAATTGCAAGCAAAATACAAAATAAATCAAGCCGATTTGTTGATTTTATTCGGTGGTTCTATTCCTGAAGGTGCTGGTGTATTTGCTAAAGCTCATCAACAAAATATAGCTAAAAATTATCTTTTAGTCGGCGGTGCTGGTCATACTACAGAAGCACTCCGTCAAAAAATGCAATTATCTCTAGCCGATATAGATATCTCTAGTAAATCTGAAGCAGAAATTTTTGCCCTTTATCTGAAAAATAAATACAATATCACAGATTGTTTACTAGAAACTAAATCCACTAACTGCGGTAATAATATCACTAATGCTCTAGAACTTTTAAAAAATCTAGATTTAAAGCCAAAATCCATCATTTTTATGCAAGATGCTACTATGCAAAATCGCATGGACGCAGGTTTTCGAAAATATTGTCCTTGTGATACTACTTTAATCAATTATGCCACATATAAAGTTCATTTCACTGTTCAAAATGATAAATTATGTTTAGAACAAAATAATATCTGGCAAATGTGGAATATTGATAAATATATTGAGCTACTCATGGGAGAAATTCCTCGTCTTACAGATAATATCAATGGTTATGGCCCTCAAGGTAAAGATTTTATCGCTCATGTAGATATACCACAAGAAGTCCATAGTGCTTATCAACATCTCTATCAACATTTAAATATCAAAACACGCCAGGCAAATTCGCTTTATGCTACAAAATAAAGAAAGTGTCTACTTATTATATTTTATCTTCACGGCAAAATATAATTTAGTAGACACTTTTTTTAAGCTAAAATCTCTGTTAAAGCATCAATTAATTCATCATTTTCTTCACGAGTTCGCACCGCAAAACGCACGAAATACTCATTTAATCCTGGATAGTTTTCACAATTGCGAATAGCTATACCATATTCTAATAATTTTGCTTTTAACTCATTAGCTGTCATATTTGTTTTTTCTATATTCACTAAAATAAAATTAACAGTTGGCTCATATACTTTCAATTTATCAAAAGTTTCTAGTTCTTCATAAAGATAATTTATCTCTGTTCTTGTATATGTTCTACTGCGACGCTGATATACTTTATCCTCTAAAGCTACCATACCTGCAATCTGTGCTAAAGCATTCACATTCCATGGGTCTTTTGCCTGATAAAGTGGGTCTAAAACTTCATGGTCTGTAGCCGCAAAGCCTAAGCGAAGTCCTGGTAATGCATAAAATTTAGTCAAAGAATGCAATACAAATAAATTATGATATTTTTCCACTAAAGGAAGCACGGAAAAAGCTTCACTTGTTTTGATAAAATCCATAAAAGACTCATCAACAACTACAAAACAGCCATTATTTTCAGCATGTTCAATTAAAAGCTCCATATCTTCTACAGTAAATAATGTACCTGTTGGATTATTAGGATTGCCGATAAATAAAATATCGTTGCCTTTTATATTCACGATTAAATCTCGCATAGGAGAATTAAATTCCTGTTTTTCAGATAACATTACATAATTTATATTCGCTCCAGAAGCTTTAGCTGCTCTTTCATATTCGCTAAAACCTGGAGATACAATCAATGCATTTTTTGGCTTTAATATATGGCAAAGTATATATAATAATTCTACTGCACCATTACCTACGATAATTTTATCTGCACTGATACCATAATTTTCGGCGATTTTACCACAAAGCGCTCTTGCATCTGGCTCTGGATAATGAATTATATCATCAATATGGTCAACAATCGCTTTTTTTATATTTTTAGATAATCCATATGGATTTATATTAGCACTGAAATCTATGATTTTATCTAAATTTTCTTGTGCCATTATTTTTTTTAAATCTCCGCCATGCTCAAACTTTTGCATAATTTACTCTCTTTCTATGATAATTCCACCAGAAATCATTTTTACTAAATTCAAATAATGTAAATCAAAACATTCACTTAATATTTTTTGTTTACATTCTTCAATTAAACTTTCCTCACAATTATCATCAAATAATACACCAATGACAGTACCACTGTGAGCAACATTTACACCTATTGCCTGATAATCTTCGGATATTATCATGATATCTTCTAATTGCTTCTTATATAATATTTTTTGATTTGCATATGCACTCATAACGCAAGCTTTGCCGATATATTTATTATTTTTCTCTTTAAAGCCTAAACGCAAATAATCTAAAGCTTCTTTAATTGTATTTTCATTTTCTTGATACAAGCGTTTCAAATCCTTGCGACGATTAAAAGATAAAGTATCGACCTTGCCACCGCAATCAAACATCAATATCTTAATCTTTGGCGCTAAACCTAAATGTTCTAAAACTTGACCATTCAAATGATTATATCTGACAATGCCTTTACAAAAAATACCATCAGTTGGCTCAATGCTTGTTGCAATCTTTGATATTTCATCTTGCGATAATATCCGTTTACAAGAAAGAGCTGTCAGCTGACAAATACTTGCAATATCTGCACTACTTGAAGCCATGCCCTTTCCTGTCAACAATTCTGTAGTCAAACAAAATTTTGCATAAGATTTAGTGCCCAGATAATCAAGCGTTTTATTGCGTGCCAAACGAGCTTTATATGGTAAATAAGAAAAATATTTTGTTATACTCGCCTTGGTATACATTGAAATAGGACAAGTAACTAAAAAAGGTATATCATCAATCATGCCTTGTACTAACTCGCCACAAGAACCTGGTATTTTAACACTAAGACCCATGCAAAAATTCTCCTTAACCAATAATAAATTTATCTTCAGGATAGCGAATTTTATTTTTCTTCTTGCGAATAACAAGTGCCATCGCAAAAGAAATAATACCAATTCGTCCCATCAACATTACAAAAATAATTACAATTCTACTAGAAGCGTCCATTTCATTTATCGTACCTGTAGGCAGACCTACAGTAGCGAACATAGATACAGACTCAAATAAGATTTTAGACAAAGCAATATCTTCTGTCAAACATAAAAACATTGACATCAAAAATACGACAATCGCACTGACAAAGAAAATACTCATCGCACGGAAAATGACAATCGGTGGTACAGTACGCTCAAAGATAACAACATCTTCACGACCACGAATGAGCGACCAAATAGCTGCAAAGATAACAGCTATAGTAGTAGTTTTAATACCGCCACCTGTTGAAGCTGGCGAACCGCCAATAAACATCAAAAACATAATCAACAATAAACTAGGTTCTGTCAATGAGCCTATATCGAGCATTGAAAATCCTGATGTTCTAGCCATCGAAGCCATGAATGTACTTACCATCACTTTATCAAATAAACCTAAATCGCCTAAAGTATTTTTATTTCCATATTCTAAAATAAAAATAAGTACACTGCCGATAAGAATTAAAAAACCAGTAGTAACAAGTACAAGCTTACTATTAATACTCAATTTTTGCCATTTGCGTTTTTGATAGATATCTAGTAAAACAGCAAAACCCAATCCGCCACAAACAACTTCTATCAATAATATTAGATTAAAAAATGGGTGAAAAATATAATCTGCAAAATTACTTCCACCTAAAATATCAAAACCTGCATTACAAAAAGCCGATACAGAATGCCAAAAACCAAAATAAATAGCTGTGCCTACACTATAATCTTGACAGAAAATAATTGTTAAAATAACTCCACCAATAAATTCAAAAGCAACAGTCATTTTCACAATACTGATTACAAGTCGCACTACTCCAGCCACTGACCATCTTTGCAATGACTCTTGAATTAATAATCTATCTCGAAGTTGAATGCGTTTACCCATCACCACTGCCAAAATAGTAGTGATAGTCATAATTCCTAAAGCTCCAATTTGCACCAAAATAATAATTATTATTTGCCCAAATACAGAAAAATTATCACCTAAACTAAATATAGAAACACCCGATACACATACTGCTGACGCTGACATAAATAATGCATCGACAAAACTCAAAGGCTCGATATCTACCACTGTAATCGGCAACATCAACAACATAGTACCAGTCAATATTATTATCCCATAACTACATAAAACAATCTGGTATGGATTTAATTTTCTAATATATTTCATCATTTTATCTAAACCTAAAACTTATTAATCAACCTACCCCAATACGCTCTGAAGGATATCCGATTTTAGCTGTTTTTCGATTGCGCATAGCAATAGCCATCAAAAATGTAAGTACGCCTAGACGACCAATAAACATTATTAAAACCAATATGGACTTACCATAAACAGTCAAACTAGAAGTAATCCCTGTGGATAAACCTACAGTGGCCAATGCCGATGTAACTTCAAATAATATTTTTATAAATGGAAAATCTTCTGTTAAACATAAAAACATTGTTCCTAAAACTACTAAAGCTGCTGCTATATAAAAAATAGCCAAAGATTTTACAATCAAATCATGTTCAATACGTCTTTTAAACAATGTAACTTCTTCATTGCCACGAATTATAGAGGTAACTGTCGCAAAAATTATCGCAAAAGTTGTAGTTTTTATCCCGCCACCAGTAGAACCAGGAGATGCTCCTAAGAACATCAAGATGATGATAAAAAATAATGAAGCTTCATGTAATGCTCCTGTATCCATCAAAGTATATCCTGCTGTACGTGAAGTTGTAGATAAAAAGAAAGTCCCTATTAACTTATGCCACCAATCCCAATTACCAATCGTATTTTCATTATTATATTCTAAAAAGAATAATACTATTGTACCAATTACCAATAAAATCAAAGTCGTCAATAAAGCAACTTTAGCATGCAAAGAAAACATCTTCCAATTATGTTTTTGGTAAAGTTCTACCGTTACACCATAACCAATACCGCCTAATATAATCAAAAAAGCGATGACTAAACAAAATAAAGGGTCAGTATTATATTTAAAAATATTAGTACCGCCAAAAATATCAAAACCAGCATTACAAAATGCTGATATAGAATGCCAAAACGCCATATATATCCCATGTAATCCATAATCAGGATATAGACGAAAAGATAGTAGTACGCCACCTATAAATTCAATACATAAAGTGGTCTTTACCAATAATTTAATTAATTTTACAACGCCCCCAACAGTCAACCTGTTCAATGATTCTTGAGCTATTAACCTACTTCTAAGCTGAATACGCTTTCCCAAAATCAAGGCAAATACTGTCGTCATTGTCATTACACCAAAACCGCCAATTTGAATCAACATAATAATTACTAATTGCCCAAATATAGAAAAATATTGACCAGTATCCACCACAATTAAACCAGTAACACATACAGCTGATGTTGCAGTAAATAAAGCATCTATAAATGATAGACTGCTACCATCATTAGATGCTATAGGTAACATCAATAAAAATGCACCTACTAATATTAAGCCCAAAAAAGAAAAAACTAAAACTTGATAATGACTTAACATCAATAGCCAATTATTAATACTCTTGGGAATTTCTGCCTGTTGCAAAATTAATTCCTCCTAATTGTTCACTAATTGCAATAACCAAAAAGCAAAAAAGCCTATTATACCGCCAACGATAGAGCCGTTTAAACGTATCCATATCATATCTGTTTCGACTTTATCGTACACTAACTCATTTAATTGCTTATCTGTTAATCCTTCTAAAAATTTACGTGCTAATTCTAAGATTACATCTTCACCTTTTAAAGCACTACGATGAACAACATCTAATACAAAACGATTTATTTTTGATTTAAATTCATTATTTGTATTTAATTTTTCGATACATCTATCTATTTCTTCACTTAAAATCTGTTCTATTGTCTGATAAAGCTTATTCTCTCTATTATTATTGGCTAATAGATATTCACAAAAATTGCGCAAAGAATTTTGTAGAATTTTTTCCACAATACCCATTTCTACAAAACTATTACGCAAAGTATTTAAGCTATCAACCCAATTTTCATCATCACGAATATTCATCAAAGCTTCTTCATATAAATTTATGAGATTTGCATATAATTCGCCATCTTTATCGCTGACATCATCTAATAAATCTAAAATACGTTCATGAATTATCAAAGACAATTCATCTGGGTCTAAAGTATTTGTCGCTAAAGCCAAAGATAACATTAGACCGCCTAGACCACTTTCATATTGCTTTTGATAATTTTCAAGAAAAGCATCTATTCTTGCTTTTCCTTCTCTTCCTGAAAAATATCCTTTCAAGAAATTTATACCTTTATCTACAGCGAGCTGACTATTTTCACTTTTGAGCAATATGCCCATTAAATTATGTGATAAATCACCCATAGACTCTTTTAAAATAAGCTGAGCTATTTTTTCACTGTTTTTTTGTGCTACTTTAGCAGTATCTATTTCGGCGATTTTTTTCACTAAAAACTGCATAACTTCATTTAATATATATTTTTTATTATCAGGATTTTTAGCCCAATTTAAGCCCCATGATAATAAATCAGCATTGCATATACGTCTATAAATTTTACGTTTAGATAAAAATTCTGTCTGCAACATTCTCACGCAAGAATTTATAAAGGCATCTCTACGTCTTGGCAATATAGCTGTATGAAAAGGAAATCCTAGTGGCTTTTTAAATAAAGCTGTAACTGCAAACCAGTCCGCAATCCCACCAACTAAACTCGCTTCACTGCAAAATAATAACAATTCGAAAATAATATATTGTGGATATAAAGTTCTTAAAGCTAAAATTACTAAAAAACAAATAAATAATACACATAATGTTTTATCTGCTCTATTAAATCTATCCATTATCCGCACATCCTTTCCACAACAAAGGATATTACATATAATCCCATACCAGCAATAGCACCAACTACAGAGCCATTTATACGTATCATTTGAAGGTCATCACCAACACGTTTTTCTACTAAATCGACAAATTCTTGCTGTGAATACTTCATCAATTCATCTTTAATATAATCTAAGCCCCATTGTGAATTATTTTGAATTATCTTCGTTATTGTATTAATGAAAAACTTATTTAATTTAGCCTGCATTTCATCATCTACAGCTAATTTAGCAATAAGATTATCTAGATAATCTTCAATCTGCTTCCATAATTGTTCTCTATTTTCGCTATTTTGACAGAAATTATCAATTAAAGACACTAAATTATCGCTAAAATCAAATTTCTTAACGAAAAAGTAATGTTCTAATTGAGCAACTTTTTGCTTATAGCCATTTCTACTGCCTAGAATTTCTATTTTTTCTGCAAGTAAAGTTTTTAAATGCTCACGTTCTTTACTATCATAATCCAGTAATAAATTAGTATATTCATCTAATTTTTTATTTAACTTTTGCGTCAAATTTTCACTAGATAAATCCATCATTTCAAACATAAAACTACGTTTTTGACTATCTTTTATATATTTTTCTTTGATAATGCTTACATTATCGTCAATTAATTTATGCATGAAATCCTTTGCCAACAATTCAGGCACTGTAGCTCTAACCATTTTTATGATATAGTCTATGCATTTATCCCCTGCTGGTGTCTTAATAAAATCTAGTAAAAATTGAATGATAATCCTTGCTATATTAAAATTCTTACGACGACTCTTCAAGGCGCTTGCCAATGAATAACCTACTTTTTTCGTATCAAGTGAATTAATCACCTGCATAACTAATTCTTTTAATGCTACTTTGGCTTTTTCTTTGCCACCTCTTTGAGCGTACTCTACTACCATCATTGCCATATTATAATTTTTAATATTATTAATGATGTATTCTGGATTTAATAAATCTCTACCGATAAATTTTACTAACTCATCCATGATGCGTTCACGATTACGAGGTAATATCTCCGTACGATAAGAGATAAAGCCCAGTGGTTTTCTAAATAGAGCTGTAACTGCAAACCAATCCGCTAGACCACCGATTAAGGCAGCCAAAAATCCATGATTTAGCAACAAGCCCAAAAAAGAATCTAATTTATATGTAGCAATAAATCCCAAAAACATGATGACTAAAACCAATGTAGCCTGTGTTTTTTTCGACATAATAACCCTCCCTTATTCAAATAATATAAAGATATTATACCGCAAAAGCCATGTTTATAAAATATTGTTGCCAAATTAACTGCCATATTAAACTATAAATCAAACAAAAATAAAGATTATTTAAGCCAAATAAATCAACTTAAATAATCTTTATTTCATTAAATATCATAAGATATAACTAAATTTATGATTAATAATTTAGGACAATCTCATTTTAAAATCTTCATAGCCAAAAGATTTTACTACTTCAATAGTATCATCTTCATGTAAAACGGCAATATCTGGAAGTGGCATACCATTGAAAGTATTATTTTTTACCATGGAATAAATAGCCATATCGCAGAAGATAATTTTATCGCCAACTTTTAAAGGTTTATCAAAAGAATATTCCCCTATGATATCACCTGCAAGACAAGTAGGGCCACCAAAACGGTAAGTATATGCTTTTTCATTTGGTTTTCCTGAATTAATTACATTTGGTCTATATGGCATTTCCAATACATCAGGCATATGACAAGCAGCAGAAGTATCTAAAATTGCAATATCTATGTCATTGTGAATAAGCTCTAAGACTTCACTGACTAAATAACCAGCATTTAATGCCACAGCTTCACCAGGTTCTAAATAAATTTCTAAATCATATTTTTCCTTCATATGATTGATGCAATTTATCAAAAGTTCAATATCATAATCTTCGCGAGTAATATGATGACCACCACCAAAATTGAGCCATTTTAAATCATATAGATATTTGCCAAATTTTGCTTCAATAGCATCTAATGTAGTTTTTAAATCATCAGAGTTTTGTTCACAAAGCGTATGGAAATGAAGCCCTTTCAATCCTTCTAATTTTTCTGGTTCAAAATTATCAAGTGTAACACCTAAGCGAGAACCTTTAGCACATGGGTCATAAATATCATGTCCTTCTTGTGTAGAACATTCTGGATTAATGCGAATACCACACTCCTTGCCTTTAGCTAAAGCTATATCTTTATATTTTTCCCATTGATTAAAAGAATTAAAAATTATATGGTCGCAAATCTCCACGATTTCAGCAAAATCTTTTTCTTTATATGCTGGAGAAAATATATGATTTTCCTTATCCTTCATAAATTCATGAGCTAATTTAGCTTCAAAAATACCACTTGCTGTAGCACCTTTTAGATATTTGCCAATCATGGGATAAAAATAAAACATGGAAAAAGCTTTTTGTGCAAGTAAAATATGACAACCTGTTCTATCTTGTACCATTTTTAAAACTTCAAGATTTTCACGAAGTTTTTTCTCGTCCATAACATAACTAGGAGTTGCTACATTTTGTAACTTTTCTTCTAATTTCACTAAATCACTTCCTTAAAATTATTTTTAATTAAATATTATAATATTCTAAATCAAAATCTCAATTTATTTAAATAAGACAGTACACCAACGGCATACTGTCTTATTTTTATTAATAAATATATTTTATTCTACTAAATCAGGATTGAAGCTTTCTTTCCATGGAAGACCCCATTTATTAAGAGCGTCCATAAATGGATCTGGATCAAATTCTTCAATATTATATACACCTGGTTTTTTCCATGTGCCGTTCATGATGAGCATTGCACCAATCATTGCTGGAACGCCAGTTGTATAAGAGATTGCTTGAGAACCAACTTCTTTATAGCATTCTTGATGGTCGCAAACATTGTATAAATAATATATTTTATCTTTGCCATCTTTTTTACCTTGGAAAATACAGCCGATATTTGTTTTGCCTACTGTGCGAGGGCCAAGGCTAGCTGGATCTGGAAGTACAGCTTTTAAGAATTGAAGTGGCACGATTTTATGACCTTCAAATTCGATAGGTTCGATAGAAGTCATGCCTACATTTTCTAAACATTTTAAATGAGTTAAATAAGACTGACCAAAAGTCATGAAGAAACGAATACGTTTGATACCTTTGATATTTAAGCCCAAAGATTCAAGTTCTTCATGGTGAAGTAAATACATGTCTTTTTCGCCAATTTCTGGGAAGTTGTACACGCGTTTTATTTCCATAGGTTTAGTTTCTACCCATTTACCATCTTCCCAGTAGCTACCATTAGCAGAAACTTCACGGATATTGATTTCAGGATTGAAGTTTGTAGCAAATGGATAACCATGATCACCTGCATTACAATCCAAGATATCAATATAGTTAATTTCATCAAAATGATGTTTCATTGCATAAGCAGAGAATACGCCTGTTACACCTGGGTCAAAACCACTGCCTAAAAGTGCAGTAATTCCAGCTTTTTCAAAGCGTTCACGATAAGCCCACTGCCATTTATATTCAAATTTAGCAGTATCTAATGGTTCATAATTTGCAGTATCCACATAATGAACTTTAGTAGCAAGACAAGCGTCCATGATTGTTAAATCTTGATATGGAAGAGCTAAATTGATTACTACATCTGGTTTGAATTCATTGATTAAGTTAATAAGTTGATTTACATCATCAGCATCTACTTGAGCTGTAGTAATTTTTGTTTTGCCACCGCTTAATTTTTCTTTTAAAGCATCACATTTGCTTTTTGTACGGCTAGCAATACAGATTTCTTCGAATACATCACTATTTTGACAACATTTATGGATAGTAACACTTGCTACACCACCACAACCAATAATTAGAGCTTTACCCATTTGGCAAATTCCCCCTTTTATAAAAATTTATTTATTATTTATATTATAATCTAAAGCTAATAAATATTCACGTAGTAATTTTAAAGCAGTAGCTGTAGAGATACCACTTTGGTCATATGGTGGAGATAATTCTACCATATCACATCCTACTACATTGCATTTATTAGCTACTAAATTCATTGCACGACGAAGTTCATCAAAAGATACTCCACCTGCTTCTGGTGTACCAGTTCCAGGGAATACAGCTGCATCTAATACATCTAAATCCACTGTAAAGTAAACAGGTTTTCCTTTTAATCTTTCTACAACATCTTCCAAACCTACAAAATCAAAACGTCTAGTCTGTACATGCTCTTTGCCCCAAGCAAATTCAGCACGTTCACCACTTCTGATACCGAATTGATAAATTTTATTATCGCCAACGATATCCCATACACGATGAAGCACTGTAGCATGAGATAATTTAGCTCCTAAATAATCATCACGAAGGTCAGCATGTGCATCAAAATGAATAACATGCAAATCATCATATTTTTCGGCTACAGCACGTACACTGCCTAAAGTAACTAGATGTTCACCACCAATCATAAGTGGAATTTTACCATCATTTACAATCTGACGTGTAAAATCTTCAATATCTTTTAGTGCATTTTCCACACTGCCAAAAGGAAGTTCTAAATCTCCGCCATCAAAAACATAGGCATCTTCTAAATCTAAATCAAGATATGGGCTAAAAGTTTCAAGACCATATGATTCTGCTCTCATAGTACGACTAGCAAAACGAGTCCCTGGTCTATATGAAGTTGTAGAGTCAAACGGTGCGCCAAATAAAACTATTTTCGCTTCATCATATTCTCTATCACAACCTAAAAATGTCTCAATGTTTTTCTTCAACATCTTCCATTAATTCCTCCACATAATTTGGTAATGCAAATGATGCATTGTGTAAGTTCGCATTATAATAGCGAGTTTTCAACCCTAAAGCATTCCATCTTTTAGCATCAAAATCTAAAACTGGATGATACTTTTTGGACGCAAAGCCAAATAACCAATGACCTGATGGATAAGTAGGGATATGTGCTTGATATACTCTACTTATAGGGAAAGATTTTACAATACGTTGATGTGCGCGTTGCATAGCAAAAGCATCTTCATCATAAAATGGACTTTCATGCTGATTTACCATAATGCCATCTTCTTTTAATGCTTTATAGCAATTTCCATAAAATTCCTTAGTGAATAAACCTTCCCCAGGGCCAAATGGGTCTGTAGAATCAACGATGATTAAATCATATTCATTATTACAATGGCGAATGAATTTCAAACCATCTTCAAAATAACAATGCAAACGTTCATCATCAAAACTGCAAGCTGTCTGTGGTAAATATTTACGGGAAATATCCACAACACGCTCATCAATTTCTACTAAATCCACTGACTCTACATTTTTATAACGCAATAATTCACGAGCTGTACCACCATCGCCACCGCCAATGATGAGTACTCTCTTTGGATTAGGATGTACTGCCATAGGTACATGCACTATCATTTCATGATAAATGAATTCATCTTTTTCAGTTAGCATTACATAGCCATCTAATACCATCATGCGACCAAATTCTTTAGACTCAAAAATATCTATACGCTGAAACTCAGTCTGTTCAGAATGAAGTTGTTTATCAATCTGAATAGAAAACTTTACATACGGTGTATGTAATTCACTGAACCATAAATCCATTTATCTATCACTCCTTAATTACATTTAAACGTTTTATTTCCATATCTTCAGGGCCTGTCATGGAACAGCCTTTATCTTTAGCATAGTGAATATATTCCAAAATCTCTGGTGTAATTAATTCCCCTGGTGCCAAAATCGGTATTCCAGGAGGATAACACATTACAAATTCACTGCATACTTTACCACAGCTTTCATCTAATGGTAAAGATACTTTTTCACTATAAAAGGCATCTTGTGGTCCACACATTACTTTAGGGCTGATATATTCAGCTTCTAACATGCCTTTATGGTCTTTTTTATAATTTCTGCGAATTTCTGCTAACGCACTTACTAAGCGTTCAATATCTTTTGCTCTATCGCCAACAGATACATAAGCAAGTAAATTGCCGATATCTCCAAATTCTGCTTGAATATCGTATTCATCACGCAATAAATCATATACTTCAATACCAGCAAGACCTACAGGTAATGTATAAATGGCTAATTTAGTGGTATCAAAATCAAAAACACTATCGCCATTTATCTTTTCATCTGCATAGGCATAATAATCGCCGATATTATTGATTTCTTGTCGTGCATAATCTACTAAATCTATAACAAAATCAAAGATTTCGCTGCCATGTACGGCTAAATTAGAACGAGAAATATCAAGGCTAGACATCAATAAATATGAACCACTTGTAGTTTGTGTCAAATTTATAATCTGATGAACATAACCTGCTTTTACATTTTTACCAGTGAGCAAAAATGAACTTTGTGTAAGTGAGCCACCTGATTTATGCATACTTACAGCTGCCATATCAGCTCCCGCATGAATAGCTGCTATAGGTAATCGTTTATTAAAATAAAAATGTGTTCCATGTGCTTCGTCAGCCAAAACTAACATATTATGTTCATGGGCTACTTTTATAATTTCTTTTAAATTAGAACAAATACCATAATATGTTGGATTATTTACTAAAACTGCTTTAGCATCTGGATTTTCTCTTATAGCTTTTTTTACTTCCTCAACTGACATACCGAGTGATATACCAAGTTGTTTATCCATCTGCGGATTAATATATATTGGAATAGCTCCACACAAAATCATCGCATTTATAGCACTGCGGTGGACATTTCGCGGTAAAATAATCTTATCACCACGCTTACAAGCTGTTAAAATCATCGTTTGTACAGCTGACGTAGTTCCACCTACCATAAAAAAGGCATGCTCTGCTCCAAAAGCATCTGCTGCTAATTCCTCAGCTTCTTTGATTACAGAAACTGGGTGACATAAATTGTCTAATGGTTTCATTGAATTTACATCTACAGATAAACATTTTTCGCCTAAAAAATTTAATAAAGCTTTATTTCCTCTACCTCTTTTATGTCCTGGAACATCAAAAGGTACTACACGCATTTTTTTAAATCTTTCTAAAGCTTCCAAAACAGGCATTTTCTTTTGTGCTTGTCTATCCAATAATTTCACCAACCTTCTTTAATCAATCATTTAAGATTTATCAAAAAACATTTGTACCACTAAAAATCTCTAACATCTCACGACGCAAACGATTGCTTATTTCCAATCTAGTTTTTGGTGGTATTTCATAAATATCAGTATTAAATAAGTAATTACTTAATTCTGGTTCTTTAATCAACATTCTTGTATGAAATAAATTAGCCTGATACACATTTATATCCATTGCATCATAATTCAATAAAGTATCTGGCATAATATAATCTTGAATAGATGTTATTTTATGGTCCATAAATAACTTTCTACCACTGACATCACGAGTAAAACCTCGTACACGATAGTCCATCGTTATGATATCAGAATCAAAATTTCCAATTAAATAATCAAGTGTACTAAGCGGAGTAATCTCTCCACAAGTAGAAACATCTATATCTACTCTAAATGTAGCAATACTCGTTTCTGGATGATATTCTGGATACGTATGCACAGTGATATGACTTTTATCCAAATGACCTAAAACAGTCTTACTACTCACACAATCTTCCACTTCATCATTTTTTGCCAAACGCATATTTTCATCTGCCAAGAGAATAGTTACACTGGCTCCTTGCGGATCATAATCTTGACTAGAAACATTAAGCACTCTAGCTCCTATCATTTCTGCTACATTTGTTAAAATCTTTGTCAAACGCTCTGAATTATATTGTTCATCTATATATTTTATATAATCACGCTGTTCCCTTGGTGTTTTGGCATAGCAAACATCGTAAATATTAAAGCTTAAAGACTTTGTCAAATTATTAAATCCATATAGTTTTAATTTTTCGGACACCTAATATCTATCCCTCTTCTAATATATATTTAGGTTAATAAAGGCAAACCTATAAACCTTTTTATTCAGTTAAATCCTTGCTCGAATGTTTTTCCGGCATCTTTATAGTAAAACCTCGTCCAGCAACTTCTGACGTATCTGTAATAATCATAAAAGCTGTCGGGTCTATAGCATTCACTATGAGTTTTACCTTGCTTACCTGTGTCAAATTCACCACTGCAAAAATTACCTTTTGATTTTTATGACTATATGCGCCTTCCCCATTTAAAAATGTAACGCCACGTCCAATATGTTGAATAATAGTCCAACCAATAATTTCTGAAAATGGTGATATGATTATTACTAATTTTTTGCGATTGAAACCAGCTACTACTTTATTAGTGATTTCACCAACAATATACATATTAATTAAAGTATATAAACCAATAGAAACATTGAACAATACTATACCTACTAAAATAATAATCAAGTTAAAACCAAATACTACTGTTCCTAAATCAAGGGAATAATATTTTTTGATAACAGCACCCAATACATCAAAGCCACCACCATTAGAGTTGGCTCTAAATACAATACCACAACCTATACCTACAAGTACACCACCAAAAACAGAATTAAGTATAGGGTCTTCTACTAGATGATAGTTTCCGATAAAACTTGTAGCATCAATAGCTATGGATAACATTACTGTTCCAATAATCGTATCAATCGCATATAATTTACCAAAAACTCTATATGCTAAATATACAATTGGGATATTATATACTATTAATTGTAAACCAATCGGTAAATCAATCATATAGTAAACAATAACAGCAATACCACTGAGTCCACTAGCAAGCAACTTAGCAGGAATAATAAACGTACTATAACCTAAACCTGCAATTAACGATCCAATTAAGATTTTCAAGTAACGCCAAATATGTGTGTTTGCTAATTCTGAAATATGTCTCATCTTTCTCCTCCTATAAAATTTCAAAGTTATGTAAATCTCAGCAAGATGTATTTTAACATATTTAAATTATTATTTGTACCATTTTCACATATTCTTAACAATTCAAAAATAATACTATAAATAAGATTATTTTTCTACTAAAAAATATTTCTTTTATTAAAATTTACTTTTTTATTATTCCGTTTATCAATCTCTCTATTATTTATTTTAACTTATCTAATTATATAAAGCTATTCTAAAAAAAATTTATTTTTATTTATATATTGAAATTGATTATCATTTATGTTATATTATATATAAGCTTTTCCTTGACTCTCCAATTATGATATATATACAAGCAAAAAAAGGCACGAAACAACGTGTCTTTTTTTGTTATACACAAATATTTAACCAACAAAAAATTTTATGATTTAATTTATTTTAGGTATTGAAAATCATTATCATTTATGTTATATTAAATACAAGCTTTTCCTTAGCTCTCCAATATAATATATACACACAAAAAAAGACACGAAATAACGTGTCTTTTTTTGTATTCTATTTAAATTCTTGATAGCTTTAAAAACACTATGATAGAATATTATATTACAATATAATATTATCATATAAGGAGAATAATAATCTATGCCTAAAAAAATACAATCTGTAGAACCTAATGTTGCAGATATGGTTAATAATTGGTTAAAATCATATGATTTAAATTACAAACTTGAACAAGAATCACTTAATACTGAAATAGACAAAGCTCTTAACAATTATTTCTCTAAAAACGGTGGAGCTGGTGGAAATAGACCAGATGTAAAAATCTTATTAAAAGATAAATATAATAATTTCTACCCCATTCTCATTGAATACAAAGGATATAAAGACAAACTAGTAAAACTCAATCAAAATAATGAAGTTGATAATACAACCAGTAAAAATCAACCTAATTTTAAAAATATAAAATCTTATGCTGTAAATGGTGCTGTTCATTATGCAAACGCTTTACTTCATTATACAAGTTACACAGATATTATTGCTATTGGAGTTACTGGTTATAAAAATGATATAAATGAACTTATTTATTCTATTGGTGTATATTATGTATCTAAATCAAATTTAGGTGTTGGTCAAAAAATAGATGACTATAATGATCTATCATTCGATGAATTGTCAATCCAAGTGCGACACTTCTTTTAAAAATAAATTAAATGGATTA
>OLFS01000280.1_pt1 | contig 51347 bp, 53 predicted proteins | sample 1605491 | NCBI WGS metagenome assembly OLFS01 (sample SAMEA3888921, study PRJEB22519) | human gut metagenome | biome: human gut; feature: human-associated habitat; material: faeces | place: Denmark | collected 2011 | reverse complement strand
AGCGAGCTTATATCCCCATAAATAAATTTAGGGGCTTTACGCTCGCATTTGGTAACAATAACTTCATCAGATATTTTTTCCATTTCATCTTTCAAAATATCTTTATTTTTTGCTCCCATAATTGTTATCACATGATTGCCCACTTGTTTCATCTTTCTAGCAATAGGATAAATTGGAGCAACACCTATACCACCACCTATGCAAACTACAGTTCCCATATCAGGTCTAATATCTGTTTTTTTACCCAAAGGACCAACTAAGTCTAAAATACTATCGCCTGCATTTAATGATGCTAATACAGTAGTTGAAGCACCTATTACCATAAAAATAATATCTATAGTTCCTTTTTCTCTATCAAAATCAACAATAATTAATGGTACTCGCTCTCCATATTCATTAACTCTTAACACCACAAATTGACCAGGCTCTGCTTTTCTCGCTATCAAAGGAGCTTCTAAAGTAAATTGTAAAATATTTTCATGTAAAACTTTCTTATTTAAAATCTTAAACATAACACTTTCCTCATTTCCCAAATTCAATATCATAATAAAAATTTATCATACTATAAAAAATTTTTAAGTTTTTACTTAATTTTCAGTTTTTTATATGACTATTATAGAATTCAATTGTAAATAAAAAAAGCTGTGAAAAAAATTTATTTCACAGCTTTTAGATTTATTATTTAGCGAAAACACCTTCTAAGTATGGCATTATTTTTGCTTTTATTGGCATTAAATAAACATTATGATTATGTTTGCGAGCAAAATCTATCACTTTACTAGCAAATTCTATATTCCATTCTAATGTTGGTTCAAAGTCCTTTGGAAAAATAACATTGTTTTTATTTCTCCAATAACTTACAGAGCGTTCGGATAAAACTGGAGAAACTCCCCAATAAATATCTAAACCATCTAAAAGGTCTGCATACATTTCTAAATAACGCATATCAAAAAATGGTTGTGTAAAAAATCCTTTTGCTCCAGCTAATTGCTTACGGCGAATGCGATATTCTTCTTCTTTCATACTACTGCGATATTGGTCAATTCCTGCATATACTGTAATTTCCGGCATTTCTTCACTAAATTTTTTAATAATATCTGTACTTATTGTTGGATATACTTGATAAAGCATACTTTGTGGTGGGTCACCTTCTACAACAAGAACTTCTTTTATATTATATTCTCTCAATTTATCTTTTATCGGTAACTCTTTTGTAAAATCAAAATCCATCGCTCTTAGATGTGGTACTACATCATCGAAATAAGCTTTTGCAATATTTGCTCCGTCCCAACTTCTAGTATCACAACTCAACAAATCTGGAATATTAATGAAATCAACATCGCTTAATTTTTCTTTTATTGTTTTTACTTCTTCTTTTAATACTTCAATATCTCTTGGTACTAATTCAACTGAAATTCTTGTCATAAAATCACTTCCTAGATTAACATCATTACATTATAGTTTATTATTATAACACAAATTTATTCATTTCAACGATAAAATCATACATTTTATAATAAAAAATCGTCAGCTTTTTACACTGACGATTTTAATTAATATTTTCAATTATCCTGCATACACTAAACTCAATTATTGTTATTTTTATTATATAAAGTATTGATATAATCAATGAAAATCTTTATATATTTATATTTTGGATTTGTTTTTTTATACAATAGATGGCATTTTAAAGTAAAATCTGGTTCTATATCATAATAACCATCAAAAAAGCCCATAGCATTTAACAAGCGTTTTGGCAATACAGCCCCCACCTGATTTTGTTGACAATAATGCATAATCGCATATGGAGTAGCAAACCAAGCTTCTACTTGAGGATGACAACCTAATTTACTAAAATAATTCTTTATAGTAGAATTCATTAAATAATATGGAGAATATTGTACCATTGGATATTGAGCGATTTCTTCTACATTGATGATATTACCTAAATGCTCAATATTTGGCGCATAATAAACCATTTCTTCATCACAGAAAAATATATTTTCATATTCATCATCTTGTAAATCCTTTAAGGAAAATGATGATACTATATCTAATTTATCTGCTTCTAACTGATTTATCAATTCTTTTGCTTCTAAATTATAAACATTAATCTTTATATTAGTGTTGTATTTTTTAAAATAAATTAAGTGCTGATTGATAAATACATCGCCTAAAGACATCAACGCACCTACAGATAAAGAAACTTCTTCTCCTGCTAATTTTTTCATTTCACTTAAAGATTGTTTTAATTCCGATACGATTTTTTCCGCTTTAGCTAAGAAGATTTGACCTTCTTTAGTAAGTTCTATTGTATTTTCTCCGTGAACAACTAATTGAGTACCAACTATTTCTTCCAATTTTTTCATTTGAAAACTAAATGCCGAACGAGTAACATTTGCTTCTCTAGCTGCCGTTGCTATATCTTTTACTTTGCTATAAATAATAAAATTTTCTAATTGTTGAATGCTTGGTAATTCTATCATGCAAATCCCTTTCTATTATTAATGGCGTAATAACTTAATCTTTTATTAGTATATCACAATCAGAGTACACTCACTACTGCAAAATATTTTTTCTCATTCTTGATAAAAAATAATCTATTACTTATCTTACAACTTTCGTGAAAAACCAATACATATATTATATATCAAAATATTTTAGAACTCAAAAAGTTTTCTTGTGCTTTAAGGCTTCGAGCATATCTATTGCTTCTTTTATCATCTCTTTTGTGATATTATATGGAGCAAAACTTAAATATTTATCTTGTAAAATTAAATCAATTATTTGCTTTACATCTTTTATTCCTAAATTCATTAAAGAAGTAGGTAAATCTAATTTCTGATTAAAATCATATACTTTCTCTGCCTGTATTAATTGCTTATCTACAAGTAGCAATAATAATACACCTAAACTGACAATCTCACCATGCATATGACCTTTACAATCTGGTATTTTCACACTCGCTAAATAAAGTGAATGAGCCAAACTGCTATTATAATTTAAATTTACTAAAACAGAAACTAATCCTGTATTTACAATAATAGTCAATACAGTCTGGATAAATTCATCAGATACGATATTTTTTTGAGCATCATCTACTGCCCTTACTCCATATTTTAGTAATCTTTCTGAGCAATCTTTTGCTATCTGCACCCCTAAATTATTTGTGTGATTTAAAACTCTACCTCTTGTATTAAAACAAACTTCATATTGTTTAGATAAAGCATCACCAATGCCAGCACGCAAATATTTTATAGGTGCATTACTTATGATTTTTGTATCTATAAAACAATGAATAGCCGGTTTTTGTGCATCATAAAATTCTACTTTATCTTTGCCATATAAAATGCATAAAGCTGTAACAGGAGCACAATTTGATGCTATTGTCGGAAATGTAAATACTGGCTTTTTCAGCATATCTGCTAAAGCTTTGCATGTATCCATACTTTTACCACCGCCAACAGCAAATATCATATCTGCCATTTGCACTGTTTTCATATTTTTTAATCGCTCAATATTTTCTCGTGTAGCATTACCTCTATACCAAATAAAATCCAATAATTTTATATCTGTCCCCTTCATTGCAGTAAGTAATTTATCTTTTACTTTACTTAAACTAATTTCACCACCAATTACAATCGCCGTTTTGCCATAATTACTGCAGATTTGAGGTACTCTCCTATATACATCTTCACCAATGCTATAACTTGGTAAATATACTTGCTGACTCATTTTACTCCCTCTAATCTCAAATATTTTTTATAAAAAAAGTCTTTCTGCTTAAACAGAAAGACTTTTTAGTTTACTTATTAAATTCTATTTTTATGAATTATTTTCCTTCTAAAATGCTACCTAAAGAATTTAAAAAATCGCCTTCAAAAGTTTCAAAACTACCTTCATCACATTTTTGAGCTAAACTTGGATTTATTGGAAGTGTAGCTGTATGTTTTATACCATATTTATTAGCTTCTTCTTCAACTTTTGATTTACCAAAAATATAATGTTTTTCATTGCAATTAGGGCAAACAAAATAAGACATATTTTCTACAATACCAATAATTGGCACGCTGAGTAATCCAGCCATATTCACAGCTTTTTCTACAATCATAGATACGAGTTCTTGTGGTGTTGTAACTACGATAATACCATCAACTGGCAAAGATTGATATACAGTAAGTGGTACATCACCTGTTCCTGGAGGCATATCCACAAACATATAATCTACTTCACCCCAGTTTACATCGCTCCAAAATTGTTTTACTACTCCACCAATAATAGGGCCACGCCAAACAACAGGATCTGTTTCATTATCTAAAATCAAATTTGTAGACATGATTTTTATACCAGTTTTTGTCTGTGCTGGTGTCATGCCTTCTTGTGTTCCTGTTACTTTTTCTTTAAGATTAAACACTTTTGGTATAGATGGACCTGTGATATCAGCATCTAAAATTGCTGTTTTATAGCCACGACGTTGCATCGTTACTGCCATCATAGAAGTAACTAAGGATTTACCAACGCCACCTTTACCACTCATTACAGCAATTACTTTTTTAATATTTGAACTTGGATTGTTTGGTGCTAATAAACTTTGAGGAGCTGTACGTTCTCCACAAGTCGTACCGCAACTTGCACAATCATGATTACAATTTTCGCTCATTATAAATAGCCACCTTCTACATAAGATATTAATCTATATTATATCATATCTTTTTTGAGTTTAAAGCTATTATATCTTTCTATATTTTTTATTTACTTTTCTCTGAATTTTGGGCTAAATTTTTTCTTCAAATAATAATTTAATATCAATATCCAAAGCTTTACTTATTTGCATTAATGTAGATATCGGTACTCCTTTACTATAAATTCCTCTTTCAATTCTTGATAAATATGATGTACTTATTGAAGCTCTAAATGCTAATTCTTCTTGTGTATATCTTTTTAATTTGCGAAAATAAGCTATTCTTGCCCCAATCAATCTATATTGTGCTGAAAAATCTACCATAAAATCACCTTCTGCTATATTCTTTAAATTTATTCTAGCGAAAAATTTATCAATTTAGTTGTACTAGCAGGACAATAAAATGGATTATTTAGTTATTTTTTCAGCTTAATTATCCCAATTTATAAAATAAAAAAAATATCATTTATTTATATTTACAAACAAAAAGCAATATCTATAGTTTTAACCTTCAACAACAGATATTGCTTTTTTATGTATATATTATTTTATTTTTATCAGCTATCATCATTTTTCAAAAATGGCACTTAATTCGACTTCCAAAGCTTTAGCAATCTTCATAAGTGTAGATATTGGCAAACCTTTTTTATAAACACCACGTTCTATTCTTGATAAATATGAGGCACTAATTGACGCTCTAAACGCCAATTCTTCTTGTGTGTATTTCTTCATCTTTCGAAAATACATTATCTTAGCTCCAATTTGTCTATATTCAGATTCAAACACAAAAATATTACCCCTCTCATACATACTAATAAAATTATCTCATTATCTAAGATATTTACAATTCATATTCATACCAATAATCACCTTATTAGTATTAGTTATGCCTTAATATGTAAGTTTTTCATAAAGATTGTACCTATATTCATATTTATTAAGTTAATATAAGTACAATCCCTATGATAAATATTTTCTATTTATGGAAGGTCTATATTTCTATTTGTGATATCCACTCTCAAACCATCGCCATGAAGAATTACTAAATTAGCTAAATTAACATTTTGCATTTCATACAAATACTCATCGTATTTTCCTTTGTTATTTCCATAATAAGTCATAATTCCCAAAGGAGATAAAACACCATCTTTTTCTTCACTATAGATTTCTATAGGAATGGTATGTGTAGAACCACTCCAGTATCCAGCTTTTTTATCTTTGCTATTTACATTATCATATTCTACACTCATATCAAAATAGAGTGCTCTATCTGTATTAGCATACTTTTTAGGATTTAATAATTCTTTATCAAAAGGAATAGTAGCTATCATATCATCTTTTTTATCATAAATGACAAATCTCAATCCCTTTCCTGTCATCAAACCAAAGAAACCATTATCATCAATTGTCGATACAGCACTGACTTTATAATTAGTATTTTTATTTTTTAATATATCATTAGCTTTTTTTAGATTTTCATCATCTTGTTTTTGCTGTTGATACGTATCATCAGTAGCTTTTGCCGTTTCCACCAATGTATTAGTATTTGTATTTATTTGCGTATCTTTTTCATGTTTTTGATAAAGAAAATATCCCAGACCACTGCCTACAACGATAACGACTACAATTGCAATAGCTATTACTATTTTCATTTTATTATTATCACTATTGTTATTGTTTATATTATTACTATTTATATTCTTATTTACATTTGGCTGTATCTGTGGACTTGTTGATACTCCTAAATTAGTACCACATTTAGGGCAAAATTTTTCACCATCATTAACTAGGGTACCACATTTAAAACAAAATTTACTCATTTTATTTACCTCTCATCAAAATGGGTCTGCTCCATAATTATTAGCACCTACATCGCCTCTAATACATAACAATTTAATGCTAAAATAAAGATTTACAAATGGTACCATCAAAATCAATATCCACCAACCCGATTTATTAAAATCATGAAATCTTCTAATGTTTAAAGATATACCAGCTATAGTTCCTACTAATTGCACTATTAAAGTTAACATCATGCCCAAATCGGACATTATACCAAAAATATCTGTTGTCGCTGCATAGATGATAAAATAAAGTACCATTACTAGAACTGCAATTATCAAACTGCGTGTTATATAAAATTTTCTATTTATTCTACCTTCAAAACAAAAATATTCATTTTTTATTTTATTTAAAATACCATCAGCACTATTATTATTTACATTAAAATTTGTATTCATATTTTGCTGATATGGCTGATTTACTGGCTGTATGGGTTGATTATTATTTACTACATTAGTATTCATATTATTGACCATTGGTGTCTGATAAAATGCTGATGTTTTTTCACCACATTTGGGGCAAAATTTATCTGCACTAGTTAAAGCATTTCCACATTTTTGGCAAATAATATTATTTGCTACTTGTACATTTTGTTTTTCTAATTTATTGCCACAACTTGGACAAAAAAGCACGTTATCATCAAATTGTTTCTGACATTGTCTACAAATATTCATATCTATTCCTCATTTCTGTATGTTTCAATTTTAAATTTACTTTGCATGATATTGAGTTAATATCTTCTTCATTACAGCGATAGCATCAGAATCACGCATATTATCGCCATTTATCTCAATCGTCCAAAGCTGAAATCTTGTATCATTTAAAATGACAAATTGGACTTTAGCTTTTGCTGGTTTATCCTGCCAACGACATGTACCTGTGAACTCTACAACTTTTGAATTATCTGTAGCTACAAAATACTCCCATTTACCATCGCTAAAAAATTGGTCAAAAGCCTTACCTATTTTTACATTAGGAACAATTTCCATTGTACCCTCTTTGACTAAAGTTACATGTTTATCTTCCAATAAACTACAACCAGAAAACATCACACTAGATAAAGTAAGTAACGCTATGAATACCATTAAATATCTCTGTTTTAATCTATGCATAAAAACCGCTCCTCATTTTACTATCAACAACTATTACTCAATACGTATTTTCTAAAGGGTCATTACCATATTGATTAACACCTTTTGTACCTGGCATCAAAAATAAATATAAATACAGAAAAGGTGTTATCGCTGGTATAAGTGATAATAAAGCAAAATATCCCGATTTATCCAAATCATGAAATCTTCTCATATCCAGCATAAAATCAGCTACTATACATAAACATAAAAGTATAAAGCTCAATAACATCAAGATTAAACTAAAATCATCTGACCTAGTGTCTAATTCATCAATCAGCACAAAAAGTATACATTCTATAACTACTAAAACTAAACTGCGTATGAAATAGATTTTGCGATTTAATCTTCCTGTATAAGAAAAATAATCTCGCTTTATCATTTGTATAAAATCTGAATTCATCAGTTTATCTATATCATCTTGTTTTTTATTATTCCCAGAAATATTAGTTTGTATTTTAGCTCCACATTTAGGGCAAAATTTTAAATTAGTATTTCCGTTTAAATTTTGACCACATTTGGGACAATATAAATTTTGCATAATGCTCACCTCTCATTTTGACGACTAATAATCAAAAGAAGCTATCTTCATCCTCATCATCAAAATTGCCAAAAGAGTCTTCTTCTGTGTATTCTTCTTCTTCATAATCTGCCGATGTGTCTTCACTATTTGATGTATCATCTTGAGTATTAGTTTCATCATAAGCTTGAATACTATCTACCGGATTTTCTTGTAGCATTTCTTCACTACTTTGTATTTCATTATTATTTTGCATATTATCAGGAATAATATTTTCATCATAAGCTTGGATATTATCCACTACATTACTATTCATGATTTCAGGTGCTACCACATTATTCATATCTGGCACTACTTGCTCACTATAAGCTTGAATATTATCAACTGGATTTGCGTACATTGGGTCGATATAATCTTGGACTGGCTGAGTTACTTCATTTGGAATGTATTCTGTTGGTGCTGGTTGTTCTGTACTAGATGAAGAACTCTGATGACCACTAGAAGCTTCCGCTGTTGCATTATGATAAAGAGAACTAGCCATCGCCCCTACAGCAGCAGCTGCTGCATATTTGCCAAAAGTTTTTAAACCACTTTCTTGATTGTTTTGGTTATTATTCATATTATTAGGCATTTGTTGATTAGCCATTGCTTGATTATTTGGCATATTATTCGCTCTATTATTAAAATTATTTGCCATCATATTACCATTTAATCCATTTGCGAAATTATTACCATAATTTGCATTTTGCATTGGCTGAATATAGTTCATTCCATTCGTATGTTCTGCTATATACATACTATTTTGTTTTAACATATCAATATTTTGATAAAGATGTGCAATCATCAAATAAATAGAAGCTTCTTTCACTCCCATATTCACTGCTTTTTGCAGATAATTTATAGCTTGCGCATAATTTGGCAAAGGCATATTCATTTGCAAATAATTTTTACCAATGTTAAATTCGTTCATACCCATTTGATTATTATTCATTGCTTGATTATTTATCATTTGATTATGTTGCTGCATCTGATTTTGCTGATAATTATTTGCACTTGGATAATTATTCTGTGCTCTCATCTGCATATTAGTGTTAACCATTCTATTTGCATTTTGCTGATAATTAGTATTTTGCACTGGAGTATTAAAATTATTTTGTAGATTTACATCATAATTATTCTCTTGATTAAATTTCATACCACAATTAGTACAAAATAAATTATCCGCTGGCATCTTACTACCACAATTTGTACAATACTTAAACATAAATATTCGCTCCTTTTATAATATGTATTAATCTTTAATAACAATATAATAAAAATAGAACTTTCTTTGTTGTCCCATAGGGATAATTTAACTGCTTTTTCGTATTAATAGTAACAATTTAAGCCATTTTACATAAAAAAATAGCCTTTAAGATACTAATATCTAAGGCTATTTATCATAATTTAAATTTAGTTATATTCTTTTAAAAACGTCATGATTTCATTAGTCTTTGCTTTTAAAGCCTCTTTTAATTCTGGTAAATAATACTTAATCAATACGCCTTCTACATCTTCTTGTAAAAAAGGATTATCTTTAATGATAAAATCAATGCTTTTCATTAATTCTTCAAAGAAACATTGTGCTAAAGTATCAAAATTAAAATGATAGACCTTTTTTTCTTCATTTGTCTTGTCATCAACTATCGTCAATTCTTCTAAGTTTATATCTTTTTTTAAGTATTGCGTTACATATATAAAAAATCTCTCAGCATCATAAGCTAATGTTCTATCTTTAAATTCTCTTTTTATCTCTTCTACATAATTTGTTTCTTCTAAATGCTTTAACTGACAAAGATGATACATCTGTTCATCTTGTTTTCCTGAAAGTCTAGTAAAACTAGGCACATAATTAAAATGCTTTAAATACTCCGGCAAATCCAATTTAAATCGTTTTACCATCAAATTTATAATACGCTCAATTTCTTTATTTACCTTAAAATAATAATTCTGCTCATTTTCATAGTACGTATAATATTTCTTTAACTGATAGATTTTATATGTTTCTAATATGTCCTTAATATATTCTTTCATTAAAGAAAATACATTGTTCTCAAAATCCTCTATCATAGCCTTTTGAGCTTCTTCTACACTTTCATAATCTAAATCATCAACCATACTGATTGGAGTATAAAAAGGTATCTTATTAAAATCAAACGGATAATCTTTTTCTTGTACAGGCATAGGTATTTCAAATAAGTTAAATTTATCATTCAACATTATTTCTATTTGCTTTAAAGTCAATTTATTTTGTTTTTGCTCAAATTTATATTCATCTTCAATTTCATTTAAAATTTCCTCTACATATTGATAGCGACTTTCTGGGTCTAATTGTGTTGCTTTAACTATTATCTTTTGCAGTAAATTAGATTTGGGCTGTAATTTTTTTATCGTCATACCTAAAGCATATATATCCGTTCTAGCATCTGTCTGGCTAAAACCATATTGTTCTGGCGGTGCAAAGCCTTTTGTCCCCAAATATGTCGTATCAAAATTCTGGTTATACTTAAAAATGCGCACTGTATCAAAATCTACTAACTTAATAATGCCATCATTTGTAAGCATAATATTATTCAAATTTATATCACGATGAATAATGTCCCTTTGATGTAAATTTTTCAATCCCTTACATAATTGTACTAAAATATCTTGTATCTCTTCATCAGATATATATTTTTTTTGCTCTATCAATTCATTTAATGTTATACCACAGATATATTCTTCTACTAAAATTATTTCTTCATCACCATCAAAAATATAATAAATCCTAGGAAGTATCCTATCATCTATCTTTTTCAATTCCTGATAAGGAACATCTTTATTTTTTAAATATTTTATAACATATACTTGTCTATCTGACTCATCATATGCCAAAACAATCTTACTCTTATCACTTTCCTTCCAAATATCTATTTGTTTATATTTATCATTTATAAACTGCTTGACAAAATCACTCATATATTAACCTTCTATCAAATAAATTTATAAATATATTTTAGCAAAAGAAAAATAGACCGCCAATAATATACTGGCGGTCTACACACTACTTTTTCATCATATGTTTAGCAGTTTTTATAACTATATTTCTAGCTGTTGGATTTTTAGCTGTCTTTATAACCATATCTCTAGCCGTTTTATTTTTAGCAAGATAACTTATAACTTTAAATAATGTAGATATTCCTGACATAAACGTTCTCCTTTCTAAATATATATTAATAAAAATATTTTCTTGAATTACTATTTAATAATATCAATTTTCTCTTTTTTCCTCTATCAGATGCCATAAATATCCAACGCTCAATGAGTTTTTCTATATTTACATCTTTTAGTTTAGTTAAAATACTATTTCCTATTAAGAATTTACTACAAGTTTTCTTTTATATCGTAAATTCTTAAATGAAATATCTCTTGATTTACCACCATAAATTTAATTATAAATAATTTTAAAAGAAAGCTTATCATTTGAAAGTATGTTAGAAATCTATTCTAACAACCTGTTTTCATTTAATTTTTCAAAAATAAAGTATTGCATCTTATTATACAACCCATTATAAAAATAATTATTTAAGTATAAAAAAAAGCAAAACTTTAAAGAATAAAAATATTAACGAAAATACAATAAAATATATAATTCTAAAACGATATTTATTCTTAGTATAAGAATCTTTTTTAGTGGAAAAATATTTATAAAACAAAAAAAGATAATATATTATAAATATAAAAAATAAAAAAAAAGATAAATGTGTTAATATAAAATATAATAGTGCTAAAAACCCTGCTATAATAAACATAAAAAGTATTTCACAGCCACTATCGTTATTTGATTTGTTGCTCATAAAATGAAAATTTCCTTTCACTTGTTTATCGTACTAAGATATTGAATTTGTTTACATTGTTGTTTATTTAATTTATAAAACATATCAAGACTCATTGTTTTATATAAATATTTTTTATAATATTCATCAATATTACAAAATATAGGTCTATCTTTATAAATAGTACATAAATTAGTTTTTTGATTTAGATATTTGCAGATGCCATTTGGTAAAGCTAATTGTTTACCTAGTTCAGTTTTTCCAACATTTCTACAACAAGCTCCACACTGTTCACAATTAAACATTAAAAGACCACCTTGATAAAAATAGTAGAGCAATAATATATTTAAATATTATTGCTCCATTTTTATATTTTTTTAATTTGATTACTTATTATAAAAACTATTTATTCTATATCATTTATACTTGGTGGTTCCAATTCAAAAATAATAGCTTTCTCTTCTCTTAATCTATTGAAAGCCTCCTCTGTTAAATTACGTTTATTATTATATTTATATTCATATTTTTTTTCGCTAAATTTTTGTTGTTCATTCTTAAAATACCAAGATATTACTATTCCAAAATAACTTTCATCAATATAATATAATTTAAAATCACCACCAATATATTCTAATTCTGTATTTTTCAATTCATTTACAAGAATTTTATCTGTTGGCTCTATATATAAATTTGCAAACTCTTCCAAAGTTTTAGGCTCATAAGCTTTTTCTTTTAAATTTTGCATAATAGATTTTAAAGTATTTTCTGCATTATCAATTATAATATCAACAAATTTATTAAGTTCTTCCTTTATATCTACAAATTTATTATTTTCCATTATAATATCACACCTCAATTAAATCGTTAGTTTTAATTCTTGTTGCATTTCATTAGTAATATCAACTTGTTCAGCACGTTTTAATTTTGCTTGTAGAAAAAGTGGTAATTCATCAGCTTCAATTTCACGAGTAGGTAAATCTTGCAACTCATTCCATTTATGTGTATTTTCATCTTGAAAAAATAGTCTATACATTATTCTAACCATAGGATGACCATTTTTAATATATTTTTCAGCCACTATAGAAGCCACTTTTTTAGCATATGGTTTATATTTTTGCCATAATTCTTTAACTTTACAAATTACATTTAAAAGCCATGATTTTATTTCATCCCAATTTAACGCTACAACAGCACCTATTCCAGCACCAACAATTCCTGCTATTATCAAAGGTATCATAAAATTAATCCTTCTTTCTTTATTTATTATTTTTATAATTATTTTGTTCTGCACTTTCTAATTTTTCTTGTAAAAAAGTAGGCAATTCATCTTTTCTTATTAGCCGAACTCGACATTTTTTAATAGTTTTTTCTTTATCATTAGACAATACTTTTGTTGTAACACCAACCAATCCAGCTACACCAACAGCTACTAACAATGGTATCATTATATATCATTATCCTTTCTAACCTTTACTAATTCTTGCTTCACATATTCTTTAGATACCGTTTTTGATTTCATTGATATTCCTTGATTAGCAGATTTACTAATCAAAATTCCCTCAACCATTTCAAATATATACTTTTTATCAACTAAGAAATCATGTTGTCTAGCTGCTTTAAAAGCGCCCATCAAAATAGCATTAGAAATATCACTTCCAGATAAACCTTCATATTTTTTAGCAATTTCATCAATATCTATATTATTTGGCATAGTATTCGGAATATATAACTTCCATAATTTTTTTCTGCACTCAAAATCTGGTAATTCAAATTTTACATGCATAGAAATTCTACGCATAAAAGCAGGATCAAAATTTTCAATAAAATTAGTGGCAAAAATTATAAAATCTTGATAATCATTCATTATCATAAGCATTACTGAACGCGTTTGATTTACACTAACATCGACTGCCCCAGTCATATTAGTAACACGTTTACTTAAAATAGCATCAGCTTCATCAAAGAATAAAATACTATTTGTCTCCTTTGCTACTTCAAATACTTTACGAATATTTTTAGGAGTTTCTCCTACATATTTAGATTCAATATCAGCATAATTTACAATAAGAATTTTTCTGCCCAAATATTTAGCTAATGCATGAGCTGCCATTGTTTTACCAGTACCAGGGGCACCATATAGATTTATACCTATACGTTTTGAATACTTATGTGTTTTTTCTAAGCCCCATTGTTCATATACAATTTTGCTATTTTTAGCATAATCAGCAATATCTAATATTTGTTCTTTTACACTATTAGGCAAAACAATATCATCTAAAGAATATTTAGGTTCTTCAGGAATAAAAATTATTTCTGATTGTTGATTTTTTTTATTATCAATTTTTAAATCTTCATTATTCTTATTGTTCTTTATAATTTTATCATTACTATAATCATCATTTGTAATTTCTCTACCTATTGGCATTAAATTACAACCTCCCTTACTAGTTAATTTTTATTAACTAATTTATCTAAACTAACATCTAAAATCTTAGATATCTTATACAATACTGGTAAAGATACACATCCCGTTACCAAACCACTTTCTATTTTTGCCATATAACTTAAACTAATATTAGTTTCTTGTGCTAATTCCATCTGTGTATATTTTTTTAATTTCCTATAATAAGCAATATTTATACCTATCAATCTATTATCTAATTCACTATTCATAAACAAACCTCCTTAAATAATTATCCTACTTTAAAGCATATTTATCTATAAACTATTAAAGTCAATTTATTCACTAATAGTATATATTCAATCTAAAAAAATACATTTTTTCTCATCCAAAATATTATAAAAAAACAATATGTATAAATTTATACAAAAATAATAAAAGAGCCTTTAGGAAATTAATCCTAAAAGCTCTAATTTCTTATTGTAACTTATCTAATAATTTAATAACTAAACATTCAAGTTCAATATTATTATAAAAATTATCAATAATAATATCCTATATCACCAACAACAATAGTTTTGATAACATCTCTATTATCAAAGAAAAAATATAGTGGCATATTCGGATGATCTTCACTATCGGCTAAATAGCACCAAGTAGTTCCTTGTGTTTCTCTATAATTTCTATCAGGATCGCCATAAGCATATAATACATCATTTTTGTTCATGCCCACTCTTATCCCCAAATTAGTAGTGATATTATCTTCATTGCAGATTATCGCTCTGATTCTGCCATTTTCATTATATCCGCCATTTATATAATAAACCATTAATTCGCTATTATAAGTTACTTCATTTATATTAAAACCATTGCAATTTCGCACTGCCAAATTTGCTGTTGGTCTACCATATACATAATAACATGAATTTATTTGCTGATCTGGAGTAAGTCCTCCTATATTTAAATATGTATAAGGTATTCTAGCCTCTACATTTAATACATTGCCAAAAATAATCCCTAAACAAATAACAATCGAACTTATAAAAAATCTCAAAATACTAACCTCTTTTATTTTCATTATACTTATTATATATTTCAATTATTAATTTATATTTTCTATCAAATCACCTAAACGCAATCTGCTTCTAATATTTAATAAAGTTTCATCTAATTGGCGAATTTTTTCAATACAAGCTTTTTCTTTTGCTGTTGTCTCTATAATTTTACTAATTCCGCCATTTTTTATCACAATGCGTTTATCGGCATTTAAAGCCAATAATGGATCATGCGTAGACATAATGACGATTTTTTCACTTTTTGCTAAGCATTTTATAGCTTTTTGTCTATCTATTCCTGCATTTTCAATTTCATCAATCAATACAATTGGTGAACTACTTATACATGCCACATCTGCTATCATCAAAGCCCTTGATTGACCACCGGATAATTGAGTTACTTTCGTATCTAAAGTAAATTTTTCGCCAGCTAATTCATTTGCCATAGAAAAACATTTAGCGATTATAGCCTTTTCATTTTCTATTTCTTTACCTAAACGAACTTTAGCATGCATAGTCAAAAAATCTTCTACAGTAATATCCATGATAAAATTCATATTTTGTGATAATTGAGCTACTAATTTTCCTTCTAAATTAAATCTAGCTTCATCATCTAAAATTTCATCGTCAATTAAAATCTGTCGTTTTGTCGGTGTATCTTCTTGTGCTAAACATTCAATATCTGCAAGCAATCTACTTTTCCCAGAACCTGTTGGCCCTACAATACTTATTACTTGCCCTGCAAAAATCTCTACTTGGATATTTTCAGCTTCGCCTAATTTAGTTTTGCCACCATTGATGGTTAATTTATGTACTTTTACTTCATCTTTATTTTCTAAATTCTGCATAGCTGAAAGATATTTTTTTAGTTCATCAGCAATATTGCCATCACGAATACCAACTTGCCATAAATCTTCTTCATCTATATCTTCAAAAGCCTTAGCAAAAGTCAAATTATCTGGCAAATTCCATAGACCTGTATTATCCAAATAATCTTTAATTTGAGGATATGCTTTTTTTATTTCTCCAATTGTGTGAGTTTCTACAAATTCTTTAAAATCCATAATTTCCACCTAATCAATTAAATTCCATTTTCTTAGTCATGCCCAATTGATATTTTTCACCAATACGCATTTCATCTGTACAATATGAACATACAGCAGCCGGCGAAGTAAAACGCAATTTTTTTCCTTCTAATGTATCTATATCTTCAATTTTATTTATATATTTTTTCAACATAAATGCACCTTGACCAGTTATGCCATTGATAAAAATAACTTGTGCCTTAGGATTTGCTTGATAGACATTATACATAAATACTTCGCGTTCAGCTTGAGAAATAATATCTCCTTTAGTGATGACTATTACATCTGCAAATTTCACCATTGGCCCAATTTTTCTCGGCGTATTAATCCCTGATAAGCAATCTATTACACCAATAGCCAATACATCTTGAATATATGGTGAACAGCGATTGCAAAGACCTGCACTTTCGGTAATTAAATAATCTAAATTTTGACTTTTTCCCCAAGCTACAGCTTCTTCAATATTGCTGATAAAAAAATGGTCTGGACAAAATTTTCCTGATAAACCAATCTGTATCGGTATATTCGCTTTTTCATATGGTTCTTTATCAAAAGTCGTCAAGCAATCGAATTTAATAACGCCTGCTTTTTGCTTTTCTTTATGTAATACTTCTATTAATCGCAAAATTACAGAAGTTTTGCCCACAGATGGTGGCCCTGCTAAAGTTATTAATTTCACCAAAATCATCTCCATCATAAATTGCTAAATTTTATTATATAGCAATAAACTAAAAAAAAATAGGTTAAGCACTTTAGACTTTATTTTCATAAATCCATGCTCAACCTATTTTTATTTATTTTATAAAATTCTATTTAAAATAATATTATATATTAACCAATTTCGCCTTCAAGTTCTGTACCGCGTACTCTTACTGGTCGATTATGTTCATCAACCATGACTACATCTGGTACTAAATTTTGAGCTTCTTCTTTTGTCATCATCGCATAAGCAATAATAATAACTGTATCGCCAACTTGTGCTTTACGTGCTGCTGCTCCATTTAAACAAATTACACCGCTACCACGTTTACCTGCAATTGTATAAGTTTCTAATCTAGCACCATTGTTATTATTTACTACTTGTACTCTTTCTCCTGGTAAAATACCTGCAAGCTCTAACAACTCTTCATCGATAGTGATGCTTCCCATATATTCTAAATTTGCTTGAGTTACTGTAGCACGATGAATTTTTCCATGAAACATATTGTATAACATTATTATTTATCCTCCAAAATGACATTATCTATTAAACGAGTTGTACCAAATTTTACAGCTAAAGCTAATAATACTCTGCCTTCAATTTTATTTCCTACTGGTTTTAATCCTGGCAATTTATACATTTCTACATAATCAATTTGACTTGTTTTTTCAGACTGTATAGTATCTTTTACTAAATTTAATATAGCTTCTACATCTCTTTGACCATTAGTAAATGCTTCTTTTGCCAATCTTAAACTCTTAGATAAAATCAACGCAGATTTTCTTTCTTCTGGAGATAAATAAGTATTTCTTGAACTTTTTGCAAGTCCATCAGCTTCACGAACGATAGGCATAATGCGAAGTTCTACATTGAAAAATAAATCATCAACCATACGGCGTAAAACTTCTGTTTGCTGAGCATCTTTTAAGCCAAAATATGCTCTATCTGCTCGAGATAAATTAAATAATTTACTAACTACTGTAGTAACTCCACGGAAATGAATAGGTCTTGTTCTACCACATAAAACTTTTGTGATATCACCTGTAACTTCTACCCATGTCATATCTTCATTAGGATATAAATCTTTATTTTTTGGTGCAAATACTACATCTGCTCCTGCATTTTGTGCTACTATGCAGTCATTTTCCAAAGTACGAGGATAAGCTTCATAATCTTCATTTGGCCCAAACTGAGTAGGATTTACAAACACACTGACGATTGTAATATCATTTTCTTTTGCTGAAGCATTAATAAGTGAAGCATGACCTTCATGCAATGCTCCCATAGTTGGTACCAAACCAATAGATTTGTTTTCCTTCTTAAAATTAGCGACTAATTCACGTAATTTAGCCACATCTTGACATAAAATCATTTTTTTCTTCTCCTTTAATGTTCTTATAACAAACAAAAAGAGACTGTAATGAACTTACATAAAAGCACAAAAAAAGTACATCTCGACACGAAATGCACTTTCCCTATTGATTAAATATAATTGATTTGATTTCATAACAAAAAATCCATCAACTATATTTTATATTTAAAATTCTGCAAGTTCGTCTCGGTCTTAGTGATCCAAGCGTCTTTTTTCTTTTTAAATTTTACCTTATTAAATTATTTTATTTAAAATTAAACAACTAAGATACAGTTCAAATTATTAATATATATTGATACTGTTCACTATTGTTTGTTACGAACCACATAATACCACAGAAAAAATTCAACTGCAAGTATTTAAATAAAAAAAGCTACTCATCATAATAATTATTATAAAGTAGCTTTTTGTTATAGTTTTAATTATATTATCTGTCAAAATGGAGCTGATAACAGGATTTGAACCTGCGACCCATGTATTACGAATACATTGCTCTACCAACTGAGCTATATCAGCATTAATTTTCTTTTATGATAAAATATTTTAAATTTATTGTCAATATTTGCTTCATATAATTATACAAAATATCAAATCTAGCTTATAATATAATCAAATATAAAGTATTCACATTAGAAATACTACCATTAGTTTGGATTTGGAGGCTTTTTTATGGAATTAAATCAACTAGAATATTTTGTTGCTCTAGCCCATATAAAAAACTTTACTAAAGCAGCAAAATCTCTGAATGTATCTCAGCCAGCACTTAGTCGTTCAATCAGTCGCTTAGAAAAAGATTTAAATATACCTCTTTTCATCAGAGATAGCCGTAAAGTAAATTTAACTCAATATGGTCAAACCTTTTTAACTTATGCTGAACGTATCTTGCAAGAATTAGAAACTGCCCGCCAAGATATAACTAATATGGCTGAACCAGATAGCGGAGTTGTAAATTTATCTTTTATGCACTCTTTAGGTGTATATCTTGTGCCAGAATTATTAAAAGAGTTTCGTAAAATCTATCCTAAAATACAATTTCGCCTTATTCAAAATCATTCTTTCTTATTATCAAAACAATTATTCAAAGGAGAGTCCGATTTATGCCTTTGCAGTTCTCCGATAAATTCTGAAGGCATCGCTTGGGTTCCATTATTAACAGAAGAATTATTTATCATCGTTCCTTCAACTCACCCACTTGCTCATCGCAGTTCTATAAATATCACAGAAGTTGCTAGTGAACCATTTATTACTTTAAAACCAATGTATGGTTTACGCACTAAAACTGAACATATCTTTGAAGTAGCTTCTATTCGCCCTAAAATACGTTTTGAAGGTGATGAAATTGTTACTGTAGCTAGTTTAGTAGCAGCTAATTTAGGTGTTTCACTCGTGCCTAAAATTCCTGGAATGGAACATCTCGATATAAAATTCATTTCTGTAGATAATCCAAAATGCACTCGTGATATCGGTCTTGCATGGTATGCTAATAAACCTCTTTCCCTTGCTGCCCATCGTTTTCAAAATTTCATAATCGATAAATTTAACCATGAATAATCATAAATATACTTAAATATCCTTGCAGTTTTAGATTTTGAATGATATGCTAAGTTATTGTAAGTGTAAAATTACTTACAATATTAATATATAAAATGGAGGAGCACCTAATTGAAAGCAGTTATTTTTGATATGGACGGAGTCATAATCGATAGTGAATCTATTCATGCTGATATGAAAATACGCACTTTAACCCATTTTGGTATCCCTTGTAGTATGGAAGATTGTGTAGCCTATGTTGGTCGTTCTGCCAAAGCATTTTTTACAGATTTTGCCAAATTTGCTACAACTCCCGTTTCTATTCAAGAAATGGTCGATTATAAACATCGCATTTATTTAGAATATATTCAAGAAAGTAATTCCATCTATCCTATTGATGGCGTTTTAGATTTACTTTATCAATTACACAGCGAAGGTATTCCTGTAGCTTTGGCTTCTTCTGCTGATAGAAAAGTTATCAATGCTGTTTTAACAAAATTCGGCTTAATGGATTGTTTTGAATATATTTTAAGTGGTGCAGAACTTCCTGCTAGCAAGCCAAACCCTGCAATTTATCAGTTAACAGCTAAGGCTTTAGGCTTTGCACCAGCTGATTGCGTAGTAATTGAAGATGCTACTGCTGGTATTATGGCGGCTAAAGATGCTGGAGCTTATTGTATCGCATACGATAATCCAAATTCTGGCCCACAAGATTTATCTCGTGCTGATAAAATCGTTTCTTCATTATCTGATATAGTTGTTTCTGATATTCTTCAAAATTAATTTTGTTGAGGTTTTATTATGGAAAAATTTAAATTTTACTGTCCTACAGAAATTATTTTTGGCAAAGATAGTGAATTATCCACTGCTTCATTAATCAAAAAATACAATGGTCATAATGTATTAATAGTATACGGCGGTGGCTCAGTAAAACGTTCTGGACTACTTGATAAAATTTGTCAACAATTATCCAATGATAATTTATCTTATATGACCTTAGGTGGCGTTCAACCAAATCCTGTTGTTTGCTTTGTAAATGATGCTGTAAAAAAAGCACATCAAGCTAATATTGATTTTGTCTTAGCTATCGGTGGCGGTTCTGTCATCGATACAGCTAAAGCCATTGCACATGGTCTGAAATATCCACAAAATGATATTTGGGATATTTGGACAAAAAAAATAACCTTGACTAATACCACTCCTATGAGTGGCATTGTTACTTTAGCTGCTGCCGGTAGTGAAACAAGTGATTCTGCTGTTTTAACTAACGAACAAACAGGTCAAAAACGTGGTCTTAGTACGCCATTCAATCGTCCATGTTTTGCTATTATGAACCCTCAATTAACTTACAGTGCCCCAAATTATCAAAAAGCCTGTGGTATTGCCGATATTTTAATGCATACATCAGAACGTTATTTTGCCAAAGAACAAAATAATTATCTCACAGATTATATCGCTGAAGGTCTATTAAAAGATGTCATCACACAAGCACCAATCATGATAAATGAGCCTACAAATTATATTGCTCATAGTGAAATTATGTATGCTGGTTCTTTATCCCACAATGATATAACAGGTCTTGGTCGCACTAAAGATTTTAGTGTACATAAATTTGGTCATGAATTAAGTGCTAAATATAACGCTACTCATGGAGCCTCATTGACTGCTATTTGGTCATCATGGGCTAGATATATCTATCAAAAAGATATTCGGCGTTTTTGTCATCTAGGAAAAATCTTATTTAATATTGATACATTAAATAAAACTGACGAAACTATTGCCCTTGAAACTATCAAACATTTTGAAAACTTCTTCACTAGTTTAAACTTACCTATAAATATCAGCCAATTAGTGGGAAAAACATTAACTGATGAAGAATTGACCTATCTCACTTCAATGTGTACAGATAATAATACAAAAACCATCGGCAATTTTTCACCATTAAATTATCAAGACGTCTATGCTATTTTTAAATTAGCAAATCATTAAGTAAAAGGTGTTTTTTATGGATATGCAAAATTGTACACTTTGCCCTCGTTTATGCCATGTTGACCGCACTAAAAATTATGGTGTCTGTCATGCTAGTGATAAAGTGGAAATTGCTCTCGTATCCTTACATCAATGGGAAGAACCGTGCCTATCCGGAACAAATGGAGCAGGCACGGTTTTTTTCTCTCATTGTAATATGAGATGTATCTTCTGCCAAAATCACGAAATCAGTACTGAAGGTAAAGGTTTTCCTGTAACTATTGAGCGTTTAGCTCAAATTTTTTTAGAACAACAAGCTCGTAATGCCCACTGTTTAGAATTAGTAACACCAACTCATTACGTTTTACAAATAATTGAAGCTCTAAAATTAGCCAAAAAACAAGGTCTATCTATTCCTGTAGTCTATAATACAAGTGGCTATGAACGAGTTGAAGTCTTAGAAATGCTCAAAGACTATATTGATGTATTCTTACCTGATTTTAAATACTACTCACCAGATACAGCCAAAGAATTTTCCCATGCTCCTGATTATCCTCAAGTAGTCAAAGAAGCCATTGATAAAATGTTTGAACTTGTAGGTAAACCACAATTTAAAGATAATATCATGCAAAAAGGCGTCATCATTCGCCATTTAATCTTGCCATGGTATTATAAAGAAAGTATGGAGAGCGTAAAATATATCTGGGAAAAATATCATGATGATGTTTATCTTAGCCTTATGAACCAATATACGCCTATGTATAAAGCACTTACTCACCCTAAACTAAAACGCAAATTGACAACTTTTGAATATGATAAAGTTGTAGATTATGCACTTGATTTAGGCTTTAAAAATTGCTATATCCAACAAGGCAAAACAGCTACAACTAAATTTGTACCTCATTTTGATGGCACTAATGTATATTAATTTATTATCTTAAAGGAGATTTGTTATGCGTAGATTTAAACAAGCTTTACCTTCATCAGAAAATATAGCTATTCTAAAACAAAAAACTCATGGTATTTTGGCACTTTGCGATGAAAAATCTTTTCCTTATACCGTTCCTTTAAACTATGTATATCTCAATGACAAAATCTATTTTCACTGTGCCAATGTAGGTCGCAAATTAGATATTGTCCGTCAAAATAATAAAGCTTCTTTTTGTGTTATAAATCAAGATACTGTCATTCCGGAAAAATTCACTACCGCTTATTCTAGTGTCATAGTTTTTGGCACTATTAAAGAAATCACAGCTGAAAATGATAAACAAATAATCCTAAAAGAATTTATCCGTAAATTTTCTGCTGATTATTTTACAGAAGGACTAGAAGAAATAAAAACCTACATCAAACGCACTTGCATTTTAGAATTAAGCATTGAAGAAATAACAGGAAAAGATGGACTTGAATTACAAAAACTAAGACATAAATAAAAAACAAAAGCTGTAGTTTAAAAACTACAGCTTTTATCTTGTACAGGATTATAAAAAGGGGTTTTGGTATTTTGAGGTTTTTATTTTAAATAAGCATCTATTAAAGATTTAAATTTATCTTTAGAGAAGAAGCCAGATTCACGATGAATAAATTCGCCATCTTTTACGAATAATAAAGTAGGTACTACCATTACTTCATATTCTTCAGCAAGTTTTACATTTTCATCAATATCTATTTTTAAAATATCAAAATCATATTCTGGAGCTACTTTTTCAAGTACAGCACCCAACATTTTACAAGGGCCACACCATGTAGCGAAGAAATCTACTACAAAAGTCCCTTTATTTTCTAATAATTTATTAAAAGCATTTGCATCTGCATGTACTAACATTATTTTTGCCTCCAAACTGAATAATTCTATAAGTTATCTCACTTGATGATTTTATTATAAATGATTTTCAATCATAGTTCAGTGACTTCATCACAAAAATTAACAAATAATTATTATTTTTTACAAATATTTTATCATAATAATTTATAATACTAATTTTCTTATAAAACTATCAAAACAATATATTATCATACAACTTATAAGATAAAATAAACATGTACATATAGCAAAAATCTTTTTTAAGTAAAAAAATTATTTATTAAAATTTAACAAAATCCCTTTTATTTCTTAGAATATTGATATATAATAGATTTTGTTATGAAAGTCGTTATAAATTATTAAAAAAATTGAAATAATTTATAATATACTATATAATATAGATAAATCAAATATTTATCATACAACTTTGTAAAAATCTTAATAAATATTAATATATGTGCGGAGGTTCTATAATATGCAAACAAATGAAATGATTAAATCTACTATTGAACAGGGTTTAACTACTCTTGGTATTGAATTCGGTTCCACTCGTATTAAAGCAGTATTAATTAATACTGACCATGAACCAATTGCTGTTGGTGCTTATGATTGGGAAAACAGTCTTATCGATGGCATTTGGACTTATAGCGAAGAAGAAATCTGGGCTGGTCTTCAAGGTTGCTACAAAAATTTAGTTGAAGAAGTAAAAGCAAAATATGGCGTTAGTATCACTAAATTAGCTGGTCTTGGTTTCAGTGCAATGATGCATGGCTATCTTGCTTTTGACGAAAAAGATACTTTACTTGTACCATTCCGCACTTGGAGAAACAATATCACAGGTCAAGCTTCTCATGAATTAATTAAATTATTCAAGTACAATGTTCCTCAAAGATTTAGCATTGCTCATCTTTATCAAGCAATTTTAAACAATGAAGAACATGTAGATAAAATCAAATTCTTCACTACATTAGCTGGTTTTGTTCATTGGAAATTATCTGGTGAAAAAGTACTCGGTATCGGTGATGCTTCTGGCATGTTCCCAATCGATATCAACACTAAAGATTACAATGAAAAAATGCTTGCTGATTTCGATGCACATATCGCTGATAAAAATTATCCATGGTCTATCCGTGAAATTCTACCAAAAGTTTTAGTTGCTGGTGAAAATGCAGGTTATTTAACTGCTGAAGGTGCAAAACTTCTCGATCCAACAGGAACACTCCAAGCTGGTACTCCTATGTGCCCACCAGAAGGTGATGCTGGTACTGGTATGGTAGCTACAAATACAGTTACAAAACGTACAGGTAATGTATCTGCTGGTACTTCTGTATTCGCTATGATTGTTCTTGAACGTGATTTATCCAAAGTTTATGAAGAACTTGATATGGTTACTACTCCTGCTGGTGATTTAGTAGCTATGGCTCATTCCAATAACTGTACAACAGATTTAAATAGCTGGATTAGCCTCTTCCATGAATGCCTCACTAGCTTTGGCGTAAAAGTAGATGCTAATGAATTATTCTCTACATTATATAATAAAGCTTTAGAAGGCGATGCTGACTGCGGTGGCTTACTTGCTTATTGCTATCATTCTGGTGAACATATCACAGGCTTTACTGAAGGTCGTCCATTATTTGTTCGTAAATCCGACAGCAAATTCAATTTAGCAAACTTCATTCGCGTACATCTTTCTACAGCTCTTGGCGCTATGAAAACTGGTTTAGATATTTTAACAAAAGAAGAAAATGTTACTATCGAACAAATTTTAGGTCATGGTGGCTTATTTAAAACTAAAGGCGTAGGTCAAACAATCATGGCTAATGCTATCGGTGCTCCTGTAACAGTTATGGAAACAGCAGGCGAAGGCGGTGCATGGGGTATTGCACTCTTAGCTGATTATATGAATAATAAAGAAAACTTATCTCTTGATGAATATTTAAGCACTAAAGTATTCAAAAATAGCGTTGCCGAAACTATTGCTCCAACAAAAGAAGGTATCGAAGGTTTTGAAACATTCATGACTAGATATCGCAACGGTCTTGCTATTGAACAATCTGCTATTGATAATTTAAAATAAAAAATCTCTTCTAAAAAGACAAGTCATTTGGCTTGTCTTTTTATTTTGTACTTTAATGTATTTTTTATTCATTAGCTAAAAATATTGTAAACCCAAAAAATATTTTATATAATATACAAGTATTTTTTCTAAGAGCCTTTTTTATTTATCATTCATATTTCTTAGAAAATAAATTTTACATAAAGGAGTTTTGGATATGAACTTATCTGTAAAAATTTTCATCTCTTTAATCTTATCCGTAATTGTTGGTCTTATCCTTGGCGAAGAAAATTTACCATGGCTCAAAGCTTATCTTGCGCCATTTGGTACAATGTTCATCAATTTAATCAAAATGATTATTGTACCTGTAGTATTAGCATCTTTAGTTTGTGGTGTTGCTAGTCTAGGTGATACAAAAAAACTCGGTCGCATTGGTATCAAAGTTGTTTTGTTATATTTAGTAACAACTGCTGTTGCTCTTATCATTGCCCTTGGTTTAGCTTCTGTTTTACAACCTGGTTTAGGTATGGATTTAGTAGCTGAAAAAGCTCCTGATATTAAAGAAGCTCCCGGTTTTATGGACGTTTTAGTTGGTATGATACCATCTAATCCTATCATGACTATGGCAAAAGCTGATATGCTTCCTCTCATTGTGTTTGCATTAGCTATTGGTATTGGTATCACTGCTGTAGGCAAAAAAGGTCAGCCACTTCTCACATTCTTTGATTCTTTAGCAGAAGTAAGTTATAAATTAATCTCCATGATTATGAATCTTGCACCTTATGGTGTATTTGCTCTTTTAGTACCAGTAGTTGCTGCTAATGGTCCAAAAGTTTTATTACCACTTTTATCCGTTATCGTTACTGTTTATATCGGTTGTATCATTCATGCACTTGTTGTATACTCTTCCATCGTTTCTACACTTGGCAAAATGAGTCCTTTGAAATTCTTTAAAGGCATGACAGAAACAATGCTCTTAGGTTTCACAACTTGTAGCTCCGCTGCTGCACTTCCTGTAAATATGAAAAACTGTACAGAAAATCTTGGTGCTAATAAATCCATTGCAAGCTTCGTACTTCCTTTAGGTGCAACTATCAATATGGACGGAACAGCTATTTATCAAGGTGTTTGTGCTATCTTTATCGCTAATGTTTATGGTATCGATTTAACAGCAGGTCAAATGCTTATGATCGTCTTAACTGGTACACTTGCTTCTGTAGGTACTGCTGGTGTTCCTGGTGCTGGTGTTATCATGCTTGCACTCGTATTACAGACTGTAGGTCTTCCTATGGAAGGTCTTGCACTCGTTGCTGGTATTGACCGTGTATTAGATATGATCCGTACTTGTCTTAATATTACAGGTGATGCTGCTGTAACTATCGCAGTAAGCCAAACAGAACGAAGTAATAATTAAATCTACTAAAAAACAAAGACACTAGAAATAATCTAGTGTCTTTTATTATGCCCTAAAATTCATTTTAATATACTGTAGAAATTACTTTTCCTAGACTATCAGCCAAATCTTCTAAGTCTTCAAGATTTTCTTCTGATGCTAAAAATAAAGTGAAAATATCTGGACTTAAATCTATCATACCAATGCAAATATCTTCATCAAACCATTTACTATCAAGATATTTACACCAATTTATAATATTTTCATCATCAATAAAGTCCATTTCTTCATTATAATAATCGTACTCATCATCTTCATTATAGTCATATTTATCTATTTCATAATCTTCTTCTTCAAACTTACTATCTAAAGCTAGATTATATTCTTTAAAAGTTCGCAAACTCTTCAGGCTCCAACCAAAATCAGTAATACTACAATCTTCTTGTATTTGCATTACATAATTATTTCTGACTAAAATATTCACTGTAACTAGCCATTGCAAATCTTCTACAGAATCATATTTTATACTGATATTGCGCTCTTCAAACTCTTCTAAATGCTCTTGTGCATATGCTTCTATATTATCGATACTCTCTTCTATTTCCGCTAATACATCATCGTCATTACCGCTTATAATTCGCACTGTCTCTAATAAAGTTTTTGCCTTTTCCATTTGTATCCCTCTTTTTCTATTTAATTACTAATTTATTAATTCACTATATAAATAAAAAAATCCTGTTAATTTAAAAAACATTTTAGCTATGATATAATATATATTAACTAATATTTATTTTTAATTAATTTAAATTATAGGAGTGATTTTTATTTTATATATAGGTAACCATTTATCTTCTTCAAAAGGTTTTTTACAAATGGGTAAAGAAGCTTTAAGTTTAAATGCTAATACATTTTCTTTTTTTACTAGAAATCCTCGTGGTAGCAAAGCCAAAGATATAGACGATAATGATGTCCAACAATTTTTAGCACTAGCCAAACAATATAAATTCCATAAATTAGTAGCTCATGCACCTTATACATTAAATCCATGTTCCAATCGTGAAGAAGTACGCGAATTTGCTCGCCAAACAATTGCTGATGATTTACTTCGCATGGAAAAATTGCCTCATAATTATTATAATTTCCACCCAGGAAATCACTTAGGGCAAGGCATAGATTTCGCCATCAAAGCTATCAGTAATTGCTTAAACGAAGTGATGTGGTCTAAACAGCAGACTACTGTCTTATTAGAAACTATGGCAGGAAAAGGCACTGAAGTTGGCAAAACTTTTGCTGAACTTCAAGCGATTATCGAGCGTATTAATTTACAAGATAAAATAGGTGTATGCCTTGATACTTGTCATATTTGGGACGGCGGTTATGATATTGTAAATAATTTAGATGATGTCCTAGCTGATTTTGATAAAATAATCGGTCTTGATAAATTAAAAGCTATACATTTAAATGATAGTAAAAATGACTTAAACACTCATAAAGACCGCCATGAAAAAATCGGTCAAGGTAAAATAGGTCTTGATGCTATCATAAAAATTATAAACCACCCACAATTGAAACATTTGCCATTTATTTTAGAAACACCAAATGACCATGATGGATATGCTCAAGAAATAGCTTTATTGCGCGCTAATTTCAATTAAATATAAATAAAAAAAGTATCTTTTTCTAACTAAGTACAAATCAGAAAAAGATACTTTTTATCTTACTTATTTATCTTGTTTGCCAATGAGCTAATGCTCCTGTAAACTCATTCAATTTAAATGAATTTGCTACGGCTTTATCAATGAAATTTTGAGCATTTTCAAAAGCTTGATGGATATCTAAACCTTTAGCAAGTCCTGCTGTTATTGCTGCGGAAAAAGTGCAACCAGCACCGCTATTATAGATATTTTTCATCTTAGCTTTTTTCTGGATAGTAAATTCTTTACCATCAAATAAGACATCTACCATATAATCGCCATCTACGCGACTACCAGATTTTATAATGACATTTTTTGCACCGAGTTTATTGATTTTTACACAAGCTTCTTTAATATCTTCTACAGTTTCCACTTTTTCCATACCTGCAAGATAAGCAGACTCTACTGTATTTGGTGTTATTACATCAGCTTTTTTCACCAATAAAGATTTTATTGCTTCGGCTGCTTCTGGTACCATGATAGCGTCGATACCTTTACAAACCATTACAGGATCGATTACTACATTTTTAAAATTATATTTATCTATGGATTTTGCTACTAATTCTACAAGAGCAGCTGAACCTAACATACCTGTTTTCATGGCATTAATGCCAATACCTTCACCAACAGTTGCAATCTGACGTTCAATAGTAGGCAAATCTATAGGAAAGATATCATGAGCCCAATCTTTTGGATTTTGTGCCACAATTACAGTTAGTGCCACCATTCCATAAACGCCCATCTCTTCAAAAGTCTTTAAATCAGCTTCCATACCAGCTCCACCAGAAGTATCAGAACCTGCTATAGTCAATGCTTTATAATTTTCTAATGCCATATTATCACCTTTATCTAATAGAATAAAAAATTTATTTAAAATTATAGATATCTATTAGTTAAAAGTCAATTAAAATACGAAAAAAGTCAATATTGTATCGATACAATATTTTATTTAAATTTCAAGCCTTTCACTACTATATCCACATCATGTACAAACATACCTGTCATATATTCTACAACTTCTTTTATTTTCTTTTGTATGCCTTGTATCATTGTTGGAATATGGCTTCCATAATTTAAAACCACTTCAAAAGAAACTTTTATACCTTTATCTTCACCTTTTTCCCAAACATGGTCAACATGTATATGTGAAGCTTTAAAATCAAAATCTTTATCCTTAGCAATATGCTTAATAATGGATAAAATTGCAGCATCATCTATGATAAGTCTTCCATAATAACTAAAAATTGGTCGTACTATGGATTTTTCACCTAAACGACGGCGTTTTGTACTTGATTTTTTAAAAAATGATTGTATTGGGTCTATCAAATAACCTGAAAAATGTGGTTTCAACTCAATAGTTGGTACAGGAATGATATGTTTACCTTCACGATTGCGATAAAATTGAGCTTTTGCCATTTCTGCTTTTGTAGCAATATCTGCTATATTGATAATTTTACTAATTGGTGGCAAATTCAAAGCTTTATCAATGCGATGCACCATATTTTCAGAAGTGCCTAAAATCAAAATTCTATTTGGCTGTTCTTTTTCTATAGCAGTTCTCACTTCTTCGGCATGTCCAGGCACTACAAAAACAGCTCGTCTTATCGCCATGATTTTACTTGCTTCTCTTTTAGCAGAATGACCTGCTATGATTTTATTGTCTTTTATCAAAATCCCATCATCTATAATGGCATCAGCTTTATTTTGTCTTGCTACCATTAATGCTCTATGGGATTTTCCTGTTCCACTTGGTCCTACTAACGCAATAACATCCATATCTTATGCTCCTTTTTATCAATATTAAGCTACTTAATTAACATATTTTTAGAATTTTTCGTTTTTTATCAACAATATATTTTAAAAATACAGTTATTATTTCATTTTTAAAAATACAGTTATTATTTCATATTATATATAATTATAATGGTTATTATCCTTAAACGCAAAGTATGTCTAAAGCTCAATAAATAAATTACTAAACCTTAGACATACCCTGTCTTAAAATTCAACTTAACCTAAAAAGTAATTAGCGAATATGAATAATTTAGTCTATGTACTCATACGACCTTATCTTGATTCAATGATCAATTTTATTGCAGTTCTTTCTTCGCCATCGATTTCTATATCAGCAAAAGCTGGTACACAAACTAAATCAATGCCACTAGGTGCCATAAAGCCACGTGCTATAGCTACTGCTTTTACTGCTTGATTTAATGCTCCTGCACCTACTGCTTGTAATTCTGCTGTTCCTTTTTCTCTTAATACTCCTGCTAAAGCTCCTGCTACAGAATTTGGATTGGATTTTGTTGATACTCTTAATACTTCCATAATGTACACCCCTTAACGATTAGGAATTATTATATAAGTTCGCCAAACAAGTTCCAAAATCCTTTTTTTATAACTGTATACTTGTATATTCTTTATTCTTCGTTAAATAGTATTCTTTCAAAGGATTTTACGCTATTATCTTCTGCTAATTCTAAAACAACAGCAGAAAAAATATTTGGACCTTCTGCCATTTCAAAACGCACTGGTCTACATGTGATGAATTTATCTATTGCATTATTTACATTTATACCAAGGCTTGAATTATAAGGCCCTACCATACCTAAATCACTGATATAAGCTGTTCCTTTAGGTAATATTCTATTATCTGCTGTCTGCACATGAGTATGAGTTCCTACCACACAAGTTACTCTACCATCAAGATAAAATCCCATTGCTATCTTTTCTGACGTAGCTTCTGCATGTATATCTACCAATATAATATCACACTGATTTTTAATTTCTTTTAAAATTTCGTCGACCTTTTGGAATGGACAGTCCATTGGTGGCATAAAAGTTCTACCAGATACATTGATTACACCGATATTTTTAGCTTTAAATGGATAGATACAATAACCTTTGCCAGGTGCTCCTTCTGGATAATTTGCAGGTCGTATCAAAAATGGTTCATCATCTATAAAAGATACAATTTCTTTTTGATCCCAAATATGATTACCTGAAGTTACTATATCTGCTCCAGCTCGATAAATTTCATCTAAAGTTTTGCGACTGATACCTCTGCCACCTGCAATATTTTCGCCGTTAACTACAACTACATCTATATTATGTTCTTTTTTCAATTCTGGAACATATTTTCTAAATGCTTCTCTACCTGGTCTACCACATACATCGCCAACAATTAAAAATTTCAAAATAAATTCTCCTCTTATTTTATTCTTCACAAAATCTATAATTATTTATTAAACACAATGACTCTACCAGCTTCGCGAATACCTATCATTTTTTCTACTACTGGATTAATTTTCAAACTCGCAAACATCGTATCTATTAAATCCATTTGCGCTAACATTGTACTATCTATCATAGGAATTTTATCAGTATCCATAATCAGTAATTCGCCAAATTCTTCATTAATTAACGTATTTATCAAACGAAGTTCTCCATGAGAAAAAGTTTTCATATCTCTTTTTATCGTTATAAAAGTAGCTTTTTCTTCTATATTTACTTTTACTTCATCACATTCCACTTGCGTTTTTTCTAAATAATGATAGGACTTTAAACATTCTTCTAATAAAGTTCGTGTTTTTTCTATTTCTTCATCAGTCAATATCTTTTGGATAATATAATTTATATATATTTTTTCATCTGGTTCTATAGATATCTTGCTAATCTCTGGATAATAAATTAATACTGATGTCAATAAATTAACACAATCCATATTAGGTTTTTTCTCATCTTTAGTTTTAGTAATTTGCATTATTGTAACCTCACTGCAAAATCAAATAATATTAATCACAAACTCATTTTATATCTATTCAATTTATCCAAAAAGAGATTTAATGCAAAAAAAGTAGTTATCAATATTAATAACTACTTTCTTGCTTCTACTTTATGTCAAAAGAAATTATTATCTTTATTTTGCATAATCAACTACACGAGTTTCTCTAATTACAGTTACTTTTATCTGTCCTGGATATTCAAGTTCAGCTTCAATTTTCTTAGTGATATCATGAGCCAAAGCAACAGTTGAGATATCATCCATTTTTTCTGGTTTAACCATAATGCGAATTTCTCTACCTGCTTGAATAGCAAATGAACGGTCAACACCTTCAAAGGATTCTGCTATTTCTTCAAGACGTTTTAAACGTTTCAAATAAGATTCTAAACTTTCACGTCTAGCACCTGGACGTGCGGCTGATACAGCATCAGCTGCTGCAACGAGTACAGCTTCCACAGTTTTTGCTTCTTCATCACCATGATGAGCAGCTATAGCATTTACAACATCAGCAGATTCACGATATTTTTTCGCTAAATCTGCACCGATAGTAACATGTGGACCTTCAACTTCATGGTCAATAGCTTTACCTATATCATGTAATAAACCACCGCGTTTAGCAAGATTTACATCAACACCTAATTCAGCAGCCATTACACCTGCTAAATGAGATACTTCTACAGAATGATTTAATACATTTTGACCATAACTTGTACGATATTTTAATCTACCTAATAATTTTACAATTTCTGGATGTAATCCATGTACACCAGTTTCAAAGCAAGCTTGTTCTCCTGCTTCTTTAATGCGTTGGTCTACTTCTTTACGAGCTTTTTCTACCATCTCTTCAATGCGAGCTGGGTGAATACGCCCATCTGTAATGAGTTTTTCCAAAGCAATACGTGCAATTTCACGACGAACAGGATCAAAACCAGATAAAATTACAGCTTCTGGTGTATCATCAATAATTAAATCAATGCCTGTCATTGTTTCTAAAGCACGAATATTTCTACCTTCACGACCAATGATGCGACCTTTCATCTCATCATTTGGCAATGCTACTACAGAAACAGTAGTTTCTGCTACATGGTCAGCAGCACATCTTTGAATAGCCAAAGAAATGATATTTCTAGCACGTTTTTCTGCTTCTTCTTTTGCTTGCTGTTCATATTCTTTAATCATTACAGCTTTATCGTGTTTGATTTCGATTTCAGCGTCTGCAAGTAACATACTGCGTGCATCTTCTGTAGTAAGTCCAGAAATACGTTCTAATTCTTCTAACTGTTTTGCATGAAGTGCTTCTATTTTTGCTTGAGATTTATCAATCTCAGCTTCTTTACGATTTAAAACTTCTTCTTTTTTCTCTAAAGAATCAATTTTTCTATCTAAATTTTCTTCTTTTTGTACCAAGCGACGTTCTTGACGGGAAAGTTCATTTCTACGGTCTTTTGTATCGCGGTCTAACTCTTGACGCATTCTATGTATTTCTTCTTTTGCTTCAAGAGTTGCTTCTTTTTTCTTAGTTTCAATCTGTTTTTCGGCTTCTGTAACAATTCTTCTTGCTTCAGCTTCAGCAGAGCCAATTTGTGATTCTGCACTGCGTTTTCTCATCCAATAGCCCGCACCTAAGCCTACAACTAGTGCAAGTATTATCGCTAATAATAATTCAACGATAATCTCCACCCCCCTTTACGTTAAATTTTTCTAAATATTCTTTACAAATTCATATAGCTGACGTAACCATATAGAAGTATTGTAAAGGTTTTTAGAAACAGTGTCAAGATTACTTACCTATTAATGACACATTAACATTCCTAAAAGAAAGCCATCACTATATCTTTAGTAATGGCTTTCTTTTCACTTTATCTTATTTGCTTTTTTACTGTATCTTTACTGTATCAAATTAGAGTTTTATCATCAATTCCATAATAATTTCATCCAATTTGGATATTCTTTTTCTAAATGAACTGTAATTGCATTTAATAAATCCATTACTAATTCACCATCTAAATCATCATTTTTATTAGGAATATACATATCTAAATATAACGCATTATCTGCACCTAAATAATATTTTACTGCTTTATAATTTATATTCATCTCATTTACACAACGAATGAATTCATCTTTATTTTTCATATATTCAATGTCTGGTATTACTTGCACACGTAAAATAACATAAATACTTTCATCCATCACGATTACAGCAGGCAATTTTTGACCAAATACTTTTACATATGTATGAAAAGTAACTCGTGCATTTTCTTCTTCATTATTATTTATACTTTCTTCTACTTTGAAATTTGTAATATTATTTTCTGCTATATAAGCTTTAAATTTTTCTGCTTTTAAATTCATTTTGCACCATTCCTTCATTAAAATATATTTTTATCATCAATATAAAAATAAAAACGCATCTCTGATAAATTATAAAACATATATTATCTTGATTATGTTATATATATATATTATCATTATTTTATAATTTTATATATTCCTTTTTAGTCTTTCGATAAATTTTATGATTATGTTTTTCATAATCTCTGGAGTGATTAAGATGAAAACTGATAATATGAATATTACAATTGATGATATTATCAATACCGTAAAAAGTTATAATCCACAAGCTAATTTTGATTTAATTACTAAAGCTTATAATCTTGCTTATGAGGCACATGCTGACCAAAAACGTATTTCAGGTGAAATGTATATCACACACCCATTACATGTTGCTATGATTTTAACTGATTTACATATCGACGATGTTACTATTGCTGCTGCCTTATTGCATGACGTTGTGGAAGATACAATCTATACCATTGAACAAATGAAAGAACTCTTTGGCGAAGAAGTTGCTATGCTCATTGACGGCGTAACTAAACTCAGCAAAATGAAATATAAATCCAAAGAGGACCAACAGCTTGAAACATATCGCAAAATGTTTTTAGCTATGGCTAAAGATATTCGTGTAATCATGATAAAATTAGCCGACCGCTTGCATAATATGCGTACCTTAAAATATATGCGTGAAGAAAAACAAAAACGCATTGCTAAAGAAACGCTAGAAGTTTATGCACCACTTGCTAATCGCCTTGGTATTTCCAATATCAAATGGGAACTTGAAGATTTATGTTTGCGTTATCTTGAACCTGAAACTTATTATGATTTAGTAGATAAAGTAAACCAAAAACGTGAAGAACGTCAAGGTTTTATCAATGACGCTGTAGCAAAAATACAGCAAGAATTTGATAAAATTCATTTAAAAGGTGAAATCAAAGGTAGAGCAAAACATTTCTACAGTATCTACCGCAAAATGAAAAAAAGCAATAAAGATATCTCCGATATTTTCGATTTACTCGCTGTGCGTGTATTAGTGCAGACTATCCCTGATTGCTACACTGTACTTGGTATTATTCACGCTATGTGGAAACCACTACCAGGTAGATTTAAAGATTATATCGCTGTGCCAAAAACTAATGGCTATCAATCTTTGCATACTACTGTAATCACAGATAATGGTCTTCCACTTGAAATTCAAATTCGTACTTTTGCCATGCACGCTATTTCAGAATATGGTATTGCTGCTCACTGGAAATATAAAGAAGCTGGCAATAAAAGTATAGGAGCTAATAGCGAATACGATAAAAAACTTTCATGGCTTCGCCAAATGATTACACTTCAAGATGAATTTTCCGATCCACGCGAATATTTTGAAGCACTCAAAATTGATATTTTCTCCGATGAAGTATTCGTATATACTCCTCGCGGTGATGTTATCAATTTACCAAAAGGCTCAAACCCTATAGATTTTGCTTATCACATTCATACAGATATCGGCAATCACTGTGTAGGTGCTAAAGTAAATGGCAAAATTGTTCCACTTGAATATACTTTGCAAAACGGTGATATCGTTTCTGTAATTACCAATAAACAAAATAATGGCCCAAGTCCAGATTGGTTGAATATCGTAGCTTCTTCACAAACAAGAACAAAAATCCGCCAATGGTTCAAAAAACAACGCCGTGAAGAAAATATCGCCCGTGGTCTTGAATTATTAGAAAATGAAGCTAAACATTTAGGCTACAATTTTAAAGATTTAGCCAAAAATGATAGACTTTTACAAGTAGCTCAAAAATTAAATATCCAAAATACTGATGATATGTTTGCTTCTATCGGTTTTGGTGGTATCACTGTAAATAGTATTATGAGTAAACTCATTGCTTTTTATAAAAAAGACCTACAAGAAATCACCCCTCCGGATATTTCACAAATGCTTGAAAAAATCAAGCCTAAAACACCTAAGAAAAAAGCAAGTCATGGTATTTTAGTCGAAGGTGAAGATGGTTTCCTTGTGCATTTAGCAAAATGTTGTAATCCTATCCCAGGCGACCAAATAATCGGTTATATAACTCGTGGTCGCGGGGTATCTGTTCATCGCGCTGATTGTCCAAATGTATTGCGTGAAGGCAATGATATGATGCGCGTCATTGATGTAAATTGGGATATCAGCACAGACCAATCTTATCCTGTAACTATCGAAGTTGGTTGCTACGATAGACAAGGTATCTTAACTGAAATCATCGCTAGAATTTCTGATGCGAAAATAAATATTGAAAATATTTCCTCTCGCAGTATTCCTAGCAATAAAACTGCTGTCATGACTATTACTTTCCATACAAAAAATTTAGCTCGTGCAGAACAATTAATGAATACACTTCGCCGTCTCAAAGATGTTTATAGCGTTCGTCGTAATTTGAGTAGTTCTGCTAAAGAAAAATAAACTAATAAAAATTACAAAGGAGCATTATCATGAAAATAAAAGCCTTAGTAGTTGGCCCAATCATGGAAAATTGCTATATTTTATATGATGAACAAACTTTAGAAGGCATAATCGTCGACCCAGGCGATGAAGCTACAAGTATTTTAAATGTAGTCGATAATTTAAAACTTCATATTAAATATATTGTAAATACACATGGTCATGCTGACCATATTGGCGCTAATAAAGAATTAGGTTTAGCTCTAAAAGCAAAATTGGCTATTCATGCTGATGATGCTTGTATGCTCACTGACCCACATCTCAATCTTTCTGAAAATGGCTATATGGGTAGACCTATAATTTCTCAACCTGCCGATATAATCTTACATGAAGGCGATATTATTTCTTTTGGCAATTGCAATCTAAAAGTAATCCATACTCCAGGGCATACACCTGGTGGAATTTGCCTTGTTGGTGAAGGCGTTGTTATGAGTGGCGACTCTTTATTTGCTGGCTCTATTGGTAGAACTGATTTTCCTACTGGCTCTATGACTGATTTAATTTCCAATTTAAAAGCAAAAATCTTGACTTTAGATGAAAATTTAACTGTTTTTCCTGGTCATGGTGGAGCAACTACTATTGCCTATGAAAAACAAATCAATCCTTATTTAGGTTAAACAAAAATGATACATGATTTTTCACCCGAAATCTTAGATTTAAATACTATTGATGAAGCACGCCAAGCTATGCAAGATATCCACTGCACTGATGCTGGCATAAAAATAATGCAAGATAAAGCTCTTTTCAAAGTGATAAAACTCTATGATGTAAATAGCAAAGCTGCCAATATTTTAAAACAAACATTTTTAAGCAAAGGTGGCGAAGTTGCTATCTCTCGTCATTGTGCTGATTTAAGCAAAGAAACTAGTGATGTCATCATTATGGCGACTATATATCAATATAAAAGAGCCATACCTGTATTGAAAATGCAACCTTGGAAATTAAAACAAATCGCTGAAATTTTAACTACCATGATAAAAGAGGTTTAAAGATGTTTTATTCTTGTAAATATCAATTTGAAAATATCTCTTTATATCTAGTAGCGACAGAAACTCATTTAATTAATATTCAATTTACGCAACCACAAAAAGCTCTGTTACAAACAACAGAGCTTTTATCTATGGCTACTATTCAATTAGATGAATACTTCCAAGGGAAACGCACTACATTTTCTTTACCATTTAAATTAACAGGCACGCCATTTCAACTTGCAGTATGGAAAGAACTTCAAAATATTCCCTATGGACAAACTACTAGTTATAAAGAAATCGCTCAAAAAATCAATAAGCCTAAAGCATATCGAGCTGTAGGCATGGCTAATAATAAAAACCTACTGCCTATTATCATTCCCTGTCATCGTGTGATTGGCTCTAATGGAAAATTAATCGGTTATGCAGGTGGATTAAAATTAAAAAATTATCTCTTAGAATTAGAAAAATCACATACTAATTTTTAATATAAAACTACAAATATAAGAAGGTTGATTTTATGAACTACAAAGGCGTTATATTTGACCTTGATGGCACTCTTGTCAATTCTTTAACAGATTTAGCAAATAGTGTAAACATTATACTTACTGAATATAATTTACCTACTCATGATATCGAAAGTTATAAATATCGTGTAGGTAACGGCATAAAAAAATTAATGGAGCGTTCCCTACCTCAAGATAAACAATATCTTTTAGATGAAGCTTTAGCTAAATTCAAACAAGTATACGCTAAACATAATTTAGACCATACAGCTCCTTATGAAGATATCTTAACTTTATTAAAAAAATTGCAACAACAAAATATAAAACTCGGTATTTGTACAAATAAACATGATGAAGCTGCCAAAAATATCGTAAAATTATTATTTGGTGAAGGTATTTTCAGCGAAATAATCGGCGATAAAGCTGGATTAAAACGCAAACCCGACCCAGGCAAAGTCTTGATGATTGCCCAAAATTGGCAATTAAAACCTCAAGAAATAGCTTATCTTGGGGACTCTGATGTAGATATGCAGACTGCCAAAAATGCCGATATGTTAGCTGTTGGTGTATTATGGGGCTTTAGACCTGCTGATGAATTAAAACAAAATGGCGCAGATATTTTAATTGCTAAACCACTTGATTTATTAACTCAAGTATCATTTGCTAAATAATTTTTTATTATAGAAAGGATTTTTTAATTAATGAAAAGTAAAATTCCTGTTCAATTAGGACAGAAATATGAAATAAAAATCACAGGAATGGGGCAAAGCGGTGAAGGCGTTGGACGCTTTGAAAATTTCACTGTATTTATTCCTTATGCACTTCCTGGAGAAACTGTAGAAGCTAAAATCACACTTGTGAAAAAAAATTATGCTACAGGCGAAATAGTATCTATTCTTGAAAAAACTTCAGACAGAATAAAACCAATCTGTAAAGTATATGATGACTGTGGTGCTTGCCAACTTCAACATTATTCTTATGAAGCTCAACTAAATGCAAAAAAACAAAAAGTAATCGATATGATGGAACATATCGCCATCAAAAAAGATATCATCATTCACCCTACTATGCCATCTGTTCATGAATGGCACTATCGCAATAAAATGCAATTTCCAATCGGCAGAAGTAAAAAAGAAGGTATTATCGTCGGTTGTTATGCCCATAGCAGTCATAATATCATCAATACTGAAAACTGCCATATTCAAAAACATACAAATAATGTAATCGCCAATGCTGTACGTGAAATGGCAACAAAATTTAAATTAAGTGTCTATGATGAAAAAACTCACTATGGTCTTTTACGCCATGTCGTAGGTCGTACTAATCGCGACGAAACTGAATGTATGGTCGTACTCGTTACTGCTCAACCAAAAATACCTCGCGTACGTGAAATCGTGAATTTCTTACGCTCCAAAATTCCAAATTTGACAAGTGTAGTACAAAATATCAATACTGGTAGAAATAATATCATCATGGGCAAAGAGTGCAAAATTCTTTGGGGTGCCTCTCATATCACAGACAGATTAGGCAGTCTAAAATTCAAAATATCTGCACTTTCCTTCTTCCAAGTAAATACAGAACAAGCAGAAAAATTATATGAATGTGCTTTAAAATACGCTAATTTAACAGGTAAAGAAACTGTAATTGACGGCTATTGCGGCACAGGTACTATCTCTTTATTTTTAGCTCAAAAAGCAAAAAAAGTTTATGGTATGGAAATCGTACCTGAAGCAATCCGCGATGCTATTGCTAATGCTCGTGATAACAATATAAGAAATGCTGAATTCTTAACAGGCGATGCTGCTAAATTAATGCCTCAACTTTATCGCAAAGGACTTCGTCCAGATGTAATCGTAACTGACCCACCAAGAGCAGGCTGTGCACCAGAAGTTTTAAAAACCTTCGCTGCCATGAGACCAAAACGCATTGTCTACGTATCTTGTAACCCAGCATCACTTGCTCGCGATATCGGCATCTTAGACGAATTAGGCTATAAAGCTATAGAAATCCAGCCTGTAGACATGTTCCCACAAACAGGTCATGTAGAATCTGTATGTTTACTAATAAAAAAATAATCACTTTAACTTACTTTTCTTTGGTGGGCAAAGAAAAGTAACAAAAGAATACCCACCGCAGATAAAATTTTAGTTTTGAAAATAATTATCACTTCATACAACGCTTAGAAACTCGCTTCGCTCAAACATTCAGACTAAAAACGTATTCAGCGATAATTATTTTCAATAACCTTAGGTTACCACTAAAATTTTATAATGCGGAAAAATATAATACCAAATATTTCCCGCATTTTAGTATTTTTTACGGTAGCCATAGGCTATTGGTAAAGATAAAAATAGGACTACGGTGTTAGTTCTACTGTTTGAGCGAAGCGAGTTTAGAACGTTGTTGACATATTTTTATCTTTGCCAAAGTAAAAAGTGCGTGAGCGGGTGGTTTCTTTGGTTCGTTTCTTTGCCATCAAAGAAATGAACATCTCTATGACATCAAAGAAATGAACATTTATTTAAATATTGCTATGTTTTACAGAATCAAAGATATCTGTGATTTCTTTAGATGGTGCTTTATCAAGTTTGCTACCGATAATGATAGCTAAAGAGGATAAGATAAAGCCTGGAACGATTTCATAGAGTTGTAAGATTGGATATACAGTTGCGATATCTAATAAGGTGATTTGTTTCCAAACAAGAACAGTGATACCGCCGACAATCATACCTGCTAAGATACCATTTCTTGTAGTGCGACGCCAGAAGAGAGAGAATAATAAAGCAGGGCCGAAAGTAGCACCAAAACCTGCCCAAGCGTAAGCAACGATATTTAAAATGGAGTTATTAGGGTCAAGACCAAGAGCGATAGCTATCAAGGCGATACCGATTACAGATAAACGAGTAACAAGTACTAATTCACGAGGATTGATATCTTTATGAATGAATTGTTTATATAAGTCTTGAGCTACAGCAGAAGCACCTACTAATAATTGAGCGGAAGCTGTACTCATGATAGCTGCAAGTACAGCGGAAAGCACGATACCTGCCCAGAATGGACTAAATAAATGGTCAGTCATAACGAGGAATACTGTTTCAGAATTAGTGCCATTGAGTGGTGTAGTCAAATAAACACTACCAACCATACCTACACATACAGCAGCAGTAAGAGAGATTACTACCCAAGTCATAGCAATGCGAGTAGCTTTTTTCAATTCACTAGAAGAAGTGATAGCCATGAAACGCACTAAGATATGAGGTTGACCAAAATAACCAAGACCCCAAGCAAGTAGAGAAATCAATTCTAATACTGTAGTATAAGAACCATCTGGTTTTGTGAATGGATTGAAAAATTCTGGATTAGTGATGCTGATAGCAGTATATGTATCACCAAATCCCCCTAATGTGAAAGCTGCAGCAATAGGGACGATTAAGATAGCGAAGAACATCATTACGCCTTGGATAAAGTCAGTCCAACAAACGGCTAAAAATCCCCCTACAAAGGTATAAAAGACGATAACGAAAGCACCAAGACAAAGAGCATATTCATAAGGAATGCCAAAAATGGTGTTAAATAATTTACCGCCAGCTACAAATCCAGAAGAAGTGTAGATGATGAAGAAGATTAAAATAAAGATTGCCATGACAACACGAATTAAAGGGCTTTTATCGTGATAGCGATTTTGCAAGAAATCTGGCAAAGTAAGAGAGTTATTGGCAAGTTCTGTATATTTGCGTAATCGGCGAGCGATAAACTGCCAATTTGCCCATGTACCAAGTGCAAGTCCTACGGCAATCCAGCCAGCATTTAGACCAGCCAGATAAGCAAATCCAGGAAGGCCCATGAGCATCCAACCACTCATATCAGAAGCTTCGGCACTCATGGAAGTTACCCAAGCACCAAGTTTTCTGCCACCTAAGATGTAATCGGACATATTATGAGTGCGATAATAAAAATAAACACCGATTGCCATCATGAATAGCAAATAAAGTAAAAAAGCGACGATAATAGATATATTATCAGACATAAGATACCTCCTATTTAATTTTGATGTTTAATTATATGGTTAATATTGTATCATGATAAGCAAAATATGTACATATGTAAATGTGTATACTACAAATAATACAAATATACTATAAATAAGAAAAATATTGCAATAAATATAAGGGAGATTTACTTTGTGGATTGTATACAAAATTTTTTTGTATTTTTAATTGACAAATATAATGTCCAGTCATATAATAAAAAACATCAACAGTGATGTACATCAGAATTAAATAAAAAATTGTTGATATTATCTTGTAATTTAATAGCAAAATAAGACAAAGACGTCTTGTTAAAAGATATACAAAGCAGTATATCCTTTGACAAGGCGTTTTTTATTTTAGCAATTATTATATATTTTTGGCTTATTTTGTGATGAAGAAAGGGTGTAATTTATGAAAAAATTAGCGTCTATATTATCTATGACTGCTATGTTCATAGCGATGATGGCATCTGTGGCTTTCGCCGCTGACGATACTACAGCAGCAATAGATACAGGTGATACAGCATGGGTTTTAATCAGTGCAGCACTTGTATTTATCATGACACCAGGTCTTGCATTTTTCTATGGTGGTATGGTAAGAAGTAAAAACGTATTGAGTACCATAATGCACAGTTTCTTCATTGTAGCGATGATTTCTGTGGAATGGGTTCTTATTGGTTATGCAATGACTTTTGGCAGTGATATTGGTGGTTTTATTGGTAGCTTAGACAAAGTTGGTTTGACTGGTGTGGGCATGCAGGTAATGGCAAATGGTACAATTCCTGAACTTGCTTTTGTAGCCTTTCAGTGTATGTTTGCTATTATTACACCTGCACTTATTACTGGTGCTTTCGCAGAAAGAATGAAATTTGGTGCTTTTGTAGTATTCATCTTATTATGGGCAATCTTAATCTATAACCCTATGGCTCATTGGGTATGGGGTGGTGGCTTCTTAGCTAAACTCGGTGCCTTAGATTTTGCAGGGGGATTAGTAATTCATATTTTATCTGGTGTATCTGGTCTTACAGTATGTATTTTACTTGGCAAACGCCATGGTTATGGCAAAGTTCCAATGCTTCCACATCATTTACCAATGACTGTACTTGGTGCAGCACTTTTATGGTTTGGTTGGTTCGGATTCAATGCAGGTTCTGCTCTCGGTGCTAATGCACTTGCTGCAAATGCTTTTGTTACTACACAGGCAGCAGCAGCTATGGCGACTGTATCTTGGGTAGCATGTGAATGGATGCATCATGGCAAACCTACTATCTTAGGTGCAGCTTCTGGTTGTGTTGCAGGTCTTGTAGCCATCACTCCAGCAGCAGGTTTTGTTGCTCCACTTCCAGCTGTATTTATCGGCTTAATCGGTGGTATTGTTTGTTACTTTGCAGTAGCAGTTGTTAAAGAAAAATTCGGTTATGATGATTCCTTAGATGCTTTCGGTGTTCATGGTATCGGTGGTACATGGGGGGCTGTAGCTACAGGTTTATGGTGTTCTACAGAAATAAATCCAGCTGGTGCAGATGGTTTATTCTATGGTAGTGCAGATACTTTAATCGCTCAGTTGATTTCTATAGTAGTAGCTTATGTACTTGCTATTGTAGGTTCTTATATCTTATTTAAAGTTGTTAGTTGCTTTATGCAGGTTCGTGCAAGTGAAAATGAAGAAGTTTCTGGTATTGATATCTGTGAACATGGTGAACGAGCATACAATCAATCTATTATGAGCGCCAATACATTGCTTTCCAGTAATGCAGAAGCTTTTGCTAGTGAAAATTTTACAAAACCTGTTGATTTAAAATAATAAAATTAAAATTTAAAAATTTTAGTGGTATTATTATAAGAAAAAGAATTTATAAATTTTCATTAGTAAGGGGTAGATTTTATGCGCAAAATAACGAAAATAGAAATTATAACTCGTGCTAGTAAATTAGAAGAATTAAAAGAAGCTTTGAATAAAATCGGTGTTCAGGGCATGACTGTAAGTCAAGTATACGGCTGTGGCTTACAAAAAGGTCATACTGAAGTATATCGTGGCAAACAATATAGCGTAAATCTTGTACCAAAAGTAAAGATTGAGACAATTGTTTGTGCAGTTCCTGTAGAATTAGTTTTAGAAACAGCACGCAAAGCTTTGCAGACAGGTCATATTGGTGATGGTAAAATCTTTGTTTATGATGTAGAGAATGCTATGCGTATTCGCACAGGAACAATGGGTGATAAAGCTATCACAGATGATGAAGCATGATTAATTTCCTTCATTATAATAAGCGTAGTCAATTTGACTATATAGTATAATGAAAGAAATATCTTTATACACAAACAAGAAATATCTCTATAGATAAATAGAGATATTTCTTGGATATTTTTTAGCTTATTAAATAACTTATAAATGAATATACGAAAGAGAAGTTAGATATTGCCTAACTTCTTTTTTTTATCTTGTATAAAGTTAAAATAAATATATTTTATGCTATAATATAATATATTATCAAAATCGAGGTGTAGCTTATGTCTTTAACTGATAAAGAAATTATGGATGGCGTATTAGCTGAATTTAGCAATTTAGCAGCTATTCCACGTAAATCAAATCATGAAGAAGCAGTAAGTAATTTTTTGAAAGAACGTGCTTTATCTTTTGGTTGCAAAGTAGTTCAAGATGAAAAATTTAATTTAATCATTGATAAAGAAGCAGCAAAAGGCTGTGAAGCTTGGCCACGTGTAATCATTCAAGGTCATATGGATATGGTATGCGTAGCAGCTGAAGGTGTGCAATATGATCCACTTACAAGCCCTATTAAAATTATCAATGATGGTGAATTTTTACGTGCTGATGGTACTAGTCTTGGTGCTGATGATGGTATCGGTGTAGCAGCAGCTATGTATTTATTACAACAAGATTTCAATCATGGTCCTATTCGTGCTATTTTCACTGTAGATGAAGAACAGGGTATGACTGGGGCAAAAGCATTAGATGCTAAATATTTATTAGATGCAAAATATCTTATAAACTGTGATTCTGAAGCTTTTGATATGCTCACTTTATCTAGTGCAGGCAGTGTAAATGTCGATGCAGAGCGTCGTATTACATGGCATAAACCAGAACATCGTTCTGCTTATAAATTTGTAGTCAAAGATTTACATGGTGGTCATTCTGGTGAAGCTATTAATTGTGGTTATGCTAATGCTGTAAAAATCATTGCTCAAGCAATTAATAGCATTATGAAAAAAACAGAAATTGAACTTGCAAGTATCAGCAGTTTAAAAGCAAGAAATGTAATTCCATCAGAAGCTGAATTTGTATTCACTTCCCCACTTTCCAATGTGAAGGTATTTGATGTAGTAGTAGCTGAAATCACAGATTATTTAAAAGCTGCTTATGGCAATGTAGAAAAGAATTTCACAGTTACTTGTGTTCCTTGTGAGCTTCCAGAACGTGTAATGTCTGAAGAAGATGCAAGCAGTATTGTGGACTTCATTAATTTGAGCATGACTGGCGTGCTCAAGATGTCTCAAGTTGAAGAAGGCTTAGTAGAATTATCTGCAAATATCGGTCCTGTTGTTACTAAAGAAAATGCAGTGGAAATATCTGTATTCCCAAGAAGTGCTGTAGATGCATTGACTAGAGAAATTGCAAATATTTATATTCAATTAGGTAAACGCTGTGGTATTCGCGTTGTAAGTGGAGAACCTGCTCCTGGTTGGCCTGCAAATTCAGATAGCCAATTAAAACATGTAGTATTAGAAACTTTCAAAGAACAAAATGGTTTTGATATGAAAGCAAAATCCATTCATGCAGGTCTTGAATGTAGCTATTTCTATGCTAAAAATCCAAACTTAGATATAATTTCTATTGGACCAAACAACATAGATATTCATAGCCCAAATGAAAGATTGGAATTAAAAACATTAGTTCCTCATGTAAAATTAATTAAAGGCGTTATGGAAAAATTAGATAAATAATGGTTAATGTTCGTTTTTCTTTTGTGTAAAAGAAAAATGAACCAAAAAGAAAACCACCGCAGATAAAATTTTAGCTTTGAAAAACATTATCATTTCATATAATGCTTAAAACTCGCTTTGCTCAGACAGTTAAGCAAAAGGCGTATTCAATGATAATGTTTTTCAATAATCTTGCGATTACCGCTAAATTTTATAATGCGGAAATAGATTACGTATTATTAGAAAAATTTCCTCATAGTATAGATATTATATTTATTGTATAAGATTTATATTATGAGGATTTTTTATTATTAGTTTTTAAATAAAAAATAATAAGCAAATATTCCTCACGTTAGCAATTTTTTGGTAGCTGAAAGCTATTGGGAATTATAAAATCATATCTATGAATTTAGCTCTACTGTTTGAACGAAGTGAGTTTAGAGCGTTATAGATATGGTTTTATAATGGATAAAGAAAAATTGGTATCGGGAGGTAGAGTTCTTTTGTTACTTTTCTTGCTCATGAAAGAAAAGTAAATATAAATAAATGTGTTTGTTCATTTCTTTAATGATAAAGAAACGAATTAAAGAAAGCCATTGCAGATAAAATTTTAGTTTTGAAAATAAAATTATAGATTAAAAATACTTTGCTACGTGTTCTTTGATGAAGTCTATAGCTTTATTAGTTATAGTTTTTTTCTGTGAATATCCTTTATTAATTTTACTAGCTATATCCATTCTATTGGTGAGTCCGCTATAATTGTATTCTTGAATTTGTTCAGCTATGAAAGCTGGTTCTAGGTCGTATTCTGTAGCGAAATTTTTGATTTCTTGTTGTTGTTGTTCATCTTCAAAATTTTTGAAGGCATCATCAATAGAGCTGTCTGGATTTAAATTTGGAATGACTTCATCTAAGAATTTTTCAATTAAATCTATTTTATAACGTAATTTTTGATTGCCGCTGCGATTTAATTCTGTTTTTATTTGTTGTACTTCTGTCTGTTGTTTGGCTTTGTCATGTCGTTCTATATTATGGATAAGGTTCATAATATAATCAAGGTTAATATTGTCTGTGGCTACAAGTTCAATACAGAAATCTATATCATCTAAAATAGAAGTCTTTGTTTTATCATAAGAGTATTTTAGATTTTCATGGATTAAGAAATATTTTGATTTGTAGTCTTCGAATTCTTGTATGTTGATATCTTGAATTTGTTTATCAAAGTCAAATTCGGTGAAGTTATTTAAAACATTTTTTGTTTTGATTAAATCACGGAAGGCTAAAACGAATTCTTTTTGTTCTTTTTCGGTGATTAAATCATCTACATATTCAGGTCTTGAAGCAACGGATAATAATGTTTTTATTTTTTCACGGAATTGATTTAAATAATAATCAAAGTCTTTTACTAAAACATCATCAATATTGCTAGTTTGAGAGAATAAGCGGATAGCGTCATCAGTTTTTGTCTTTAAATTGCGATAGCAAACGATATTGCCAAATGGTTTTGTAGTATGTTCTACGCGATTGGTACGAGAATAAGCTTGTAGTAGATTGTGGTATTCTAAATTTTTATCTACATATAAAGTATTCAATACTTTGGCATCAAAACCAGTTAACATCATGCCGACTACAATTACAATATCTATTTGAGCTGTTTTGATTTTTTTCATCAAATCACTGGCAAAAGCAGGGAATGTAGTTATATGGTAATTTGTATTATACATTTTATTATAGTCAGTGATGATTTTTTCAAGGCTATCTTTAGAATGTTCTTGTTTAAATTCTAGATCTTCATTTTCTTCGTAAGTGAAGATAGCAGATATCCTTAAATCTGTATTTAATTCTTTAAAAATATTGTAATAAGCTATCAATGTTTTTATATTAGCTACAGCGAATAAAGCGTTATATCTGCGGTTATTTGTTTTTCTATCGTGATTATCTATGATATGTTGAGCAATGAGTTTTAGTCTTTTTGGTTCAGAGAAAACTTCTTCTTTGTCGATATTTTCTACTTTTGTATCATCAAATGGATCATATTTTCCTTCAAATGTTTTGATATATTCTACATTGAAGCCTAATACATTATGGTCGAAGATAGCATCTTTGATTAAATAAGTGTGTAGACATTTGCCGAAGATATCTGCTGTGGTGCGGTTGTCTTGTGATTTATTTTCTATAAAACGTGGTGTACCAGTAAAACCGAAGATTTGAGTTTTAGTAAAGGCTTTTTTGATATTAGTTAGCTGTTTACCAAATGTAGAGCGATGACATTCATCAAAGATGATGATTACTTTTTCTTGGGCGTATTTGGCGAAATAATCGTTATATCTTGGCGTAGTAGTGGCTTTGGCTAATTTTTGAATAGTAGTAACGATGAAATTTGTATGTTCATCTTTTATTTGTTTAGCTAGTATGGCTGTATTATCTGTAGCGTCTATAGAGTTAGCTTCAAATTTATTAAATTCCTGTGTAGTTTGGCGGTCAAGGTCAGAGCGGTCGACTACGAATAATACTTTTTTGATAGATGGTTGTTTAGCTAATAATTGCCCACATTTAAAAGAAGTGAGTGTTTTTCCTGAGCCTGTAGTATGCCAGATATAGCCACCTTCATTAGTATTGAGTGCTTGTTGAATTAATTTTTGTGTAGCATATACTTGATATGGTCGCATAATCATTAAGTTTTTATCTGTATCATTGATAATCATATAATTATAAATCATGTCTAATAGATGATTAGGATTTAAAAAGCTTTGTGCAAAATCAGCTAATTTAGTTATGCGTTTATTATGTTCATCAGTCCAAAAGAAAGTAAGACTATATAGAGGATTGTAATCGCTGTTGGCATAATATTTAGTATCTACACCATTGGAGATGACAAAAATCTGAATGAAGCGAAAGAGATTGCAATAAGAATGTATTTTGTAGCGATTAATTTGATTAAAGGCTTTTTTGATATCTTGACCACGTTTTTTTAGTTCAATTTGTACAAGTGGCAAACCATTGATAAGAAGTGTTACATCATAGCGAGCATCATTTTTTGTAGTTGCATTATGCACTTTTATTTGATGAGTAATTTGGAAAGTATTATTGCTAAAATTTTCTGTATCTAATAATTTAAAATAAATTTGACTACTATCATCACGTTCTATAGTGAATTTATCATGTAAAAATTTAGCGGATTGATGGATACTTTTACCACCAATTTTAGTCAATAAACGATCAAATTCTTTATCTGATAAATCTTTGCCATTGAGTGTTTCTTGGTTAAGTTTATTTATTTGTTTGCGAAAATTAATAAATAAGTCATCAGCATTATTGATTTTAACTTTTTTATATTGGCTAGATAATTGTTGGATAAGCTCTTTTTCTAATTCATTTTCACTTTGTGGGTACATAATAATAATACCTTTCTAGTTTATTTTTTATTTTATGTAATAAATATACAAAGAAAGACTACTCCTAATCATCAGGGAATAGTCTTTTTGTCTTTTATTATACTATATCTAAAGTTGTATTTCAAAATACATAAAAGAGGGTTCATTTTCTTTAGTGGTAAAGAAAACGAACCAAAAGAAAGCCACCGCAGATAAAATTTTAACTTTGAAAACAATTATCGCTTCATACAACGCTTAGAAACTCGCTACGCTCAAACATTCAGACTAAAACCGTATTCAGCGATAATTTTTTTCAATAACTAACATTACCATTAAAATTTTAAAATGCGGGAAAAAGTTTGGTATCATTAAAGATATCATAAATAAATTTTAAAATACAAAAGGGATTAATATATGAAAATTGATTTTGTTTTTGTGCTATAGTATAATATAGGCAAAAGAAGAGAATAAACTGATGTTCGCTACGTCAGCCCTCTTCTGAGAATTCTGCAAAAATGGAGAAGAGGCTGTCCGTTAAGACGGCTTCTTTTTTATTTCAATTTTAATTGAGATAAGAAAGTATAGTAAATATAAGAGTTAAAAAAGAAATTATCAAAGATAATACTTCATAATCGGTCATATTTACCACCTCCCTCAAATGAGAGAGAGCCGACACATCAATTTATTCTCCGCAGGATATTGTATCATAAAGGCAAGTGAAAGGCTTGTCTTTTTTTATGCCTTTATTAAAATTTTAAAATACGAAAAAATGATAAATAAATATATTTGTTCATTTCTTTGATGGCAAAGAAACGAACCAAAGAAAGCCACCGCAGATAAAA
>OLFS01000276.1_pt1 | contig 51411 bp, 76 predicted proteins | sample 1605491 | NCBI WGS metagenome assembly OLFS01 (sample SAMEA3888921, study PRJEB22519) | human gut metagenome | biome: human gut; feature: human-associated habitat; material: faeces | place: Denmark | collected 2011 | reverse complement strand
GAGCCGCCAATGAGCCGCCAATGAGAAAGCCAGCGCCCAATAGTATAAAATTTAATCAATACTACATAGAGAATAGAAAGGGGGTATGCATAAATACCTGATACATTAGAAACGTATAGAAAACATTATAAATACATATATAACTAACTAATTGATTAATATGGGTATTTATAGGTGATTAAAATGTTTCTTTCGTTTCAGCTACGCCGAAAACGCGCGGAAAACTGCGGAACCGTAAAACCTGATACACCGTGAAACAGTTAACTACACTTACCGCCGCAAACGCCAGGATGGAGACACGCGAACAAGCCTGAACCCTCCTCCGTTCCACAATCATTGCGAAAACTGCAACAATCAATCAATCGCTTTGCACCTTGAGCAATATTGTCAAAATGACAGTGTACGAGATATGAACAACTCACAAATCACGCACGGCTTTGTAAATAGCACTTTTTGCTAGAACTCCCCTGATCGGTTTTGGCATAATGCACTCAACGAAACGAACTGAGGATAACGAAATGAAAATCAGCAAAACCACCATCAACTTTGCACAGAAGCGCGGCATCTTCCTGGATATCTGCGAGGGTGATGAGGTGATGGAGCAAGATCGCCTGTGGTTCTACTTTGACGAGGACGCTTGCGAGCCAGACCTGAGCTATATCATGAATGCGGACGGCTCATTTACTTCTTCGACACTCTGAGCCTGAGCCAGGAGGTGAAAGAGGAGTTGCCAGCCACGATTAAAGATGAAAAACATCTGCGTCAGGTTCTGGCCTTCATCGCGGCGGAAGTGTTATAATCAACAAGCATTTTTAACAAAAGGAGCAATAACTATGATTAATCAAGTGTCTATCGTGATCGAGCAACTGCGCCGACTGGCTAACGAACTGGAAGCTGATTCGAGCGCACAAGTTGGAGACTTTGACGTTAGCCAGCGTCTGAACGGAAACATGATTTCGCAAGATCTGCGAATCACCGTTTACCATGAGCCGACCAACGAAAACCTTTTCACCGTGTTCGGGGTTGATACCCAAACCACGCTTGATGAGCAAATGATTCCTTGATCATGTACCGGGCCTCGTTGCCCGGTTTTTTATTACCAGTCAGAGACGGATAGCACTTTTGCTAAAACAGCGATGGGGAAACCTGGTATATTATCCCCATCGAAACGAAATTAGGATTGCAAAATGAAATACACCAACACTTACAACGGTCACACTTACTGGATCAGCGAAGGCAAAGTTAAGGTTAGCAACGGCGAAATCGTCCGCACCTCTAACATGGATATCCCGACCTTTGAGGCCATGATTTTCAATGGCGATATGGTGGCGATTGAGGTTAACAAAGAGAACTTTACCCGCCTGGTTAAGGTTGCCAAGGCAGAAAGCCCAAACCATAACGTTCGCTTCCTGGCTTTCGTTGAGCACATGGGTAAAGAGGCATGGAAAGGCACAACCTCCGCACGCATGGCGCGATTCATGGCATGGATTGACGATCGCAAAGCGGATTATGAGAAGGCTTACCCCGGCGCGACAAATCCAGGCATTGGCGGCTCAAGCATTATCAATCAGGATCATTTCACAAACTTTATTGTAGGTGGCGAATGGATAAAGTGATTTACAAAAACACCGAGAACGGCGTTATTTACCAGGTTCGGCGTGGCAAGGTTTTCCGCTGGCATGAGGAGAAAGAGCGCTGGTTCACGACGCAACTTTATAAGCCGTGCGATCTGGCGCATTATCCCTTCATCGGGATACGGGTTGAAATATACCCGCATGAGGATAAATAGCACGAATTGCTAAAACGGCGAGAGGGCCAGCCGATATAATAGGCCCAACTTCAACAAACAAGGAAAAATGAAATGAAAGCAAAAACCGCTCTGATTCTGGCTCACCTGAACAAAAACGGAAAAGTCACCGTAAAAATGGATCGTGCTTCCGGCTTCTCCGTAGTGACCATTACAAAGCGTGGTGATAGTTATGTTGTAGGCACCATTCCGGGCGATAAGCTCACGCGGGCAAACGTCGCAGACCTGAAAGCAATGCTAATAGCGAACTCAATCTATATAATCAACTGGCGGTAATGTCCTGATTGGTGGGCGGGCTAATCACCCGCTCCAAGGGCAGGATGGTAAAATGATGAATAGCGTAGAAAAACTAATTAAAATACTGGTTGCAGTCTTTATTTTCCTCGATTGCTTGCTTATAGGTGGAATGGCATTCCTGCTGTTTGATGAGATTTGGAGAAGTTTATTATGATGGTTCAAGATGCATTTTTTAAGCGGCTTCACGATGCGGAGGCCGCTGGCTTAAACAAAGAGGCGGCGCTTGAGGTCGCCTATAAATTCCTAACACTGGATGAGGCATTGGGTGATATGGATATGGATATGGAATCCGGCGCTTTCTTTGCAGATCCAACGATGATTGTTAATGATTGCGGCTGCAATTTCGACCCGTCTTGCTCCCGCTGCTTCCCGTTTTGAGGTGATAACATGCTGATTTTCTCTATGTTCGATGGTTCCGGTTTTGCTGCGCTTCCCTGGGCGGAAGCGGGCCATAAAGTGATATGCTTTAACGCAGATGAAGGCGACCACGGCGATTACCAGTCAGTGCGCGTAACGCATGAAAACATCACCTACGTTAACACCTGGATTGATGGCGATTTTGAGTTTCAGGCACGCAATGAGGTTTACGGCCAGCCAGATTTTGTAATGGCCTACCCGCCATGCACGGATCTGGCTGTTAGCGGCGCTCGCCACTTCAAAGCGAAGGCAGAAAAAGATCCTGAATTCCAAATCAAGGCGGCTAACACCTGCAAAATCGCGGCTAATATCGCGGATTGGTTCGGCGTGCCTTACATGATAGAAAACCCGGTTAGCGTGCTTTCCTCGCTGTGGCGCAAGCCGGATCACGTATTCCATCCGTGCGCATACGGCGGATACCTCCCGGAAAATGATAAGCATCCGGTTTTCCCGGATATCATCCCTCCCCGCGATGCGTACAGCAAGAAAACATGCCTTTGGACGGGTAACGGCTTTGTGATGCCAGAACCCAACCAGGTTTTGCCAGAAGGTGATAGCAATCCCGGATGGGCCAAGCTTGGCGGCAAATCATCGCGAACAAAAATGATCCGCTCCCTCACGCCACGCGGCTTTGCTAAAGCTGTGGTGCTGGCGAACCAGAAATAGCACAAATTGCTAAAAGCCCCGGCGCTCGTTGGGGCATAATGCACTCACACCAAACGAAAGGAGATTAAACGATGAAAGTTATTCGCAACGCTGACAACAAATTAATGAATGCCCGCATTAAAGATGAGATCGCTTTCGAGGCGTGCGGAGTGTTCCAGGTTCGCGAACTGGCAAAGGGTAGCAAGTGGCAAGAGGCGAACATTAATGATTTCCGTGTGATTAAGACAAGAACACTGCTTTGCACTAGCGTTGATCATTCGTTGAGCGTTAAAAAAACATTTAAGAAAGGAAAAAGATATCAAATTGAAAGCGGTAGAGTTCTTGGTGCTGTAGCTGGTTATGTGTATGATGAACAAGGTGACAGATTTACTCTTTATCGTTGCGAGGAGGGTTTCGAATGCGCAACCGCGAAATTTCAAGCGAAATACTTCTAAATCTATTTGATTATGACAATGGCGTTTTAATATGGAAGGCTAACACAGGAAAGAAAAATAAGATTGGAACGGTAGCAGGCTGTGATAAGGGTAATGGCTATATTTCCGTTGGTATCTTTGGTCGGAGATACTTGGCCCATAGAATTGTTTGGATTATGCATAATAGGGCAATTCCGAGCGGCATGCAGATAGATCATATAAATCATGATCGATCGGATAACAGGATTGAAAACCTAAGAGTTGTATCTAATAAGACAAACGCAATGAATCAGGGGTTAAGAAGCAACAATACATCCGGTGTTACTGGTGTTAATTGGAATAAAAGGAAGCAAAAATGGTGCGCTGAGGTTTGGAGCAATGGAAAGAAAATTCACGTTGGATACTTTAGTGAAATTATTGATGCTGAGAATGCAGTTAAAGATGTTAGGTGTAGCATTGGATTTCACGAAAACCACGGGAGGAATATGTGATTAAAGACTACGTTAGACACATCCCAAAGGGCATGCTTGCAAATCGGTTTAAGGTGCTAGAAAGCCATGTTTCATCATTCACCGCTGGCGAGACTGTTTACCAGGTGAGAGAAAGGCCGGGAATGCTGCTGATTGGTCACACATTCCACAAATCGCTATGGTTCGACCGTGACACGCTGGAATGCAGGAGTATAGAAGGCGATCGGCTGCTGGTAAAGGTCGAGCGGATCAAATAGCACAATTTGCTAAAACGCTGTAAGATGGTTGCCCTATAATACAGGGCAACAACTAAGGAGATTTTGAAATGTTTTTTGATGCTTCTACACTTTCCCCTCAACAAGTAATCGAAACCGCACAGGCGCAGGGAGTTTCCCCGGTTCGGGTTGCGATTATCGCGAACGGCTACAATCGTGCGCAAAGCTTTTGGGGTGATGTTCAAGATATCAACAAAGGGAATGATAAATACCCGGTAATTTCCTTGGGTAATGATGTTAATGTTGTAGGAAAACTGTCTCGCAGCCTGGCTCGTTCCGTTCAATTCCCGGAATCATCCGCTTATATGCATTTTATCGGCTGCGTATCCGCCGCGATGCTTGGTCGTTTTACGGTTGAATATCATGGAACCGATCAGCCAACCGCGCTTTATGTTGTGACAAGCCAGCCGCCCTCAACTGGCAAATCAGCGATTAACTCTATGGCGATAGCTCCGATGGTTTGCGAGGTTGAGCGCATTAACGAGCAACGCAGCAAAGAGCGCAAAAAGCTGATCGCAAAGCTCAAGGGCTTGGAGAAGGAGATGAAGCAGGAGCGCAGCGGGTCGGATATGGCTTCCTTGTACGAGGAAAAAGAGGAGTTGGAAGAGAAGATCGCAAAATTCTGTGACATTGTTTTCCCGGTTTCCGATACCACGCCAGAAGGCCTGGCAAAGATTAACAACAAACAGGGAAGCTTTGCGGTTATTTCCGATGAGGCAACCAGTATTAACAGCCTGTTAGGCTTGACGTATGCAAGCAGTGAGCGCAAGACAAACAGCGAATTGGTGTTAAAAGCATGGGATGCGGGCCACGTATCAATCGCGCGTGCCAACGCAGAAAACAACATGAGCTTTACAGCGCTTGGATGCATGGCGGTAATTGCACAGGATGAAACGATTAACGGCATCATGGAAGCTGGCGCACGCGGTATCGGTGTTAGTGAGCGTTTCTTGTTGGTGCGCGAGGAATCATTTTTAGGGCGTCGTAGCTTTATCGACGACAACGGAGATTCAACATTCGAGCCAGTAGATCAGGGATTGAAAGCGAACTATTACAAGCTTGTGCATAACATCATGACGGAAGAAGGCGTTAAACTCACTATCAGCAAATCGGCAATGCGTTGCTTGAACATCGCCCGCCAGGAAATGGAGCATCACCTTGCAGACGGCGGTAAATATTCCCACACAATGTTGCGCGGCGCATTGGGTAAGATGGATAAACAGGTGATCCGAATTGCATCGGTTCTGCATGTTATCCGCAACTGGTTTAACGAAAGCGGAAACCCGCAAAAATCACGCGAGATTGAGGTGGAAACCATGCAAGAGGCTTTGATTATGTTCCATGAGTTGAGCAAAACATATATCAGCGCCGCCAACGCTTCCGGTCACGCTGGCGAAGATGCGGAACTAAACAAGGTTGTTGATATGGTTGTTCGCCTGGGCAAAGCAAACAAGGGCGTGTTAACATCACGCGCAATCTATGAAGCAATTCGCAAGGTTCGCCCGTTCGTCGGCCAGGCTGGCGTAATGAAGCGATTAGAGGAAAGCTTGCTACCTCGACTTGAAGAACTGAATTATGTTTGTAATGCAAATGGGCGCGTGTTTGTGAATCCGGCTTTGTTGGGGGGTTAAAATGTTTCTTCTCGATTTGTACAAATTTTGTGAAAGTTACGACTGGTTTAACCGCCAGCACCTGGCAAGGTTTGTGTTTAAACATCGGGAATGCGAGCGGCTCGCGAGGGCCGCAAATATGACCCCTCGTAAATTCGCCTCAAGCGTCTCTCTTGAGTTTATCCCGCGAATGTGTACGTTAGGCTATCTTGACTTAAATAAGGGCGTAGTTACGTGCTACGGCTCGCACAAACGGCCTTTTAACTTCGAGTTGTACAGTCTGGAAGGCGAAAGCAATAAATACATTTACGATCTGTTTCACCTGGACGAGTTAAGTGACGATGAATTATTTGGAAGCTCAAAATCTGATCGATACAATTACGAGGCATTGCGCCGTAAATTCGGTATCTCATGAGGCGATGATTGGTGCGCTGTTAATGATCCTGTATAGCGATATGCGAGCCAATCCAGCCAAGGAGCATAACTTGCATGATGAGGACGGGGTTTTGCTGGTCAATGTCAGATTGATGGAATGAAAAAAAGGAGCCGTTAGGCTCCTTTATTTTTTCTCTCACTCCAAAGAATCCCGCTAAGGAATCCAGAAATGAAGAAGCAAGCAATGCAAAAAAGAAAAGGATACAAATCATCGCGCCCGTTGCTGATTTCTATCTTCTCGGCTTTTATCATTTCCGCCTGGATGCTTGAATTGCTCACCTGCTTTTTGTTGGAGGTATCAACCTTGCCAACGCTTGACTCTTTGAAGGTCGTTTCCTGCTTGCTGCTGGTGTCCTGCTTTGCCGTCACACCTACGGTCTGTTTTACGTTTTCGGCCCCGGCTTGCGCTGTGATTTCCGGCTTACTTCCAGCTAAACCAGTCAGAGCGCTTGACGTCGAGCAACCTGATAGCAATAGCGCCGACACTATCAACATGATCAGCAAAATGATAGCGGTTATTCTGTTAGCTCGTTCGTAGTCCTGATCGTTCATTTCGGTAACTCCTTAACGCAGTATTTAAATTCAACGGCTCGCCTGTTATGCAGCCCCTTAGATTTTTCACGCTTGCCCGTCTTCGGGTTGCGGTAATAAGTCCATTTCCAAAGCTCGTCGCATGCCTCGTATAGCTTGCCCTGGTTAATAAGCTTTAGCATTGTTGACTTCTGAAATGCTCCAACGCCAGCGTTAAACGTAAACGAGTACATAGCCGCCCGCATTGTTGCTGGAATCTCTACCTTGACCGCCTTATCAACTGCGGTTGCTGCATGCTTGATATGCTTTTGAAGTAATAGATCACATTCTTTTTGCGTGTAAGTCTTGCCCAGCACCACATCAGGGCCAGTAATTCCGGCGCAAACTGTCCAGATGCCCGCGATATCCTTATAAGGCTTGAACCGGATTCCTTCGATCTCCTCTAATAGTGGTGAAGTTATGGCAAGAGCGGCACTAACAGCGCCAGCTATAACCATGTTTTTTAACTTCATCTGTTATTTACCTCTGATCTCGATTGCTCGTTTAAGATCCCCTGTTTCCAGGGCTTCCCGTAGCGCCTTGCTATCCCGCCAGCGGAGATAAGCGCCCCACGCGCCAAACGCGATCATAAAGGCCATACTGATAACCGCAATGGTGATTTGGCTTGTTGCGGCACTGGTTAAAGCAGATCCGCCAGTCCCGGCGGTTGCAGCGTTTAGAAAGTCTTTCATTTTACACCTCGATAAGTTTTGTTAATGGGTGATTACATGTTAACCGGGATTGCGCAAGTTTATAATAGAAAAAGGGCGCTGTTAAATCACAGCGCCCCGCAAGCTATTGAATTAAATTATTTTTCTATTGGTAAAAAGGTCAGATAATGCCCCTCAAGCGGTGCTAGTATCGCGCTACCTTGGCCGTCGCGGATCTCGTACAGCCCGCCAGGGATTGCAACCGCCCGGTAAATCGCGCCAACGATGTAAGGTAATGCGGTTGAAGTGTTACGAATGCAGCGAACTTTCATTATTTAGTCTCCATCATTTCAGGGTAGAACATAAAGCGCCCGACCTCGCCAAACTCTTTATCGTATACGATTACCGCCGCCCGACGGCGAGAGCGCCAGCCACCACGCGCGGCGTATGCATCTTTTGCCGCCATAGTGCTGTGAACCTCCACGATCCCTAAGCTGGTTTCCGTTACGGTCTGGTGATGCCAGTGGCCTACGTGAGCATACATTGATTTCGAGATCCCGAAGTCTTCCCGCCAATCTGCGGCGCACATCATCAAAAGGGATTCCGGCTTGCGCACGGTATGACCATGATGATATGCAAGGAACGTTTTTCCGTACTGCGTATGGTGAACAACGCGCGGCGAAACGTCAACGAAAACCCTTGGCTCGTTCTCGTATGCTGCCGCCATTGCAGCGCGTAGCCATATCATGCCTGATTGGTCGTGATTACCTTCGATAATTTGGATCTCAACCTCTTTATGCTTTGACAGCATTTTAGAAACTGCGCGGCGAGTAGCTCGGATTGCAACATAAACAAGTTTTGCGTATCGGCTGTCCTGATCCAGAATATGCCCGCTTGATGGTGTCACCGCCTCAAGGCCGTCACTGTGGAGCATATCGCCACCAATCAGGAGCACAGCTTTCTCACTATTTGGCGCTCGTTCGATTGAGTAGTCAAAAAAGTCGTTCATTACCCGCTCCGCCGTTGCGGTGTCCCAATTCTCGCCGCATTCGTGCTTATGGGCCATTGCGCCTAAATGCATATCAAAGATCGGATATAGCGCCAGCGTTTCGGAATAGTCCTGCTCTTTCTCTTCCTGTGCCGGAAGGCGTGGCACCTCTTCCGCGAAAGCCTCCATCGCCGCTTGCATTAGAGCCTCTAACTGCTCTTTATCCTTATTGGTGATTGTCCAGCGCATCACCTCCTCGCCGTTCGCCCTGGTCAAAACAGACTCGCGAACAACCGCAAAACCAGGCGCTCCTTTAATGTCAGTTTCCCCAGCGCGGGCCAAGCGTGCCGCGCGTCGCTCAACGCTGCGGATGTTCAATCCGAACTCCTCCGCGATCTGCTTGTAAGTTTTCCCGGCTGCGCGTGCATCTTTAAACTGCTGATCTGTCATTTTTGCTACTGCCATCTTTTAAGCTCCTAACATGATAATTTTGTACATAATCGCGGTCGCGATGATAACGGGAAACGGTAAAGCAAACAAGCGCCACATAACAAAAATCCTCACATCTTGTAATATTTCTTTTGCTCTTTGGTTTTCTCGATTACTGCTTTGTAATCGATCTTGGTCGGTATCGCCGGAACCCTGTGTATCTTACGCGGCCTTTCGTGTAAGTATGTCATCTTTCCGTTGCCGATAATACTAACATCAGCCAGATCAAATATTTTAGCAATTCGTGCTATATCCTCGCTCATTCCGCATTCCTTGGCATGTTGCCAAACGGCTTGCTTACCCGTTTCGACCTTCATCAATCGCTCCTATGTTTTCCATTACGTCAATCGGTGCATAACCATATGCAACTTTCAGGAATACCATTGCACAATCCCAATCGAAGTTGAACCCGTTTTCGCTTCCACCTTCTACAGCCTCGCGTGCGATTTCGTGGGCGATTCGTTTTGCGCGTTGGTTGTAAACTTTCATGCTATTCTCCTTTCGTTTCGTTGGGTATGATTATGCCCGACTCTCGCCGGGCATGTTTAGCAATTCGTGCTATTTGAAGTTTGAGTTAAATTCGTATCTACCTTCTCGGCTCTTGTATTCCAGCAATTCGGCCTCGATATACTCGCGCCACATACAGATCGGCTTTAGCTTAACTTCTTCAAACGTCATATCAAGGCAAGAGGCCATTTCGTAAATATTCCCGTTATATTCGTGCTCCGCAAGCAATCGGCAAACCATGCCAACAAAGAGATCCCATTGATTTTGTGGTGACAAACGAATGCTCATAATATTAACCTCTCGCCTTTGCTCTTTTATTTTTCACGGACGGGCAAATCTCGCTGATTCCAACATAGTGAGTTTGCTGCTGCTCGCCCTCTTTTAATTCACGCATCACAAAGATAACGCTGCCTTTATTATTTCCGCTAACTGGTTCACCAGTCAATCCAGAAATAAACGCTAACCTCCCGGTTCTGGCATACTCGATCCCTTCCTCCTCCCAAACCTCGCCAGTAATCCAGATAATTTCCGCTGCGCTTTTCTGCGCCTCAACAAACCAGGCGGTTGAGTTATCAGCAGGAAGCAATATATCGATCTGGTTTCCGTGCTCCATCTGCTCGATTGCCTTTTTAACAAACGGCGTTGGGTTGCTGTATGGAGGATTGAGCCAAACGTGCTTTTTGCTTCCCCACCAGCGTTTTAGGCAATTTGTCTCTTTACTGTAAAATTTATCGCAAACCTTATTGTTCTCGCTCGCCGCCGCGTCAAGATCATATTTTCCATAGCGGCTTTCCATGTATTCCACAACCTCGCGAGGGGTGGCCCATAAATCGCGGACTACATCCGGCGTTTTGCTTCCTGCATATCGGTTGCCTGTTACCTGGTAATATTTATCAGGTTTTACAGCTTGATAGTGTCCGCCAGTTACAAGAGCGTTTGTAATAAAATTCTCTCGCTCTAACTGCTCAAAAGTAATGAATGCGTCGTGAGTGTCTTTGTCTTGAATATCTTTAGCCATTGTATAATCTCCAATATTATTATTTGATCACTTTGCACTCTTTGAATTTTTTCATGCCGCCAAATTGAGCATCAATACCATTATCTAACAGCGTGTAGCGAATTGTTCCGGCCCACGTGTCAAGTTTGTATGTGTTATCAAATTCATGCTCTATGACGTAGCCATTTGATATGAGTCGCCCGCCTTTGAGAACGAATTTCTCGTCACCGCAATCGTAAGTGATTTTATTATCGCAGCCAGTTAACGCAATGGTTGATAAGATTACAGCAGCAAGTAGTTTTTTCATTTGTTTGTCTCCATCTTGTTTCGATGTGTGTAATATACGGGAATCCTTTCCCAACGTTTTAGCAATTCGTGCTATTTACCAAATCATTTATAGCCAGCTTGAATTGATTAAACCCGTAGGCTACAGCCGCGAACCCTCCGCGCTGGCGAACGGAACGCAAGAAAGCTTTCTGCTCGTCGCTGACTGGTGACGCCTTCCCTTTGCCTGATTTGTTGACCCGCTTCAACTCTATAGCCGCGAAGGGGTAAGGCGCATTGATACCGATCAGGATAATGAAATCAGAAACGCCTTTAAGTAACCCGGCTTGCTCGTCCCGCAATGCGCTGGTAATCGTCTTTTGCCCCTCGTTGACCGTGTGCCAGAAAAGCAAGTGCGGGTAGTGGTGGCGCAACCACGCCACGCAATCAACCTGGTGCGCATCCTCCTTGCGCGTGTCTGCCGGATCTCGTTCGTAATATTCCAGATAATCACCACTATCAATCATGATCAGAACTCCCGTTTGTAAATGATATCCTCACCTTTACCATTTTTGCGGTGCGTCACGCGAACCGGGGCCATGATGTGATGTGCATTCCCCATGATTTTGCGTGCATTCCGATAACTTGCCGTTACCCCTGCAATCCTGCGATCCACAATGTGAGCCAGCGCCGCTTGACGCCATTTAGCCTTACAGATCTGGCTGTCAGACTCAGGGAAAAACTTCTCGTAAGCCTTGAACGTCTCGCCGTGCGCCTCAAGCTCATAGCAGAATACGATCCCCTTCTGGTTTTTGGTCATATCCACCCGGAAGGATTTCACGTTGCACCAATCATTTTTCGTGTAGTGCTTTCCACTTAGCTTTTTGTTTGGGTCAACTAATGACGCATCGCAATGTCTGCAAACCCTGGCTACCACGTCGTTTTTTGTCCCGCATCCGTGAACGATAATTTTCCCGGTTCGCGGGTCTTTCTGATCCTCACAGGTTCGCGAAGTCCAAAAATGCTCGCAGCGGTTGCCGTCTGCGTCGGTGTGAATGCATCGACGAGCGTAAAAACTGTTTTCCGTCCCGCAAATCGGGCAGAATTTCGGATCTTTTCCCGCCGAGAATCGGTTTTGATACTGCGCCTGCTCAAGTATTGGATCAAAATAAAGTTGCCCCAACTCATCAAGGCATCCGGCAAAGTCCAGCACAAGGTGATCCTCTTTCTTGTAACCCTGCTCAATGTGCCACTTTTTAAGCAGTCGCATTCCGCGCCCCAGCAACTGAATCAACAAGGTTAGCGATCCGATTTTGCGCAGAATAACAGACGTATCCCAAAACGGAACGTTAACGCCAGTGGTTAGGGCCATAACCTGGAAGATGTATTTAACTTTCCCATCGAAAGCCTCGCGGAGCCATGTTTTGCGCTGCTGCTCGCCAGTCTTGCCAGTAATGATCCGGTAAGTTGTGCCAGGTGGCAAGGCTGCTGCCGCCTCCTTGCAGTGACGTTCCCCGGCGCATGTTACCAAAACCCCGTTTCGGTCTTTGCAGATCTCATGCACGCGGGCCATGATTTTTTGCGTCATGGTGGCGTCACTGTGGATTTTTTCCTCCATCGCCTTTAGGGTTTTAAGGTCGAAATCTGCAACCCCATCCTCGCTTGACGCCTCGAACTCTGATAGGTCATATCCGAGTCCATCCACATTGCCAAAGTTGGTAGGGACAACGGAACCGACTTCGATCAGGTAGTTGGTGTCAATGTTCGTAACCTGCTCACGCCAGAATCCGCGAACGCGCTTATCTTCAACGAGGATTGGAACGACGCCGCGAAACTCCGATCCGGTCATTCCGAAAATGCGCAATTCATGCCCGTAGGTTTCTTTGCAACGGCGCTGCATTTCGCGAATGATAACGGTGTATTGGCTGCGCCCGGTTCCCTTCATTGGCTCGCCGTCCTGGTTGAAAACATAGGAGCCGTCACCATTCAGGACAAACGCGCCTTTTTTAGTGGTCATTTGCTCGTATGGCTCATTGTTCTCGATCGCCTCCGCCAAATCTTCCCAATCGACTTGGTGGCATTCATCGATACCGATAACGTGCGGCACGTAGTCGCCAAGCGCTTTAAACAGGCCGTTCGAAACTGTCCCCTCCGAGCCAACCACGATCGGAAAGTATGCGCTTTTGGTTTTCAGTCCGGCGCAATAGATGGAGTTAGGGACGCCAAAGTTACTAATCTCTTCTGAATCCTGATCCACAATTTCAGCCTGGCGGGCCAGAACCATCATTTTCAGCCCCATGCGCTTACACTGCGCGGCCACCATTGCGAAGATTATTGTTTTACCAGCGGATACGGACGCCTTCACAAAGAAAGGGTGCTCGTAATTTTTCATGCGCTTTGCGATCTCGGTGTACGCGACGCATTGATATGGGTAAGGCACGATATCGCCAACAGTAAAGCGTGATTGCAGCGCCTTAATGACTGCTTCGCCAAGTGTTGAAATCTGCCGTTTGATGTTTGGAATTGCCATTTTTAGCCTTTAACGTTGGTTCATTTGCGGCTATAATAAACGCCTCAAAACGAAAATTTTTAGCAAAAAGTGCTATAGGAGATATTTTTATGAAAGAGCCACGCATTGCAGTATCAACCGGAAAGATTGACAAGCGCACACTCAACGGCAACAACGGAACCCGGCGCGGTAAAGACAGAAAACCACGCAAGCGCAAGACGGGTTACTATGTGCTTAAAGATGAAGTGCGGGCAGGTCTGCGGGCGCGACTGGATATTATCCGCGAATATTACGGAACTCAAGCGGAAATGTGTCGCCGCCTTGGTGTTACCCATCAGACAATCCAGCAATGGCGAAAGCGTGGCATAATTTCCGCCAGCGGTGCCGAACGAGTACACCGCGACTACAAACGCCAGGGTTGCAAGGGCTATCGCGCTTCATTCTGCCGTCCAGATCTGCGTTTCGACTCCAACGGCAAAGCGCTTACCCGCAAATGTGACCGCCGCGAAATGCTGCGCGTAGTCAAGGAGTCTGATTTTGCGGACAGCACAAAAAGCTAAATGACGCGATCGCGTGTGTGGTAGATTCCATGCACGCGATTTTTATTTGGAGAAATCAATATGCAAATGATGTATCAGAAAGAAGATGTTTTGCCGTACATGAAAGGGATGTGGCGCGACGCGCTGCAATCTATCTGCGGTTTGCATAGTGACGTATTCAACAAAAAGCACCAGCCATGCCCGCATTGCGGAGGTAAAGACCGTTTCCGCTGGACTGACAAATTAAACACGGACGGCGACGGCGGCGCGATCTGCAACGCATGCGGTAATGACTCCGGGATCGGCTGGATGATGAAGCTAACCGGGAAACCTTACAGCGAGGTGATTAACATCCTGGGTCGCTTTCTTGGGAAGGTTCCGCAAGAGTATGTGATCAAGGCGAATAAACGAGCCTCCCGTTCGTCTGGCTACAACTTTGGCGCACAGGCTCCGCATGAAAACTGCGTTGCGGTAATGGAGCGAACAATAAAAGCAGACAGAACGCCTCTAAGCGCTTATGAGGGGATTTTCCCGCCAGATGATGAATCGTATTCCGTAGGCGTAAAAAACGCTGGCACGCCGGAAGAGGAGCTAATACACGCTATTCCGTGCATGCTCGTACATGAAGATGGCGTTGATGATGAGATGTGCAATATTCTGTTTATTGACGGCGAGGCAACGCAAAGCTTTTACGCCAAAGATTACACAAGGGGATCGGTTGCCGTGACTGGTAAGACAGATAAAACGATCTACCTCTGCGTTGATTGGATTGATGCACAGCACACTCATTTATCAACCGGGCAAGAGGTTTGGACGTGCTTTAGCCAGTACAATCTTGAGATGGTGGCCCACCGCTACAAAGGCCCGCGACAAATGCGCGTGGTTTGCAGAACAACGGATCGCGATGTTTTGATAGCGGCAGAAGAAAGAGGTCTTGACGTAATGATCCCGATCGACAATAATTTTAAGCGAGGGATAGAGCGAAAGCTCTACAAGCCTGAATCCCTCTTGTGACCCTCATTGTATTATCTCCATTGGTTTTGGCCCCGCATTGTTTTTTGTTGCGGGGCTTTTTTTATGCCTTGCGCAATGCTAGAATTACCCCTGTCATTAACAAAACGTGCTATTTAGGAGATTTTATCGATGGCTATTTATCGCACAGGTCAGGCGTCAATGGACGCTCAAGGCTACATCACTGGCTACGGCACGAAATGGCGTGAGCAATTAACGCTCATCCGCGCCGGGGCAACAATCATATTTCTGTCTAACCCGCTGCAATTTGGCGTGATCACTGAGGTTGTCAATGATACCTCTATGCGAGCAATCACAACCAACGGCGCAGTAGTGGCGAAAACCAACTACATCATCCTTTTGCATGATTCGCTAACCGTTGACGGCCTGGCGCAAGATGTGGCGGAAACGCTGCGTTACTATCAGGGCAAGGAATCAGAGATCGCGCATTTTATCGAGCTCCTGGAGGATTTCGACTTTGCCAAGCTGGAAAGTTTAACCAATCAGACGAAGGATGCAGCCGCAAAAGCGAAGACTTCCGAAACCAACGCCAAGGCGTCGGAAAACGCAGCGTTAGCAAGCAAGAACGCAGCCAAGACCTCTGAAACCAACGCTAAGGCCAGCGAGACGGCAGCGAATAACAGCAAGAACGCCGCCAAAACCTCCGAGACCAACGCCAAAACATCGGAGACAAACGCAGCATCAAGCAAGACGGCGGCGGCTAACTCCGCGACGGCAGCGAAGGCAAGCCAGGACGCAGCGAAGGTGAGCGAAACTAACGCGGCAAACTCAAAAACGGCGGCGGCTAACTCTGCGAGCGCAGCGAAAACCAGCGAAACCAACGCGGAAAACTCAAAAACTGCGGCGGCAAATTCGGCAAGCGCGGCGAAAACCAGCGAGACTAACGCCAATAACAGCAAAAACGCTGCTAAAACGTCCGAGACGAACGCGAAGACCAGCGAAACAAACGCCAAAAACAGCGAGAACAAGGCGAAAGAGTACATGCAAACTGCGCAGGGTATCGCAAGCCCGCTGACCCAATATAGCTGGCCCGTTGGTACAGCGACAGAGGAAAGGTATATAAAAATCGCAAAACTGTCTGATCCCGGCAGCAGTGAGAGCCACGTTACGCTAATGATCACTAACGGCGGCAACTATGGCGCTCGTTGCAGTTCGATAGACTTTCTTGACGCCTCGGCGCGAGGGCTTGGAACTACCACCATTACCGCCTCAAACGTTCGCCAGTTTATGCAGATTCGCCGTATTGGTGATCCGAACCTCGCAGAAGATAACCAAATGCGATACGGGGTTGTTAAGGGCGATGGTTTCTTTGAGATTTGGGCTTACCAGCGAGCTTTCATTAATAACGTGAAGGTGGCGATTCTGGCAAAAGCAGGTAGAGCTGAACTTTATATTCCGAACGGATACGTTAGCCAAACAAGCGCGCCAGATGGGTGGGTGAAAAGCGTCGCTATTCGCGTATATGATGAGGCTAACAAGCCGTCAAAATCGGATGTTGGACTGAGCAACGTAACTAACGACGCTCAAGTTAAGAAGGTTGGCGACACAATGACTGGTGATCTTGATATCACGAAAGGTAATGCATCGCTCCACCTTAAATCAACTGGTGGCACATCTCACGTTTGGTTTAAAAATGGCGACGGAAGCGAGCGAGGAGTTATTTGGGCACCTGCTAACACCGCAAGCTCTGGCGAAGTCAGGATTAGGGCAAAAAATACAGCGGGTGCAACTGGCGGCGAATTTATCTTTGATAGCGCCGGGAAAATGACTGCAAACGGAATCCAAGTTAACGGCAAGGTTTCAAGTCGCACGGTTGAGGTTAACAACCCTGATACAGCAACAACGGCAACAACCATTAGGGTTAACGGTAGCCAGCACACGCCAATAATTTTTGAGCGTCAAAGCTATAACTCAAATTTGTCAATAGGTTTTAAGCTAAAAGATAAGAACCTAAAGAGGCTGGGAGTTGATAAAGATGGCGACTTGTCTTATGGGGAGATGGAAGATCAAAAGCAAAACAGCAAGCTTGTAACGCTAAAAATGCTTAATGCGGATCAGACAATCGGCGGCGCTTACATATTCAGCAAGGCGGTAACGTTTAAGGCTGGCTTTGCTGGGGAATGGGAGGCTGTGGTTGTCGATGGTCAGGAGTTGGATCTTAACAGTCTTGTGATCAAAAAGTCGGATGTTGGAACGGTTAGGTTTTATCAGTGCTCCAGCGCTGGTGGCGGCAATAACATTACCAACAAGCCAAGCGGCGTAGGTGGTAACTTTATCATTCGCCTTGAGTCTGTAAGGAAGGTTGGAGATACAGATTACACTTGCCGTCAATTGCTGTATAGCTCCGACACGAGCCGCCAATACGAGCGTTATTGCAGCAATGGCACATGGTCGGCATGGCGTGAGAATGTTGTTAGCGGCATGAACCAAGACGTTAGCGTTAAGACGTTAAGCGCATCCGGTCGCCTTTCTGGTGGTGAGCTTGCGGTTGGTGGCAACGGCTCATTTAATGGTAACATCGGAGTTGGTGGGGCTAACCCGGCACAATCAAGCAAGGGGATTTACATCGGAAACGGATCAAGCCTTGTTGAAGGTGCGGATGGTAAGGCTGTCATTTCATCATCTGGCAAGAATGCTCTTGAGGTTTCTTTGCGTCCTGGTGGTATCGGCGGAAGTGATAACGCGGTTAGCGTAAAAGCCACTGCAACGAGGGGTGGAGACACAAAAATTGAATTTGGTCAAGGCGCGGCAATCCGTTGCAACGCAAGCGGATCACCAATCATCAGCGCCAAGGCGGGCCAAATGATTTACTTGCGGCCTGGCGGCGATACCGCATCGGAGGGGCAAGTTACCATTGGCGGATCTGGTGCGGTTGCAATCTCTAACTCGTTGAAGGTTAACGGAAACACTACGCTAAAAGCAACCACGATTAACGGCAATGCAACGGTTAGCGGTTCTGTTACTGCAAACGGCGGATTTAACGCAAAAGGCAAGCTGTGCAATTTCGGCGCGCTTGAGATATACAACGCAACGCCATATATTGATTTCCATTATGGCAATGCTGAGTCTGACTACACCGCGCGAATAATTCAGGATAGCGCCAGTCAGGTTACGATTGAGGCTCCAAATCTTAGAATGTCTGGAGCAACGGTTGCAATGGGCGTTGTTCGTGGTGCTAATGAGGTTGCGTTTTCTGCGTGGGCTTATAGCGATCCGGCTGCAAATATTGGTCAAATCAGGATTGCACCTCGCATAGAATCTCGCTTTAATACTGCTGGTGGCCCAGGCAGGACGCAGTTTTGGTTTGAGGAGCATGTAGGCCAAAACCATCGCGCTGTTGTGTCCGTAGATGGGTATGGTGCAACTACGCAATATTGGCATTTCCGCAGTGACGGACAGATTTGGGGATCTGCTCGCGGCTATGTTGCATGGGCTGGCACTTCCGACCTGCGTTACAAGGATAACGTTGTTGATTACGATGGCTTGCAGTCGCTTGAAAACATCAAGGCGATGAATCTGATCAAGTTCACGTATAAAAACGACGAGAAGAAACGCGAGCGCAGAGGAGTTGCGGCACAGCAGATCAGGGAAATCGATCCTTGCTACGTCAAGGAGAGTAACGGCTCTTACAAGGATGAAAACGGCGAGACTGTAGAAGTTAACAAACTTGTACTTGACACAAACCCGCTTTTGATGGATGCACTTTGCGCAATCAAGGCTCTGTCGGCTCAAGTTGACGAACTGAAAGAGGAGATTAGAAAACTGAAAGGTGAATAATCAAAGGGGCCGTTTGGCCCCTTTTTTCATAACAATTTTACCCGCCAAAAAACCCATAAATTTCATAGGCTATCGCCAGAAAGTGCCAATTGATTACATTTATCATACATAACCAAACAAAAATATACTTTTAAAATCAATATGTTAGGAGTAGATTTAAAGGCGTGGCAGGGAGCCACACTTTAAATAAACTTTCAATACGAGGAAATTATTATGTCTGATATGACTCTTTTACCAACTGGCGGTTTCGGTGGTGAAGCTGGCGCGGCTGGCATTGGTGGTGCTGTAGGTGGCCTGATCGGTTCATGGTTCGGCAATGGCTTTGGTCGTGGCGGTTGGGGCGGTGGCGCTGGTGTTGCGGTTGGCGTTGGTGCTAGTGCGTTGATGGACGGCATCAGCGGCATCCAATCAAGTGTTAACGGCTTAGGAATGCAGATGCTGCAAGGCCAGAACACCACCAACATGGCGATCGAACGCTCCGCCGCGTCAACCTTTAACGGTCTGACCAGTCAGGGGACGCAAGCAATGCTGGCTAACGTCCAGGGCTTTGCGGGTCTTAACACCGCGATCGCCTCCGGCGTAAGCACGATCGGTAACGCTATTTGCGCTCAGTCTTACGATGCCCAGCGCCTGGCGTATGAAGCGCAACTCCGCGATCAGTCGTGTTGCTGCGAAACAAACCGCAATATCGAGACTCAGGCGGAAGCAACCCGCGCACTGATTCGCGATCAGCATGCACAGGCTCAAGCCGTGTTGATTTGTGACCTGAAAGATCAGTTACGAACCGCACAGTTTGAAAACAGCCAGCTTGCACAAACTGCGGCACTGAACCAGCGCATTAACGAGGTTTACCAGCTTATTAACTTTAAGCTTGCTACCCCGGCAACTCCTCCGGTTGCTTAATGCGTCAAAATAAAGCGCCTTCGGGCGCTTTTAACGAGGGCTTTGATTATGAAGATTTATTTACCACGGCAAAAATTACCGCGCGTTACGATGGCTCGCATCTCGTTTTACGGTGGTGATTCGGAACATGAAGAACCGGATCACAAACATCATCACGCAATGAAAGAGGTTGCTAACAGAATGGAAGACCACCCTAAGACGTGGGATGCCTACATTGATCAGCCAGGCGGAATGATGTCTATCGTTGAAATGGAATATTCCGAGCTTATGGAAAAGAAAGCGGATGGATCACGCGCCGGAATTGAAAAAGAGTTAACGGATCTTGCTGCTGCTTGTATCTGCGCTCTTAACAAAATGAAAAACATGTAAAAAAAGGTGAACCGATATGCAAAACATTAAAACCAACGGGATCGGAGTGACTCAGTTTAACGGCATGCGCCCGCGCAATATGTTTACAATTGGTGGCGTTAACTGGTCGCTACGTCGCGATGCAACAGACTCGTCAACTTTCTTTCCTCACCACAAAGTAAATTGGCTAAACGCCGGATGTGAACCTATTGGAGATGGAAGTGTTCATTACTGCTGGATTATGGGAGTAATAGCGCCAACTCCGGGAACGATTGAGCGGCCTGTTAATGTGATGTATATCGGTTTTCACCCCCAAAGGATCATTATATCGCCTAACTCAATAACACAATCCGATCTTGACCGCATGCATGTTTATGTTAGCGACAGCGCCGGATTTGTGAGTGAATTTGTTGGCAAGTTCCTTGGCATTGAGCCGGATCAGCCAGCAACGGAACGGGAAAGCATCAGCCCCTGGCCCGTATCAGCCAAAAAAGAAACATACGAACCAAAAGAGCAACCACAACAGAAGGTAAGCAAAGATGAGTAACGGGATCGATAAACTTGTTGCAGAATTGGCCCAAAGAGCGCACGCGATTATTGATGAAGGCCATTCCAGAAGTGACATAATGAAATCTGCGATGCAGGATTTTAAGTCATTGGGAAGCATGAGCGGCATGTTGTCGTTCATGACGACAGGGAAGTTAAATTCCAATCAGGTAGAATTGGCAAAAAGGATTGCCGTTAAAGTTATCGCCGTTTTAGGCACGATGGAATAGAGAAAGGGGCCAATTGGCCCCTTTGCTTTTAGAACGGGATATCATCATCAAAATCAATCGGCGGCTCTGTGCTCTGCCGTGGTTGTGATGGTTGTTGCTGGCGAGGTTGGCTTTGCTGTGGCGCTTGCTGCTGCCCGTCGCGCTGGCTAAAGATCAGATTTGCAAATCCGCCAGCCTGGAGCGTGTTGTAAACCTTGCCCTCGTACTCTCGCGACTCAATGCGCAGCGTTTCGCACGAAACGGAGATTACCTTGCCGACCTGGAAAGCCTCTTGATACCAGCCGTTTAACCCCTCGCTTTTGGCGTTGAAAAAGAAAGTGTAATTGGTGTATTGCCACTGCTGATCGCGGTCTTTGTATCGCTCGGACAACTCGACGATGTACAGCGTGCCGTTTGCACCAGCTTTAACGCGAGGCTCTTTGCGAATTTCTCCGGTAATTACATGCATTATATGATCCTTATCGGGGCGTTTCCGCCCCGCTGTTAATTATTCAAAATCGGTGATTGGCTGTGATTCTACCGCTTTGGCGGCTGGTTGGTCAACCGTGGTTGCCAGGTTTTGGCGTGGTGCTGCCGGGGAGAATCCGCGAGCGCTTCCGATCTCAATCTGCGCCTTGCGGCTTTCGTAATGCTCTTTTACCACCTGTTTACTTGCCGGATCGCATGCGCTCCATGCCTGTTTTAGAACGCGCTGCAACGATTCCAGATCTTCGCATTTATCAATGTCGCGCTTCCAGTCCTGTGCGCTCTTAACTGCGATTTGTGCGTCGTCGTCTGCCTGGCTTAAACCAAATGCGGCGGCGGCTGCGTAGCGTCGAGCGTAAGTGAAAGCAGATCCAACGCCTTGCGGGTCGTTTTTGACAATCGGTAACTCCGCATAGAATTTAACCCACTGCCCGGAAACGTGAATAACGGTCGTCTCGACCTTGATTCTGTTCGGCGCTTCGCTCTCGATCATATCCTGCATCAGCATAAGGTCGTTATCTGTTAGCGCTGGGGTGATTGCATCAAGAACGCTATCGAGCGTCGCGTATTTGTTTTTTAGGTGTGTGTTTTGCTTGTCTTTTTTCACCTTAACGAACATGCTGCGAGCCTTATGCAGCGCTGGTAAAACCTCGTCGAACTTTTCGGAAAGCTTCATGTTTTATCCCCTGATTGGTTGGGAGGCTTTCGCCTCCCTTGTTTTAATTAGTGCTTAACTTCGCCTTCGGTGTGGAACTTGATTAGGTTTTCCATCATTAAATTGGAAGATTCTTTGATCGCTTCGATGGACTGCTTGTCATTTTCTCGCAGCGTCGCAACCAGAACCACGTTATCGACAGCATCCATTACGCGGCGGATGTATGCCATTTCTTCCTGGCCTTCGGTTGGGTCGAGTGGCGTAACGAAATCGCGCAATGCGTATGACAGGCGGGCAATAAATTCGCCCAGGTGGTTTACAACTTCTGCCCGTGCTTCGTTCATTTCTTTAGTGTTCATGGTAAATCTCCTTAGTGGCTTTGTTTAACTTACGGGATGCATTATAACACCCCGATTTTCATTTGTTTAGCTATTTGTGCTATTTACTATAAAAATTCTTTGTACTGGCGGGTGAACCAGTCAGGAACATCAAGATCAATCTCCGGCTCGCCGTTTGCGTATGAGGGCCAGATGTTGTGCGCCTCGCACATGGCGAACGTCTTGATCACGCTCATATACTGCAACCGCCCGATCTTCAAGTGCTCCGGTCGCATGCGGAATGCCAGCGGCAAGAAAGGCTCCTTTTTCTCCTGTGCCAGCAGTCGGACAACTACGGGCCTTTTCTCTTCCGGGTACGCTCGTTTAAATAGATCATGCTGCAACGCCATTTTAAGCAAGTAGCCATGATTCACCGCCAGGCGTCCGAACTCGGATGGGTTGGCGCTCGCCGTGGTTTTGTAGTCGGTAATAACAATCGCCTCCTCGTATTGCACGGCCTCGTAAATCGGGTTTCCTTCTGGATCTTCTCCGGTTTTTACGGTGGCCCACACGCCCTTGCAAATGTCGATGTGATCCAGTCTCACTTTGACTTTAACGCCGCCAATCTCCCCGAAAATGGAAAGTTCACGCTGTGCGGTTGGGCTGTTCATGCATGCGTTGTGCTCCGGTATGCTTTCCAGCACTTCGCGCATTTTAACGCATGCGTCGTAATCTTTGGCCGGGACAAGCTCCACCCCATCGGCCCGCGCCTGGCTTTCTGCGATCATTTCGATAAGCCAAAGCACATTCAAATCTTCTCCACACTTCACCATCATCTCCAGCAATTCCGGGTAGCCTTTCCCGGTTGTACCTTTCAGGCCAAAAGATTTTAACTTGCTGGCTAATGCTGTCTGGCTGGTGATCAGATCCTTAAAATCCTCCGCCGCTGGTGCTCTGCGATAATGCTTTTCGAACAATTCGCGGCTTTCAAAGTTGGTGTGCGACTGCGTGCCGAAAGTTAGCGCCTTGCTGTTTTCTCTCTGCTTGAATTTCCACGCCGCCGGGCAAGTTGAGAAGATATCCGCCAGGCTTGAACCGCTCACATACTCCGCGCACCATGAATTAGGGTCGTGATAGGCGTCGTTTGTTAGTTCGTCGCTTGTGTAGACTTTGAATACGTTATCACTCATTGTCGGCTCCTCTTGTTGGTATGTGTGCATTGTAGCTAATTTCTGCGTTTAGTCAATAGCTATTGCCGTTTTTTCTGTTTCCGAAACGTTCCCAAGATGCAAGGAAACAAATTGCGCTTGTAAGTGCATGATATTGCTCGAAATGGATGCTTGTTTTTTGGCTGTTTCCTCGTTTCGCGTTTTGCGGAGTACCCTATATACAAATACACACACCAAATACATAAAACGTATACACAGACAGATAGCAAGACAACACTATTACTAGTGAAACAATAGAAACAATAAAAAACAATATTAGATATATATAACTAACTTATTGTTTTTATTATCTATTATAGGTGGATTTGTATGTTTTTTCTGTTTTAAAACGTATCGCGATTCTGCGGAACCCGAAAACGGAAACAGCGGGAAACAAAAAGAACAAAGGGAGCCGATTGGCCCCCTTTTGGTTATGCAATAATCCGACGCCCAGCGCGGTATGCTGCAATGTATGACTTTTCACGAATGAAGTTTCGGTTGTTGATAGAGGAGTTAGTAACATCGTTGTACTTCTGCCCCATCTCACGCTCCACCCAAGGCGTGTAGGTCTTGATTGTTGAGCTTCGGCTTTCCTGAACTCTAACAATGATCCTGTTTTGCTGGCCCCTTCCCGCCGCCGGGATGTAGAAACCGCGCAAAGCAAACGCCCTACCGCCACCTTCGTTGCCAGTGTCAAGATAATAATATTCAACATCACCCTTACCTGGCGTTTGCACAATCAAGCGGAAATAATTTCGCTGAGAGCAAGAGCACCAGACAATAAGGTTTGTGTCGATCTGTCGGTCAAAGTTCTCCCCGTTAATCCTGAAAATCTCATAGTCACCTTTCGGAACGCTGCCGTAGTTCCTGAACGGTATCGTTTCAGACTCTGCGATCATCACGTCACCTTCAATGCGGTTTGCGTAAACGGTGCCATTGAAGTAACCATCGTTACCGTAAATCGTCCCGCGAACCGTAACATTCAGGAAACTAGACCACCCGTCTTTGCCAATGTACCAGCCGTTATTACCATCCCAATTGTTAGACTTTATGAAATTACCAATCTTGGCATTTGTGATCGTGCCGTCTTTAATCAGCGCCGACTGCATAAAAACCTGATTGTTTTCAACAACAAACGGCAGAGTTTTAAGATCACCACGATCCAGCGATGGGATGATTGCGAACCTGTCAGCGCTAAACAGGAATTGCGATTTGGCGTTATTGCCCTCGCCAACCAGCATAAGGTTCATGCCAGCCTTGTATTCCTTGCCGTTGTATCGGAGGCCCAGGTTTACACCGTACATCACACCAGCACTTGACGCATTCACCCATGAATCCATTTTCTGAGCCAGCGCCGCGTTAGTGTTTCCGATCTGAGTGCTCAACGTGGAGTCAGCACTTGCCCGCGCTTCCGCCTCGCTTGCAACCGCCTGATCAACTCGGTTGATATTGGCGTTGATTTCGGTTTTGGTGTCGCCAACGAGTTTCGTCAACTTCGCATCCAAGCCGCTAACAGCTTGCGCCCTGGCTTCCGTTTCGGTTGTGATCGCTTGGTCTACTCGGCTAATACCGGCGTTAAGCTCTGTTTTCGCATCGCCTAACTGCTTAGTAAATTTGGCGTCCAGCGCCTGAACGGCTTGCGCCCTGGCTGCTTCCTCATCGGCTACAGCCTGATCAACTCGGTTAATGCTCGCGTTAAGCTCGGTTTTTGCCGCCCCTACCGCGTCGCTAATTGCCTTTTTGTATTCGGCTTTCAGCGATTCGATAGCTTGAGCACGCGCCCCTGCTTCATCGGTGACAGCCTGATCGACTCGTTGAATGTTGGCGTTTAGCTCAACTTTCGCATCATTAATGGCTTTTGTTAGCTTCGCATCAAGATTGCTAATTGCGGTTGCCCGCGCTTCGCTCTCGTTGCTGATCGCTTCCTCTGCTCGCGTTACTGCTGCGTTTGTTCTGCCGATCGCGGTGTTAAATTCCGTCTGCAACTTTTTAACCTCTGAGGCTCGCGTTTCCGCTTCCGTTGAGATTAATTTCGTTACTTTCGTAATCTCTGCGCTAATGCCATCGTTGAACTCGGTTCTAAGCTTCTTAACGGCCTCTATACGCGCTTGAGTTTCGTCGGCTATCAAATCCATTGACTCACCAATTTCAGCCTTTCTACGCCCGTTCTGTACGCGCGTCCAGCGTAGATTAGTATCGGTTGCTAACGCATTCTCAATGACCGCCTGCGCCTGGTCTTTGATCTTGTTAGCCGCATCAAGCGCCGATGCTGTGGCTTCCTTCACGATTTCGGAGTTTGCGATCCCGGTGTCAATGGCGCTTTCAATCAGATCCTTCAACCCTTCACTTTCTAAAATGTCGTCAAGGATGTCTCCAGTGATTTCATCCAGATCAATAGAGGATTGACCGCGAACAAAGTTAGTCCAAGCCGAAACGTTGCCGATTCTGTCAACGCTGCGAATGCGATAATGATTGACGTAACCAGCCGGGAGAATGCTGTGCCAGTATTCGCTTTGCGGATACGGAACCAGCGTTAAGAGCGTTGCCGACTCTTCACTTCCGGTTTCCGACTGCTGCAATTCAATATAGGCCGTGTCCTCTGTTCCTGCTGGCATGCCCCACTTGACGCGAATACCAAACACCTCATCGGTTGAGGCGGTTAAGTTTATCGGCGCTCCAGGCTCGCCAACTTTACCAGTCAGAGAAGCGGTTACGATGTTCGACCATCCAGACGAGCTACCACTCGCAGAAACTGAGCGAACGCGCACGGCGTAATTGCCAGCATAAATGCCTTCAACCTCGATCTCTTTGTTTGCCGTTTGCGGCGTGTTGTGCCAGTTACCATTGCCCTTGCGCCACTGCATTTCATACATGCTCGCGTAAGGCACTTTGTCCCAGCTAACATGCATCGTCTCAACGCTAACACCCTGCAAAACGCGAGAGTAAGAAGTTACCCTTACATTTTTCGGCGCTGCCAGTCTATCCGGGTCAACAATGCTGGTTGGTCGGTCGTCAACGTTGACGCCGTAATCTATCGCGTCGTACTTGTTCGGATCGTACTGCACAGCCGTAATGCTGTATGTAAACTCCTCGTCGCCATCGCCTTTGGTGATTTGCGTCACAACGTATTGCTGCAATGCAATGTCCGTGCGCTCAATGGCAAAAACTGAATCCGGCTTAACGTCGAAACCGAAACCAACATTTAGCTCAATGGTTTTGCCGTCTGCGCTAACGCGAGAAATCGTGCGCTTAACTGGCTTGCCGTCCGGCTTGTTGATCATGATGAAATCGCCCGCTCGCGCGTCAACCTTAAACGGCAAAAAGACTTGCAAGCCGCTAACCTCCATCACACGCCCGGAAAGGTTGAGCGCTAAGTTGCTGCTCCAGAAGTTGTCCGAAATAGCCACAACGTCGCCGATAGTCGGGATCATGCCTTCCAGGCCAGTAGCAAAGTTAACCGTAGTGCTGCGCAAGTTGGTTTTCAGAATCCAGCGCCCACGGCGGTTTGCTTCGCTGCGTCGAGTGCATCCGATCGCGGTGATGCTTGTCGGGTTGTGACCGAAACGCAATGCTGCCTCTGTGTCGAAAACTGGCTCTACGTCCTGCTGATACAAGTTTTGCTCATCGTCGAAAGTGACGTTGCAAGATGTATACATACTCTTTTCACTGGCGAACGTGTAGGAGAATTCCCCGTTAACTACGTTGTCGTTTGTGAAAATGTAGGACGGCTCGCGCGGCTTATCGACGACGATGGAAAGGCTTTCTCCGTTCCAGAAAGTCATTCCACGGAAGATTGAGCAAATATCAGTCACAAGCTGGTAAGCCTCAACCTGGCTCTGGATCACAACATCGCACAGATAGCGCGGCTCTGTTCCGCCTTTTCCGTCTGGCACCATCTGATCGCAATAGCGGCCAGCATCGTAAAGCGCCCACTTGTCAAGCGGAATGCCCAACTCACGTTGATCTAGTCCGTAGCGCTGATTGGTGATTAAGTCGTAAAGCACCCAAGCCGGGTTATTGCTCCACGCCTTTTTAAATGTCCCGTTCCAGTTTCCAGAATACGTCCGAGCAATCGGGTCGTAATTCGACGGGATGTTTATCAACTTCCAGCGCTTTTTGGTTGAGATGTTCGGGATCTGGTTCGGGAACAACTCGGAATCAAATTCAACGTAAACTAGACCAGTCAGCGGATAACGGAATTTTGCATCAATAACCTCTGCGTAACTTTGCAGCTTGATTGCGTCCGCCACCTTTGCGCTATTGCTGTCAGGCGTCACGCGGCGAACGCGCAAAATCACCTGGCTGTTAAAGCTCGGCAAATCAATGCGACGGCTCCGATCGTAACCGCTTGTTGTCTTACCTTCGATAACGTCGCTCATCACCTGATTAAACGAACCACCATCAACCGCCATGTCAACGGCATACTCAACGCGAACACCAACCAGATCGCCGTCGTCCTCACTGGTAACGCCTCGCGGCATCAGCACGCGGATTCTGATCGCAGAAAGGTTCTTGTTGGTTACTGAAATGCTATAAGGTGTTTTAGTTGTCAGATCGCGAGCAACCGTTATTTCGCTTGAGGTATCCGTAAAACCCTGGATGTATGGCTGATCCTGAGTTCCCGGCCTAAATTCAGCCGTGACGCCCTCATAGTTAAATGTCCCGTCCTCGTTCTGAACAACCACATCGTCGAGATACAGGTTCTTTAATGAGAAATTAGGATCGCACTCACCATCGGAAACCGCCAGTAATACTTTGATTTTGTTAATGGAAATCAGGTTGTCTTCCATTTCCTTTGGCTTTTTCGGCTTTGATGAGCCGCCTTTACTCCCGGTTATCGCATTTTTGATCATGAGTTTGTTCTCCGATAGCACTAATTGCTAAAAATGATGCCATAAAGCATGCTACATTACGTAAGAGTTTACACTAGGAGTGCGGTCATGAGCAATTGGTGCGACGTTTACTTTTACTTTAACGGTGTGCTATTTAGCAAATCCAAAATGAAACCGTTAGGCAGCGTTAGGGGTAATGGTTATGTAACCCTGGGGAGGGGCGCTAAAACTGAGTATGCTCACCGCATTGTATGGGAAATGCACTGCGGAGAAATACCAGACAACATGGAGATCGATCATATAAACCACAATAAAAGCGATAACAGAATAGAAAACTTGAGGTTAGTTACGAAGCAAGAAAACCTAAAAAACAAGAGTAAACAGAAAAATAACACAAGCGGAATAACTGGCGTATCAATCATGCGTGGAAAGAATGGGTATACATACTTTCTCGCAAAAATAAAAGTCAATGGCTCTATAGTTCAAAAAACATTAAAAAACGCAACTGACGCCATGCTGCAAAGAATTGAATGGGATGTTGCATTTAAGATGCACAAAAATCATGGGGCATAACGCCCCATGAATTAAACCATATCCTCTGCATAACTCCCGGCGCTCCATACTGCGCCGCCCACGGTGCGCTGTCCATACGGTAGCGGGATTGGGTATCCTGCCGCCGTGGTATTCACCGCGCCGCCGAACGCATAGGATGGTTTATTTTCTGCGCTCTGACTTTCGAACTTGGCCCCGCCTTGCTGCGGCGAAATCATTTGCATTACGCCACCCAGCACCATTGCGCCGCCGAACATGAAAGCGGATGAGGCAAACGCCCCCATTAAAACCAGCGACTGACCACCAGTAAAAAACGCAGTAGCCATAATCGCCGCGCCCAAAACAACCTGAAACAGACCACCAGATTTTGAGCCTGTGGGGATCGGGATAATGCGGATCTCCTTTGCGCACTGCCAGGCTTTTTCGTCGTGATGCCCCACATTCCGACCATCGACAAAAACGGCGTACTTCATACGCGCCCCAACTTCACTTTGCATATAGTCTTTAAAGCCCTCCAGCGTCACTGAGAGCGCCCGTATTGCTTCGGGGTATGAATCAACGGCTAACTCATGAAAAACGCCGAAACGACGCCCCAGCGAGCCAGAAAGCTTGATAGTTTTAACTGTCTGCATCATAACTTTAAATCCTTATGTCTGCACACCATGACAGTGTGATCTTGATACCATCCAGAATAGAGATCCTGGCGCGACAACTTACCGAAAGCATGATGCAACAATTGGTTGTTGCCCAAGTAAATTCCGGCATGGTTCCAAACTGACGCCTGTAACTGCATGATCACCATATCGCCAGGCTCTGGCGGCTTGCCCGTCGGAATGAATCCCTCTTTCAGATAGTTGTCCTGGTACAAGTTTTCGCCGTGCTCCGGCTTCCACCACTCGTAAGGCTTGCGAAAATCATTCAGGATCACGCCGTGCTCTTTGTGCCAGGCCATCACCAGCCCCCAGCAATCGTATGAACCCAGCGACCAGGGGCGACCAGTCAGCGGCCTTGATTGCGGCTCAACAAAACGCATATCGCCCTCCGGCAAGGAAACAATAATCCAGGTCACACCCATTTCATCGCAAATGCATGTGTCGTGCGCGCTCGGTAGCGTCGTTGCGCCGTCTCCGGTGTGCGAATGCACGACCGCGATTAGCTCGCCGCTATCAAGCGCCTGTGCGTATTCTGCTGCATCCATTTCGAAATGATTTTCAGGGTCTGCGTGAACGTTGGCGATCGGATGGAATTTTTGCACCCGGCTTTTTTGCGTGACCACGCCGCAACATTCATGCGGGTAAACGTCTTGCGCGTGGCGCATAATCTCAAGCTTAATTTTTGCACTAATCATTGATTTTTCCTCAATAGTGATGCTACGGCACAACCGCCGAAATCAAGTTCCCGATCCGCTCCGAAACGCAGCTTGCAAGCCGTAGCGGTTCCGGCGCAATAATCCTGGCTCGGATCTGAAACAGGATTGTTGTCCTTGTCGAACATTCGCGATCCGTTGTATCCGCACCCCTTGCCGGAACGATACCACCCCCTTTGCGCCCAATAGCAAACGCTTTGAGCCGTGCGCGGCGGGATCATAATTCCGTCCATATCGTAAGGCGTGGTTAAATCAAATCGCGCCGTTGACTGGTTACAAAAATTGGGGCGCTCGATGTAATAAACCATTTTGCGATAATCACCATCGGCAACGTTGCCAGATTTATCAATCAGATCGGACGGCGTGATCCAGATTGTCACCTTAGCCTGCATCATTCCGTTATAAGATCGGATTAACGCAGAAACCTGGCTGTCAACATTTGATAGCGTTAGCTGTGGTTTCTCTGCCTTCCCGTTGCTGGTGAAATTTATCCCTGATATACCGAAGGGCCGCGCTCCGTAAACGTCGCCGCGAAAGATGATGTTTTTCTCCGGTAGTGTGCCAGTTTGCCGCGCTTGCATTAGCTCCTCTGGCGTGTAGGCGATATTCTCGTTATGGAAGCGGTATATCTGCGCCCCAAACTTTGTGCCGTCAACCTCAACAAGCGTTATGATTTCTCCGGGGTAAAGGCTTTGCAAGCAGTTACCGAAAGCTGAACTAACCTCATTAGCCATAATGTTTTCTCCTCTTTTTAGCCATTATAGAACAACAAAGGCCCGCACAAAAGGCGGGCCGCTGGTTATTTAATGGATGTAAATTGCTCCTCAAAAGTTGCCTTTACTTCCTGAACGGTTGGCGATACTGGCGACGCCGACACGGTTCCAGACTTAACCCGGAACAACCCCAAGTTTCCATCTGGCATAACCCATAGAAACGGCTTTAGCCTGTGACCATTCAGGAAGTCGATAACTTTTTTGTAATCCTTCCCGGCGTAAACGATGGAGAATGAGCGGCGAGTTGTGTTGAATCCAGACGATGCAACTTGCTTATACCCATTCCCGAAAACAACCTCCCTGTCGTTATTCTCTGTCGTCATTGCCCCGCCGCCTCCCTGCGTTTGGGTACACCATGTAAATTCGTCAAGCGCCATAATTAGCCCCTCTTGCTATTAACAAAGTTGTAAACCTCTCCGCCTTGTGCGCATGCACGTTGAATCATTTCGGTGAAAATCATCCTAACGCCAGTCTCCAAACCTTTCGGATCGTTTCCGTTGTTGATATCAACATTGATATCTCCAAAGGTGAATTGAGATCCAGCCGCCGAAGTAGACGCGCCGCCGTAGGTGTTGCCGCCAACGATGCCGCCGTTCGCATATCCCCGCATGAGTTTATACAGGTTGCGCGTGCCGATCCGCTTCGTCGCCTCTTTGGTGAACACAAATTCGCCACCATGCACAATGCCTTTTGGCTCGTACTTTCCGCCGTCGCCAGTGTATCCGCCGTTTGCGTACCCTTTCGCAGCCTTGCCGCCTCCGCCAAGCATATTCGCGAACGAGAAGCTACCGCCACCGCCGCCGCCGGGCATTAGGCCGGAAAGCGTGTTGAAGATAACCATTTGCGCGATCATCTTAACAATCATCCCAATGATGCTTGACGCAAAGTCTTTAAAGCTGGCTTTACCAGTGGTCAAAAACTCTGTTAGCTGATCAGAAAGACCGCTCAACGCAGACATGCCGATGTTCTCAATTTGCCCGTTAATATCGTTTACGGTTTCGCCGTACTCGGCCCAGGATTTTTTGATGCCCGCCAGCCAGTTACCGCGCAAGCTGTCCTCCTCGGCGTAATACTCTTGCCGTTTAGCCAGCATTGCTTGCAATTCCTGATCCTCAAGGCTCCCGCCCTGGTTTAGCCAACTGGATTTGATTTGTTCCAATTCTGCATCGCGCGACGCCTGTCGATCTGATTTACCTTGCGCCTTGGCCTGGATTTTTGCGATTGCCGCCGCTTGTTCCCGTAGGAATTTTGCCGCGTCCTGCTCGCGTTTAATCAACTGCTCTTGCTTGGTGATCTGATCTCCAATTACCGCCGCCTGCTCGCGTAGGGCTAAAATCTTGTCCTTGTTAGCCAGTTCGGCCCGCTCATCTGCTGTTAACTGGCGTCGCTGCGCTTCCTTCTCCAGCACTTGAAAGCGTGCCTGAGTATTCCATAAGTTTTTGCGCTGCTGGCTGATCTTGTCGTTTATATCGCGATGCTCTTTTAACACCTTTAATTGAGTTTTCAGCGCGATCAAGTCCTGCTCATACTGGTCTAACAGTCGAGTTCCCTGATCAATAGTAACCTTTTGCTCCTTGTTGCGATCTTTGAGCGCTTCGGCCTCTTTGCTTACAGCCTCCTTGACTTCCTTTGACTTGCCCGCAAATTTGCCTTGCTCCTCAACCATTTTGCGATAACCTGCCGGGTTAGATAACCGCCCGTCAATTTCCGCAATCCTCTGCTCAAGCTCTGAGATCTCTTTCGCTGATTTTTTGGCTACGGCTGCTTGTTCCTTTGCGACCCCCTGGAACCATGAGCCGATTACGGGAAGCGATGAGGTTTTATTTCCAACGCTCACCAGGAAATCCGCAATCATCTTATCGCCCTGAGCCAAGATCAGGCGGATTTGGTTAACGACGCCCATCACAACATCGGCGATCATGTTCCCGGCTGTCAGCGTTACAATGCCCACTTCTTCCCACGCTTCGGACGCCCACTGTTTAATGTCAATCCACATTTTTTCAAGTGGCGTTGCGCTTTCGGCAATCGCATCTGAACGGTCTTTCATCGTTTTAGCGAAAAGCTCCGTAGCATATTCCACGGCCTCGATCTTGCCTTTCGTCTTCTCAAGCGTGGAGATGTAGGTTAGCTGGCCTTTATCCAGAAAGTTAAAGCTTTCGTTTAATTCCGCCAGCCCCTTAATCGGGTCTTTCGCGATCTTTTCGAAATAGCCAATAACCTTTTCCGTTGATTCTCCAGTGGTTGCCACCCAATCCGCCGTAGCCTTCGTGATCGTCTTTAGCTCATCTTTCGTGAACTTGCCAGTTTTTGCAACCGCCGTTGCGACTTCCAGGATCTGGCCCGAAGTTGCGACCGCCGCCGAACCTGCGATCTCATCAACCAAGGATTTGATTTCTGTCGCGCTGCTGCCAGCATATCCGCCCGTCATAATCAGCGCCTTTTGCAGTGTGCGCTGCGAATCATAGGCGTCATATCCAGCTTTTGCCAGGGCCGCAACCGTACTAACCACGCCACCAATCAGGATACGAGCCGGGGTTAAATACGACATTAACACTTTAAACGTATTACTAATGCCGCCGAAAGAGTCTTTGATTTGCCCGCCCTGCTGGATCGCAACAAGCCAGATCGGCATGCCGGAAGCAAGCGACGTTACCACGTCCGTGATCTGAGCCGGAAGCATTCGCATAGCCTGGCTATACTGGCCCGCCGTCAAACCAGCAAGCCCCATTTGCTTTTCTTGAGCTTTCAATTGCTGAATGAACGGGGCCGCCTGAGCACTAACGCCAAGTTGCGCCGCTTTCATTTCCAGCAATTCCGTTTTCGTCCTGCCGATTGCGTTTGCCTGCTCCTCAAGGCTCGCAAGGAATGCCGCGCCGGATTTCGCCGCTTTTTCCTTGTTCCGCGACTCCTCGATAGCCGCCCGCCCTTCCTCGGTTAACGCCCGCTTGTTTCGCTCCAGCTTGCCAATCTGGCTCTCGATCATTGAGCTAAGGTTAAAAAACTCCTCATCAGGCACAACGCCTTTTTGCCAAAGCTTGTCGAGTTCGCCAGCCGCCGCCGTTAGCCTTTTGATCTTGGTTGCGGTCGGGTCGATAGTGCTTTGCACGCTTTCGAACGCCTGCCGCTGCCGCTTGATTTCCTCGCGTAGCCGCTTCGCTTGTTCGCGTGCAATTTGCTCCTCGTTAACGAAATCCTTCACTCCTTGCGCCGCTTCCTCGTTCGCTCGCTTGAATTGCTTTAACGACTTCACAGCGAAGGTGACTTGTGACACGTCAACGCCAAGCGACAAACCAGCGTATTGTTCTGCCATAGGCTTTTCCTCCGTATACGAAAAAAGCGCCCGAAGGCGCTTTGTCATTTGTTGTGCATCATTTCGAGTGCTTTTTGCTCCATGATACGCAAATCGTTTAGGGCCATTTCTTCATCCTCTATTTTATAGATTCTGAATAGCATTGGCAAAACATTGTAATCAAGGCCATAAGCACCAGCACCAGCCGATCGCCATTGCGTTTGCATAGCGCAAAACACATCCCACGACTGACTCATGCTCTCATCAAAGATGATTTCCGGCGGCTCCTCCCCTTCGTAATCGGAGCGGGTAAGGCCAACCGCTTTTAACTCTTCGTCAGTGGGCGGTTTCTGGTAATACAGGTAAACCGCCCGTTTTAGTTTTTTACGCGCTGGCCCGCAAGTGCGCCCAGGTAAGAACCCATAAGGGCCAGGGCCGCAGCCGGATAATATTCAACGAGCGCGGCGGCGTTTTCTTCGTTAAATTCTTCTTCCAGATCCCAGCCAGTAGCGATTTCAGTAATAAACTCTGCGTCGCGCATGGTTTCGCGCTGGTAAAGCTCTTGAATTTCGGTTGATTTTTTGTGCTTGACGGTAAACACAATCGTCGCTTCCTCGCCGTTCGGGAGCTTGAATTTTACGGGTAGTTTGAAATCCGGCATCGGGGCGATTTTGAGTTTGAATTTAGCCATTTGCTTTTCTCCTGATTGGTTGGAGCCTTGATATTACACAAATAAAAAAGGGGGCGCAAGCCCCCTTGATGATTACGCCGGATTCGACGCCATAGACGCGAAATCACCTTTCAGCGACACGGTTAGCGAAACGGTTTCCATTTCGTTAACTGCCGTCTGTGGGATCTCGTTAAATGAGAGAGTACCAGACCAAAGGCGCATTTCTTTTGCACGCGGAACATACATGCGCATAACCTTAACCTGGCCGGATTCGTCGGCTGCACGCAGAATCGGATAGATCGGGTTATCGTATTCATGCGCAAAAGTGTAGGTCATGGAAACAGCGCTCTTATAGGTCGGGATCTGCTGCTCGCGGTCGTCGGCCAGGCACTGGTAAGTATAAAACTGCTGCTCGCCGCCTTCCTGAGAGAGATCTTGAACGCATGGAACCTCGATCCAGTTACTGATCTTGTAAATGCTCCCAGTGCCGTTGCCTGAATAAACGTTTCTGTCAGCGGTGCTAAAACCTTCGATCGTAACGTCGTTGGTTGATACGTTTTTAACTCGACCAACCTTGTTAATCAGTTTGGCCCAATTCGAGCTAGTGATAATTACGTAATCACCTTTCACCAAGCCATGAGAGGCCGCGCAAGTCAGCACAGGCTCGGCTGCGTTAGTGATTTTGGTCACGTTGATAGCGGAGCCGCCGCGCGTTTTCTCAACAAAAACCTGTGAACCGTTTGGAAGATGCATATTTATTTCCTCTTTTCTTCTGCTCTTACATAGAACCGAACCGGAACAAGCCAGCCCGTTTCGCTCTTTTGTATCGGGCGAACCTCGCCGCCCTGGCTAACATAACCAGTCTCAAACATTTTACCATCATCAAAAAAATCAGCAATCCCTTTCGCAATCTTGCGGGCCTTGTCAGTGCCTGAGCCTGGCGCAAAGATCACGTTAACCTGAACCATGCCAACGTAATAGCGGCATTTTCTATCAAGTGAGGCGTAAACCGTTTCGGCCTCGGCGTAGTGAAAAGCAAGCCACATGCCGCCCTTGCTCGGCGGCTTGAACTCTACGTTTTCATATGCGATCGGGTATTCGCTTTCGTATTCCTCTGCGAGCGCCTTACGCGCCGCGACCATCAGATCATAATGCATTTTTTGCCCTCGACTCCTTGATCGCCTCCGCCATGAATGAGCGCAAGCGTGTTGCGACAATGCCAACAACGCCAGCAGGGGCTTGCTTAGAATGCCCGTATTCAAGCGCGTTAGCGTAAATTAGCATGTTGGAAAAATGTATTGAACGAACCGCTCCTCCGCCGCGCAAGATAGCGTGAATTGCCCGCTTACCCTCCGCAATGGTTTTACTGCCGTCTTTGTCGTAGTTGTTGAGCGCGTAAAGTGGTGGCCTGTTCGGCGTAACTTGCCAGTTACCGCGAAAGCGCCCGGTGTCCACTGGCGAGCCTTCAACAAGCGCCGTCTGAACCTTTCCGGCGAAAATCTCCACACAATCAACAACGCCGTTTCCAGCGGCCTCTATCCATTTGTCAATCTTGCCCTGAAATTCTCGGATCGAATAGTTAGCCATGAACCGCAACCCTCCGCAAGATCGGGCGATAGGCTACCGTTGTGCTGGTCTGCCTGATTGGTCTTGCTTCGGTCACAACGTAGCGCTCGCCGTCAATCTCAACCATGTAGCCATTTAATATTTCAACGTCGCCGTTAAAGACGCCCAACTTATCCGTTACTCGGATCGTTTCGCCGTCAACCTCGCGAACCCTTGGCGACCGCACAAGCCCTTTAATCGTGGTTGTGATTTCAGGCTTCTCAACCTCAACCCCGCCCACGATATCAACGCCGCCAGCCTGGATGATGCATTTAAATTCGCCGTCCCCGTCGCTAAAAAACGCGATCCCAGCGCTCGCCAATCGCTTTATTTCTGCGTAGTTCATTGAGCGCTCCTTTTAACTTCTTTGCCTAAGAGGTATTCGCCAAGCGAGTTAATGCGCCCGCTGTTTAGCGCTATGCCGTCGATAAGCTCTTGTATATCCATGCTGTCAATCTTTTTGAGGCATGGCATACGCCGCCGATGTAGGCCGACAATGAGGCCAAAGCCGCCGCCCTTTTTCTTGAGCAATATCTCGTACATTTTGCCCCAAGGAGTTTGCCTGATCGTTTTACCTGAGCTATCAGCGGATACGCGATCGAACGTCTGCGAAAATTCACCAGTCAGGGAGAAAGACGCAACGCGCCGCGAATAACTTTCCACGCTCTCCCCTTCCTGCTTCATCGCGCCGTCAAGCGCCATCAAGTGAAGCGTATACAGCGCAAGTGCTTTGTAATATGCATCACCAAAACGCGAGGGGCTTACAAATTCGGATGCAAGGTCAATCCAGGCCGCGATAATCTCAACATTGACGGCTTTCATTGGCGGCGCTAACCGCTGGATTTCAAGCAAAACGTAATCAATATCTCTTAGCATTTTTCAGTCTCCAGATATGACAAGGGGCGCATAAGCGCCCCAGGTATTAAAATTCGCCGCCGTCTTCCAGTTCTTTACGGCTCTTACCCTCGGTGGGGTCTTTCTTGCGTCGCGCATTGGCCTTGGCTTTCACTTCCTCGGTCAGCTCGGAATTGTCTTTAACGACCGCGTCGCCGCGAGAGATCAGATATTGAAAAGCGGAGGTTTCCAGCTTGTCTTTTTCGATCTCCATTTCCTGGCCCGGCATCAGATTCACGTCGCCAACAATGATCATGCATAAGCCAGTGTTAACGAGAATTACAGTTTCTTTTTTAGCCATTTTGAATCTCCATAAAATAAAAAGGGGAACCCCGAAGGATTCCCCGATATTAAACCATTTAGCCACCTTTGACAAGTCCGGTAATCAGTACCAGAGTCAGCGGGCGATAGATGGTTAAGCCAGTGCATTTGGAGGTGCAAGGCACTTTGAAATGCAGGTCTTTCGGCTGCGCCGGGAGCATGTTAAACGCTTCCGGGATCTCGATGCTCATATTCATCGGATCTTTTTCGTAAACCAGGCAACCTTTAGTCCCTTTGCCGTCGATATCTTCCAGTTCGGAAATGGATTCGATGGTGATTCCGCCGTTTTGCTTCATGAAGTAATCAAGATAGCTTTCGGTGGTTTCCGGCATGCGAACCATCAGAACCTTACGCATAGACGGCGGGATCAGGATGTGCGTTGCGCGGTGCTGCCCCTTGGTCAGCGTTTCGATGGTTTCGATCGCTTTTTCCAGTTCTTCGGAAGCTTTTTCCGGTGACTTAACGCCAGCGGAAGATAACCAGCCTTCGGACGGGATTTTAGTCAGGTTCGGGTGATCGAATACGCTTACGATTTTGTGCGGCTTGGAGCCACGGAAAACAAGCTGATTCACAAGCTGATCATGTGCGCCCTGTGCGGCATTGGCCTTACGAGTGGAAAGGCTCTTGCCTGGAGTACGCTGGCCCGCTTTGATTTCGTCGATGGAAATCAGGAAGGCGTTACCCAGGCGGAACACTTTACCGAACTCGGAACTCATCAGCGCGTCAACGGTCGGCAGGTCGTCGGTATAATCGGCGATGATTTTTGCGTAACCAACTTTATCGAAAACCTGATATTCAAAGGTTTTGTCGGTGTCGCTCAATTCGTTAGTGACCGGAAAGACTCGCAGCGCGGAGCCAGCCGGGTATTCTTTTTCGTATGCATTGGAGCGGATCTTGTGAAGCTCCTGCGCAGTCCAGATACCCATATCAGCGGCGTCAGCTTTCACGCCCTGCATTTGCAGGTGGGAAGTCACAACGCTGGCGTCGAATTCGTCATATTTCTTAGTCATAATATAAAACTCCCTTAAAGGCCGTTATTGATAATCAACGGCCCAATGATAGCATTTTTTGTTAAACGTGCAACAATTTTTTATGGTAGGGCTACGGTAATACTTGTTCGCCAGCAGGCAGAATATTAACGCCAACAATATTAATCTCGCGATCCAGCTTGAAAAAGTCGCCCGTAAAAGTCCAGCCGCCAGGCAGAACGCCGCCGCTTTTGCCAATAAACCCATCCTCCAGGACGCGAACCGGATCGCCATGTTGCGGCGCTTCCTCGATTTGCTTGGTCAGAACCCAAACGCGCCCGCGAGTGACAACGCTCATTGGCTCGCCTGAACGGTAAGCCATGTAACCCGATTGCTCATCTTTGTAAAGGCAATCATGCGAACGCAGCGCAACGCCAAAAGGCATCAGGCTATCAGCCAGATCAGCAGTAACCATGCGATAGCCATCAACGATGCCGCCAAAGCCAACGGCTTTACCAATCAGGATGGTTTCATCTTTGCAAACTCCGGTTCCGTTAATGTTGTATCGCGTGGAATCAACCAGGCAACCGGGGAGGCTCGCGCCCCATAAAACGCCATAATCAGACATAATAAACTCCCATTAAAAAAGGCGCTCATTGAGCGCCTTGTGAATTACTGAACCTGAACCTCTACCAGTTGCAGATCACCAAATGCGGTGTAGTCCCCGGTGAAAGTCCAAGCGGTATCGATCGAGCCTTCGTTCTTAACAAAGCCGTTTTCATCCAGTTTAACAGCAGCGCCGAAAGTTGGTGCGGTTTTTTCGTCTTTATCGCGAAGCATCCAAACGCGACCTTCGGTCATTACGTTAATGCCGCTGCCATCCTCATAAACCATGCGACCGTTTTTTGCGGTGGTCTGGAAGTGGGAGCGAATCGCCACGCCATAAGCCTTGCCGCTTGCCGCCATCGGTTTGATCAGCTTGTTACCCATAGCATCAACGCCGCCATGCTGAACCGCCGCGCCAACGTAAATATCGCCAACTTTGCCGCCATCCGACTTGCCAACTACACAAGCGCCGTCGATATTGTATGCGGAAGTGTCGCCCCACTGGCCCGGAAGCGCCCGCGCCATATGTTCGTGATAGGTTGCGCCAATAGTAGCCATAATTATTGCTCCTTATTTCAGTTTAGCCAGGCGAGCATTAGGATTCAGCACCTTATCTTCGCCATCTTCTTTTTTGCCCTTCTCAACGTCGCCTTTAATAGCTTTGCGTTGAGCCGCCATTTTATCAGACTCTTTCGCCAGATCAAAGGCAACGTCGATATAAGCGTCCGCCTTTTCGGAAATGTCAGCGCCAGTTACCTCTTTCACGAAAGCAACCTTGATTGCTTTTGCGTCCAGGCCGTCAGTTTTCACGCCTACTTCCTCGGCAACTTTCACCAGCGCTGCGTGCGCTTCTGCGTCTGCTTTTGCCTGAGCAACGGCGGCTTCAATTTCTGCCGGGATGCCGTCAACTTTTGCCTGTAGGGCGTCGCGCTCTGCTTCCAGGCCGTCGGCTTTTGCTTGGGCGGTCTGTGCGTCAGCTTTCACAGTGTCGATATATGCTGCAACTTCTTTCGGCACGTCGAACTCAACCGCGCCATCCAGTTTAATTTTAACGGTCATAACTTGATCCTCTTTGTTAGAAAATTCATCGATATCATAGGGGAAATCCTGATTGCTATCAAGGTTTAATTTTGCGATACCCGCACGACCCTTGAACACCATAGCGATATGATTAACGCTAATGTTGGTCTGGACGGCATCAAAGCGAACCCAATCAGCGGAATCAGCTTTCCAACCTTCCGGCGTATCTTCATCAAAGAAATATTCGCCCGTCGCGTTGTTGCCCCAGCCTGGCTTGTCAATGTCAATTGAGCTATAGCCCACGGATAACTCCGCTGTCTTTTTGGCCTTGGCGCTGTCAATCGCTCGCTTGTCGTAAATGCTAACCGGAACCTCGACCCCGATCCCGCTCGGCACGCCTTCGCCAGCACATGCGCCAACGACAACATCTTTTGCGTTTTCAGGCGTCACGGTAACATGCCCCAAAGTGATCGGCTTGCCGCTAAAAGTCGCCAGGGAGTCGGCCTTGAAAACCTCGGAGGCGGGGCGGAACTCCCGGCGCTCGCCGAAAGGAGTTTGATAAACCTGTAAGCCGATTCGCGCCACAATAGGCCGATCCACTAAAAAGCCGTGCTCGTCAAAATGCGCTTTCACCTGCACGCTGTCAAAACGTTGTACTTTTTTCATTTTTACCTCCCATGATTATCATGAAACCCATACATTATTTCTGCTTCCTTCCTTGCCTCTGCCGCATCCTCTATGCTCATGTATCGGCCTAAATACTTTGTCTTTCCCTCAACCTGTATCGAGGCAAAAAACTTTCCAGTTCTTGAGCATAAAGAAACACCAATTACGCCAGTTCTATTATGAATTGGTTTTGATTTGTTTCTCATGTTACCAATCCTGCGCACAACTCTAAGATTTTCTATCTTGTTGTTTAGTGGATTGTGATCTATGTGATCTATCTCCATGCCGTCAGGGATCGGGCCATAGTGCATTTCATACACTATTCTATGCACGCCGTATGATTTACCAAATAACCTAATGCGCAAGTATCCTTTTCCATCAATCCACCCAGCAATTGATCCGACCTTAACCCTGTTACTTGTTGTTTTTATCCAAGTAAGATTACCATCACTGTATGAAAAGTATTCACCCCAGCTAATCCCATTTTGGGATAGCCCAGCATCTGCAACCATATTCTTCTCCTGGAAAAATGTGTATTTCGTCAAGCGCAATCAGTTTACCCTCCAAGCGAACATGTTTCAATCTTTCGCGATCATCCATCACGCCATGCCAAAAGTAATGCGTCACGTTTGCGTCTTTCAGGCGTTGGCGCATGAGGCGGCTATTCCAGGAGCCAACGATTCCCGTTGCCCGGTTGGCGGACCAAGAGCTATAAACCGCAAAGCGCTTTTCCGCCATTTCGTTTACCTGAGCGGTATTTTTCCCGGTGAAATTGGCCTGCCTGATATTCCCGGCCCAATCGTTAATGATGTTGGTGAATAGCTTCTCAAATGATCCGGCGCTCATGGTTTCCCACTGCTTATAAAGCGTCTCGTACCACGTTTCGCTTTGCGTAGGGCCAACCAGCATCAAAAGCATAACGGCCTGATTCTTTGTGCCTCCGGTGGATTTGGCGACGTTTAACCACTGTTTAGAGTTGAACTTGTATACCGTCACCGCCAGCGCCGGAAGTAGACCAATCAGCGCAGCGACAAGCTCTTTTGCGTAATCAATGATCTCGTTTTCCGCGCTATCAATTTCATCATCAGATGCATCGAATTTCATCGCGTGCGTTTTCCGGCGCATGAACACGACAAGATCGCGAACGGCCCGCCGCAACTCGCGGGCCAACTCTCTTTCGCTTGCGTCCGGGAATCGCCATTGTTTTACGATCCCTTTAACCTTCATCGGTCATTCTCCCCCATTCCCGGCTCCGGCTCCTGCTCCGGCTCCGGCAGCTTGATTTTGTCCGTCTCTTTCAGTTTCAGGATTGAGCCAAAGGAGCGCAGCGTGTCGCGTGCCTCTTCGGTATCCATAGCCTGATCCTGAATCAGTTTCACGATTGAATCAACGTTTTTGTTTAGCACTTCCGCCTGTTCTTTATCGCTCGGAACCGCCAGCGGCTCAAACACAATCGACCACTCCGATTCTGTCACAATGAACGGCAAGAGGAACTCCAGGATCGGCTTGTAGTCCTCTTTTCGCTTGCGCTCGATCAGTTTGTGATAAGTTTCAAGCGCCGTGTTTTGGCTCGCGCTAACGCCGCCAGTGTTTTTATTTTTGAGCACGATCTCATGAATACCAGACAGCGAAACGATGCGATCAAGCTTTTTCTCCAGGAACTCCGCCACCCCGGAAACATCGGAGTTTAAAACGGTGTAATCCTCATCCTCTGCGTCAATGCCGATTGCTCGACCAACGCCGCTTTCGTCGTCAACCTGAGCCAGCCGCAACCGCGCTGCGTATTCGCCTTCGTCGTCGTCGCAAATGGCGGAAAGACCCCTCGCTTTCCATACGGCTTGCTGCTTCCGGCGCAGTAACTGCGTCGCCAGTTCTTCGCAATAGTTGTAATCGTGGATTGCTTCAATCAGGCGCCTGTTGAGGATTGACGCGCCCCAGCCATCATTGTTTTTGCGCTGCTCGTTCGGGAGTCGCTCGCCGTCAATAATGCAAATCCTGGTGTAATGAACGTAATAATCAGGAATATCGCTACCGGGAGAAATCTTGTACAAGACAGGCTCGCCGTAACGGGCGCTCCGCGCGTTGGTTTCCCGCTTCTCAACTTTCACCTGAAAGCGATCGTAAACTCGAATATCTTCGAGCAATGCACCCTCTTTGACCGGGGATTTTAGCATGCGTCCGTCAGCAACAACCGCCACGATTGCAGCACCACCAAAGAGACGCGACCAGCACAGGGCATCAATGATTTTTGCATTGAGCCGCTTCTCATCCCAAATAGAACGAAACGCCGCCTCATCCTTAACCCCTTCAACACTAAATCCCGGCGTAACCATATCTTCCGGGATCACGTCGATAATCTTTTTCGCGAGTCCGTCTTGCTCGTAAAAGGTTGCGATTGAGCTTTTGGCGAGGCCCACCATATAAAACGGCTGCTCTACTCGCTTCTCCCCCTTGAAAATTTCGTTGTAGCCATCGGCTTTTACAATCTTGCTCATAACTTTCTCCCATAATAAAAAAGGCTGGAATTGTCCAGCCTTGATTATACATGCGTTTAGCAATTCGTGCTATTTCTTCAAGCCAGCTAACCGCTTCATGCGGGAAACCGGATCATCCGCCAGGTTGAGGCCAAGGTTTACAGCATCAACAAGGTTATCAACGATATCATCATGAGGGTGCGAATCGTCGAAAGTGAAAGCCGATGTTTCCGCCAGCAATTCCGCAAGCATCGGATGCGATTCCGGCAAAGCAACGCGCCCAGCCTTCATGACTGGTGCGGCGTCCATAGCGCGGGTTGCCTTATCTTTATCGCGCTGCACTGGCTCGATATCGATCGGCATTTTCTTTTTCGCGCCCTGGATTAAGCCAGTACCGCTTGCTTTATCCTCCACGTAGATTTTGCGCAGCGTCCCGCATTCCTTATTGCGCTTCCAGCACTGATTGACGAAAGCCACGAATTGCGTTTCAAGATCCGGCGCTTCCCACTTGCCGCGCACGCCGTCGATAAAGTAAACGCGATCCTTGTAAATGCCCCAATAGCATAAAACAGTGTAGTCGTTTAACTCTCCGACCTTCTGCGCAGTATCCGCAGTGATAAACGTGTACTCAAAGCGATCCGGTTTTGGTAGCGTGCATTTATCGCCGCCGCCGTAATACTGGAACCACTCCGTTTTAAACACGTTACCCCCAAGCGCAATCGGGCGTTGCTGGTACTGAGATTCGAACGTGTACAAGTCAGCCTCGCGCAGCGCTAACAGCGATTCCGCGCTTTCCTTCGCGGGCCAAAAAGAGTAATGGGCCACGCCGTCAATGTATACTGGTTCGCTCGTCAGCACATCCCGATCAAATTCGGGTTTCAACCAGTCAGGAAGCGTTTCGCGGTATTCTTCCGTAACCAGCGCCGGAATGCTCACAACGTCAAACTCAATGCCACCCATGCCGCCATTTAACAGAAACCACGTTGAATCGTTGACGTGTAGCCGCTGCTGAACCACTACGCAAGGCGTTGTGTCTTTCATGCGACGTGAGCGCACGGTGTTTTTTAGTCGCGTGTGGATTGACGCGCGGCGAACGGCAGAAAACATATCGTCGGGCTTGTCCGGGTCGTCAAGCGTCAGCATGCCAGTAAAAAAGTCATCCATGTACCCGCCACGCAGACCTGTAACCTGGCCGCCGATCGCGCGTGAATTGAGTTGCAGCCACACCTTGCCGTTTTCGTTAAGCGCGGTGATATCCTTGGAGCTTGCCTTTGATAGCTTGCAGGGCCAAAGCTCCTGAAACTCCGGCGATCCGATAATCTCTTTTACGCGGCTGCTGTTTTGCTGAACCAGGCCATCACTAAACGAAAGGTTAAGGTTGCGCACTTTCTTGCTTTGCAGCATGGCATAAACAGGCATATGGATTGAGAATATCTCCGTTTTGCCTGAGCCTGGCGTGATATTAAAGATCACGTTTTGAGCCTCACCCTTTATGATCTGCTCCACCTTCCAGCACAGCAAAGAGAAATGCCAGTTACCTAAAAACTTCTGGCCTTGCAGTAGTTGGAACCAGATCCTGATCATTTTCTCAAAAGAGACCTGGCTAACCTCCTTGATTGCCCGCTTTTGCGCGGGCGTCAGATCTTCCCAAATTAGCATATTAGATTTCCTCCAGGATATCGCGCACCGCCTCTTTTATCTCTTCGGCGCTAACTGCATCAATGCTGGTGCTTTCCGCCTTGGCGACAACGTTAACCTGTGGGGCGTTATCCAGTCCCAAATCTTTACCAATGAAATTCGCGCTAACCACGCCGTTTGCCGCAAGCTGGAATTTCTGCTCATAGATCACAGAGTCGATGAACTCCATAACGTCACAAAAGCCAGGCTCTTTGCGCCACTTCTCAAGCGCACACTTTGACCAGCTATTAAACAGGCGCAATCCGTTGAGGGTGAAGATTCGCGGCTTCCGCACCTCGTCCTGATAGGTTCGCCCCTGGAATGAGGAGCTTTCCGCAGATTTTAGCGCGTTGGATTCCGCCCACTCGAAATAACGGATCGCCATATCAAAGACCTGCTCCGGCGTGTAGCGGTGTGATTGATTCAGCGTGATGATATCGCCGTACTTTTTGTTATAAAGGCGTTTGAAGTTATACGCCTCATGCACTTTGTTTTCGCTCATGGTTTGCACCTCCTATTTTCCGAGGAGTGATTATACCAGACCGCAGACAATAAAAAACCCCGCATTAGCGGGGTTAGTTTTAGCACTTATATTTGACGCCTTCGCCGTTTTCGTGCTTGAGTCGATTTCCGATCTTGCCAGCGATGCACAGAAAGCGACCGTTGACATTCCACAAATCTTTTTCCTTGTCGTAGAACGCAGATGCGTAAACACCTTTACGAGCCAGATGATGGGAGCCAATGCGGCCCAGGATGAGTGCGAAAACAAAGCCGAGGATAAAGCCAAGGAAAATCATCATTGTAAACTCCTTACATAGTTTATTGAAAATTGGTGTGTTTCCTGATTAGCGCCGGAATATTCCTTCGCCAATCTAACCGCCATCTCCGCACTGCATGCAGTAACAACGGTTTCGAAATCCTGTTTGCAACTTTGGCACTGCATACCCATTTTGCGGATGGTTAAGTTAACTCGCCATTGCATTTTGCTTTCTCCTGAGAGGTTGCGGGTTACGGTTCCCGCTGCTATCGCCATGCATAGCCGATTTGATTTTTGCGACATTCGCGCCGCGCGTTACCCGTTCGGGCCTCTTATGTTTACGCTTTGGATGTTACCAATCAGCACACGCGGCGTCAACTTAAATCACTCGTACTCTCCCGCCCGACCAACTCGCCCGGCTAAATAGCCAGCAGTCCACACAAATTTGTATCGGTCGATAAGAACTTTAACAGGCTCATGATGTTTCGTAATAACCTCGATCATGAGTTTGTCGTTTTGGCGGTCTTTCTTCTCCATCTTGCTTACCGCTTCATTCAGTCCGCGAGCCGCTCGTTTAACGATGTTCCAATGTGCCTCGTTCAATCCAAACATTATTAAAGTCCTCTTGAGATCCAAAGGTTGTACATTTCGAAGTAGTGCATTGCTGTTTCAGTGTCGCCGCGCTCCAATGCCTCGTTTTGCTTCTCTGCGCACCACTGCGACGGTTTTTTGTATTCACCCATAGAATCACACTCCTAAAATTTGCGCCTCTTAGAATCGCTCTGAGGCGCTTTAAAATCGATACGTTTTCGTTAAATTTCTTGCAGCATCCCGCGAATGTTGTTTAGCGTCTTAATCTTGAAGCAATCCCATTCTGGCGAACCCGGCTCAAGCTCTCGCGGCGAACCCGGCGCGGCTGTGCTCATATCATCAATCAGGCAAGCCACCTCGTCAACAATCAGATCTTTAATGTGCTCTTTCGCTTGCAGATCCTCAACCGCCGCGTAAGCCTGGACGCTGCCGCCGATAACCCTACATTGTCCAAGCGCTTTCTCTAAGTCGTCGTAAACTGTTACGCGGTCTTTGTAACTATGCCCGGATGCGATGCGGTAGCGATGCAAGTAAATCATTTCTTTTCTCTCCTCTGCGCTTCAACCTGGTTTTCAAGCTGGCGGAAAACCTCCGCCGCCAAATCCGCTTTCACTGTTACGTTATCAACGCTCAACGAGTCGCCGCTCCATCGCCAGCCAAAGGCGTTTAGTAATTCGCGGCCTTGCTCGTCTGAAAGGTTAATCTGAATCATTCGCACACCTTATCAAATTTAATTTTCGGATTGTCACGGAGGAAAACAACATCGTTATCGTAAGCATCAACGCGAACCTCCCACACGTCGCCAGTGTCGCTATCAATCAGATAATCGCCATCCTCGCCAACGATTAACTCATACACGCCACCAGCAACAATGCCCCCGAAATCCTTACGCGCTTCAAACAGTGTATTGGTGTAAATTGCCATCTTGCTTTCTCCGTCTCGTTTCGATGGGGTTACTATATCGCAACCCCGATCGGATGTTTTAGAAATTCGTGCTATTTCTGCAAGGCAATCAACCCATCAGCGAGGATGCGCACCGCTTTAGCGTGGCTCACGATATTCTCGCCTTCCGGCACGCGCAAGATCTCGCGCAACTGCTCCAGCACTTCGGCGTATTCGTTTGTATGCTCGCGAGCGCTAACCATCTTGTAAATCTGCCCGTCTTTAACGCAAGCGTCTTTGATGATCCCGCTTGTGATAATTGCGCCGCCAATGTACGCCTCGCCGATCTTGATTCTGCCCGCCAGGCTTTCGGCCTCATCTGCCAGCGCATGCGCCGCCGTGCTTGCCGCATACTGCATTGCTTCGCGTGGCTCCGGGATATCGACCATTTCAAACTTGCCATCATAATCAAGTTTTGCCGAGCGCTCGCCATCAACGCGCACGATTGCAGAATTTCCGTTGTCGTCGTTGACGATTACGCGATTGTTGTGGAATTCATGCGTTACACGGTACAGTTTGCCAGCGGTAAAAAAGTTGCGGCTTACATTTGGCATTGCATATTTCATAGTCATTGCTCCTAGTTAACAATTTCCCAATCCTGCCCGCCGATATGGAGGGAGCGCTTTAACCCGGTGAAGCATGGGCGACCTAGATCGCCCTCAAAGCTGTATATTGAATCGTGGGTTTTCGTTTTCCGTGCCTCGTACACCTTGCCGGGAGTTATCCAGGGCGTTTCCGCATAGTCTGTGCGAATTTTTACCAACTTGAGATCTCCTCAAATGCGAAGTAGTCGAAATCATCTTGTGTGATTGGTTCGTCGCAAAGTGCGGCCTCTTCCAGCATTTCCGCCAGCGCGTCACAACACATTTCGGCTTTGTCGTCAAAGTACACATTAGCCATTTCGCGGCCCCACTGGCGGGCGTTTTTGTAACCGTGCTTGCGGAGGTTTTCAGTCGTCTTTTTGCTGTCCTCCCAGCGCTTTGCGATCTTGGTGAACGAGCGAGCCAGGTATTTGCGGTTAGTTTTCATGGTTATCTCCTTTGTATCGTGAGTGTTTCGGCCTCATCGCGGCCCATCTCAATCTTGCGCAGTACTTTATCGCTGGCGTCTTTGGTTGTCAATACTAATTTATCACCCTCTAAACTGGCGTCAATACTGACTCCGGGAGTGTATAAGCATTGTGTGCTAGTGGTTATATAAAACATATTTTTCATGCTCCTATCTCGAATAAGCCCACTATATCAAATGGGCTTAGGCAAGTTTTAGCAATTCGTGCTATTTGAGGTGGTCGCGTATGATCTCGTTAACGGTCAACATCGGGTCGCCATCGGTTAGATAATAATCATATTCGCAATAGCCGCTTACATTATCCTTTGCACTGCTGATTCGGATGTAGTCGCGGCTGTCACCGTCGAAGGTGTAGCCGTTGCGATGCAGTCGGCAAAGCTTGACCTCATGCCCGCCCCTGATAAGCTCGATTATCTCATCCGGGAAACCGCCATCCGTGCAAATGATGGGGATATCGTTTAGCTCTGCATCCTCTGCAAACCGCTTGCCGAAGTAGCCGTTACCAAATCGCGGCTTAATCACGTCCTCGCTAATCCAGATCATAAACTGGCGCGGGGATTTACCATTCAGGAAGTCTTGCGCTTCTTCCTTCTGGCTCCGGTCGTTGTAAGCCTCAAGGAATTGGCGATACTTAACCGGGCCGAGCATGGCAAGCGCGATCTCAAACATCGGCGCTTTGAAGCTCATCATGCGCAGCGGTACGGGCGATTCATCTTTAACCAGGCCGCCGATTGTGTCTTTCCCGCTGTGTGGCGGTGCATTCAGTACGATAATTTTTGCCATAATCAGAACTCCTCTCCATAACGTTTGCTGTGCTTACCCGGTTTAACGCGCTTTTTCTTCATCTTGCGGTTGTGTTCCGCCTCCGCGTCATACTTGCGGCGGCTTTTGTTGGTCTGGATTTTCTCGAAGTTGCGCATAATTTTCCTTACAGTGCCATGATGCCGATAAACAGCGCCGCAAATGCCAGGGTGACGCCAACCGCTTTCAGTGCGTCGGCCTTTGTGATCTGCCACACTGTAACCTCTTCCGGCTCCTGCAAAGTCCAGCCGTGGCGCTTAATCATTTTGTCGAATTGCTCCGGCGTGTGGCTATCGTTGAACGATGAGACGATAGCGCCAGTTAACTCCGGCTTGTCATTGAAGTAAATAAGGCCGCTCTCGACGATGTAGAACGATTTTTTGCTGGCAGACTCGTAAATGTTCATCTTATTTTTGCTCCTCTCTCGTTGCTTTGTAGGGCCATCCTCGCGGCCTTTCTTGTAGCCGTCCAGGTATCCGCCCCACAAGCCGCCGATGAGGATAAGGCTTGTTGAGATGAAGCTTGTGATCGTGTTATCTGACAGGTAAGCGCCACCAGCGACCAGGGACAAAACAGCAATGGATTTCATAAACTCTTTCATAATATTCTCCTTACAGACCATGACGAGACAGACGACCAAAAACCTTACGCTCAAGCGGTGACATTTGCGTTTTCATTAACTGGCGCACATAGCGACGGAAGCGGCGTTTGTCTGCCTTGCCATTGCGGCGCTGCTTCTGAACGTGGCGCGGCTGCGTGTCGTGCTTAACGTAGCGGCCTTTGTTGTCTTTCAGCATAATGAATTTCGCGTAAATGTTGGTCACGCCTTCAACGCCGTAGTAGCGATAACGCTGGTAGTTGAGCGACCAACCGCCGTTGATATCCGGGCAACCCTGGCCGCAAAGCTTGATTGAGCTTTTCTCAGTGACGTACTTCTTACCAACCTCAAAGGCTTGGCTATCTGACATAACGCAAACCATCACATAGCCAGCGTCATGCTCGTTAAGGGTTTTGCAATTTCTCATTGTGGTTTCCTCGTTTGTTGGTGTAGGGGAATAATAGCGCATTCCCCCTGATAGGTTTTAGCAATTCGTACTATTTAGTCTTTGATGAATATCATCGCGAAAAATATCAGCGCAATGATTGAGATGATTAGCTCGCCAGTGTACATAATCACCCCCAAATCATCATGATCAGGCCGACGAGTTGCAGCGTGAACCCAACGACGCCGCAAAACAGCGCACCAATCAGCAACCACGGAACGAACTTATGCATTATCAGGCACCTCGATATAAAGCTGATTATCTCGAAACAGCCGGGCAATCCCGGCCCACTTGAGCAATTGCTCGTACATCACGCCTTCCTCAAGCTCCACGCGCTTATAAATCAGCCCATCGCGCATGCCCTGCTCAAGCCGATCAAGTGGAAAGCCTTTATCTAACTTGACAAGCATTATTCGTCCTCCACCATATCACGGATCATCTTCTGATAAAGGTTGATGCCCTCTGTCGCCCCGTCACGCTCCACGCCTTCCAGGTGCATCACGTTTGGCATGATGGATAGGATGCGCTTTGCGAACTTTGCAACCGCTTTTGCCTCAATGGCTGCGGCGTCGTCATTGGTTAAGATCTTTCGCTTTGGCTCCGCAACAAACGTTGCAATGTACCCATCCGGCCTCTCGTCGTCTGCTTTCACGCGCTTAACGCTGATGCCTCCCAGGTGGCGAACCGCTCGGCCCATCGTTGTTCGGAGATGCCCCGGATGGATTACCTCGCGACCGGAAGCGGTCTGTAATTGAAAGTCGCTCATGAAAATTTCGTCACGCTCACCGTTCGCCAGCATGAGCGCTGCGGCACGTAATTGATCACCAAAACTCATATTTGACATAGTGTTATCTCCTTTGGTCGTTGCGATGAAACACATTATACATGTACAAAGTGTACACACAACGATTTTTCGATGAAAAGTTACATTTTCGCGATTAAGTCATTGATTGAATTGAAAATAAATTTTGTTTTTCCCCGTTTCTGCTGTTTCAACTTTTGCGGAGGGGTGCTTTAGCGCACCCCTCATAATAAAGAAAGCCAGCGAGCCGCCAATGAGCCGCCAATGAGCCGCCAATGAGAAAGCCAGCGCCCAATAGTATAAAATTTAA